>Ga0209138_1002870_pt1 | contig 12878 bp, 14 predicted proteins | sample SaaInl3SG_22_DNA_FD_184645 | JGI IMG/M metagenome (GOLD analysis project Ga0209138, IMG submission 184645) | Marine microbial communities from expanding oxygen minimum zones in the Saanich Inlet - ESP_153SG_22_DNA (SPAdes) (version 2) | ecosystem: Environmental > Aquatic > Marine > Intertidal...
GGTATCCAAAAAAATATGCGCAGCAAAACTACCAACAGTTTCGGCCAATGCTGCAGTTGCTCCACCATGAAGCACCCCGTCCGGTTGATGAACACGTTTGTTTACAGGCATTTTTGCAATGATATAATCGTCTCCAGCGTCTACAAATTCAATTTGTAGAGTTTCCATTAAATTACCTTTGCATACCTTATTGGCTTGATGTAGTAATTCTTCTTTGGATAATTTCATTGGTTTTAAATTTTTAGTAAAAATACAAAAAGAAAAAACGGCTGAATAGCCGTTTAACGTTAAAAATTAATCAAAAAAAAAGCGCAATATAAAATTGCGCCTTCTTTATAAAGTTAAATTGGTATTACAATTAAGCAGTCTTTTTAACAGCTAAAGAGTAAATAACTAGTCCAAATCCAATCTTGTTGATTGCATCTGCAATGTTGTAAAGTACTTGCATGTCAAGCTCCATTCCGAAGAATTGTCCTGCTGCTCCATACCATCCCTCTGTTCCAGCCATATAACCTACTGGATAGATTGCCCATCCAACAAGTACAAACCAGCAAAGGATTTTGTGAGCATGTAATACATCTCCACCAGCTTCTTTAGCTAATTTTGCTGCTCCACCTAACCAGATTTCATAAACAATCACGAAATAAGCAATACCTGAAATAGTACCCCAGATTACTGCGTCTCCTCCAGATTCTCCAATGTAACCAGTTACAAGCATAATAACAGATAATAAAATCATCTTATTAAGTAATGTTTTTGTAGCACCAGCCACCTTAAGAATCAAATAGAATTCAACACACATTAATGGTACTGTAAGAATCCAATCTACATAACGGAATGCTGTAACATTTTCAAGTGCTCCAGCCATAGCCGCATCTCTCATGTACCAGTAATGCACTGCTGCAATGAAAGTAATTAAACCAGAAACTAAAACTGAAGATCTCCATTTTTTGTCAAATTGGTTTAATGAAAGGAAAAAGAAGGCAGATGCTGCCATCATAGCCATACATCCAATAAAGAATGTGAAATTCACTGGGTCGTTGACGTTACCAGTAACGTCTGCAACAAGTGGTAAGAATAAATTTGTCATTTTTCTAAAAATTTTTGTTAGTTTTGTTTTAACAAATGTATCAATTTTTTAGACAAAAGTTTATCAAATCAATTTTTTTTTGCTCCAAAACTGATTATTTAACAAATATTTATGAAAAAAAATTACAGATTCTCAATCGTGTTTAGCTTCCTTGGATTGTGGATTACTACCTTATTTCCCGAAGATTTTGAACTGTTTTTAGGCTTTTTCCTCATTTTTACATTTGGTATGATTCATGGCTCTAATGATATGTTGATTGTTAATAAATTAACAAATCTTAAAAAAACGAGTTTTATCAAAACCCTCGCAACATACCTCCTCGTTGTCAGCATTGCGGTGTTAATTTTCTACTGGCTACCTAGTATTGCATTAATCCTTTTTGTTTGCTTTAGCGCCTATCATTTTGGAGAACAGCACTGGGAAGAAAGTCTTGAATCAATTACGAATACATCGAAAAGACTTTATTTTTTCGCCTATGGTCTTTTTGTTTTATTTATGGTGTTTTATTTTAATGAAGCGAGTGTTAAAATGATTGTGAATGAAATCAGTGGGATGACATTAAATCAATTATATACTGAACATGTATTAATAACACTTGGAGTTTTTATGCTAAGCTTTTTAGCTGTAATATTGAGACAGAAAGAAATTAAGTTAAATACAGTTATAACAGAGCTTTTTACTCTTTTGGTGCTTGTTATAATATTCAAATCCTCTTCGCTCATATGGGGGTTCACCATTTATTTTATCATCTGGCACAGTATCCCATCATTATTGGAGCAAATACGATTTGCATATGGTAGTTTAGACCGAAAAAATATTATAAATTATACAAAAGCCGCACTACCCTATTGGGTTATTTCATTAGTTGGAATGACTCTTTTGTATTATTTATTTAAGGATGAAAAACATTTTTACAGTTTGTTCTTTGCTTTTATTGCAGCGGTAACTTTTCCTCATTCTTTTGTTATGCTAAAGATGTTTGGCTCAAAAAAAACAACTAATTTGAAGTAAAAAAAGCACAATCAAAGATTGTGCTTTTTTATTCGATATATTATTCTTATTTGACCTCTTCGAAATCGACGTCTTCAACATTATCGCCTTCTGCTTGTGCGTCTGAATCAGATTCTGGACCTGCATCTGCACCCGCAGTTTGAGCTTCTTGTTGAGCTTTATACATCTCTTCGCTTGCAACTTTCCACGCTTCATTAATTTTTTCTAAAGCGGGGTCTATTACTGCAATATCTTTTGTCTCATAAGCTTTTTTCAATTCTTCCAAAGCAGTTTCGATTGGTTGCTTTTTGTCGTCTGACAACTTATCGCCAAATTCTTTCAATTGGTTTTCTGTTTGAAAAATCATTGCATCAGCGCTGTTGAGCTTATCAGCAATTTCTTTTGCTTTGGCATCTGCTTCCGCATTAGCCTCTGCATCTTGCTTCATTTTCTCAATTTCCTCTTCCGTCAAACCAGATGATGCTTCAATACGAATATCTTGAGATTTGTTGGTTGCTTTATCTGTTGCAGAAACTTTAATAATACCATTGGCATCAATATCGAAAGTAACTTCAATTTGAGGTACACCTCTTTGTGCTGGTGGAATTCCATCTAAGTGAAAACGTCCAATAGTTTTGTTATCTCCTGCCATAGCACGTTCCCCTTGAAGCACATGAATTTCTACAGAAGGCTGATTGTCAGCAGCTGTTGAGAATACTTGTGATTTTTTTGTTGGGATTGTTGTGTTGGCTTCTATTAACTTTGTCATTACATTACCCATGGTTTCAATTCCAAGCGACAGAGGAGTAACATCCAAAAGCAAAACGTCTTTCACATCACCTGTCAATACACCGCCTTGAATAGCTGCTCCTACTGCAACAACCTCATCTGGATTTACACCCTTGTTTGGTTTTTTACCGAAAAATTGTTCAACCGCTTCTTGAACTGCTGGAATACGAGTTGACCCACCTACCAATATGATTTCATCTATATCACTTTTTGAAAGACCTGCAGCTTTTAGTGCAGTTTCACATGGTTTAATTGTTCTTTTAACTAGATCATCAATTAATTGCTCAAATTTAGAACGAGACAATGTACGTACCAAGTGTTTAGGTCCGCTAGCAGTTGCTGTTACATAGGGCAAGTTGATTTCTGTTTGAGCAGAAGATGAAAGTTCAATTTTTGCTTTTTCAGCCGCTTCCTTTAGTCTTTGTAGTGCCATAGGATCTTTTCTAAGATCCATATCCTCATCGGCCATAAACTCTTCTGCCAACCAGTTGATGATTTTTTCATCGACATCATCACCTCCTAGGTGTGTGTCACCATCAGTTGAAAGAACTTCAAACACACCATCTCCAAGTTCCAAAATAGAAACATCGTGTGTGCCACCACCAAAATCAAAAACAACAATAGTTTGGTCTTTTCCTTTTTTATCTAACCCATAGGCCAACGCCGCAGCAGTAGGTTCGTTTATAATTCGTCTTACTTTTAAACCTGCAATTTCGCCAGCTTCTTTTGTGGCCTGACGTTGTGCGTCATTAAAGTAGGCTGGAACTGTGACTACAGCCTCTGTAACTTCTTGATCTAAAAATTCTTCAGCAGTTTTCTTCATTTTTTGAAGGACCATAGCAGAAAGTTCTTGAGGTGTATACAGACGTCCATCGATATCGACACGCGGTGTGTCATTATCACCTTTTACAACTTGGTATGGTACTCGTCCAATTTCTTGTTTTGATTCAGAGAATTTATTACCCATGAAACGCTTAATAGAGTATACTGTTTTCTTTGGGTTTGTAACCGCTTGTCGCTTTGCAGGATCACCTACTTTTATCTCGCCACCATCAACAAAAGCAATTACAGATGGTGTTGTGCGTCTACCCTCAGCATTGGTGATGACTACAGGCTCATTTCCTTCCATTACAGAAACACATGAGTTGGTCGTTCCTAAATCAATTCCAATAATTTTACTCATAATATATTGTTTAAATTGTTTTTATTTTTTTTAATACACCTTAATTTAGTCAATCATTATGCCATGACAGAAAATATGACAAGGTGTCATATAAAAACGTTTCTTTTTCACTATTTTTACCAAAAATATTAAGGCATCATGTCAAATAAAAAAGAATATAAGCGCATCACTGTCAAGTCTTTAGTAGAAATGAAATCTACAGGAGAAAAAATTTCTATGCTAACGGCCTATGATTATACCATGGCAAAAATTGTTGATGGCGCAGGGGTAGATGTGATTCTTGTTGGCGATTCTGCAAGTAATGTTATGGCTGGACACGAAACTACATTACCCATAACATTGGATCAAATGATTTATCATGCATCATCAGTGGTTCGTGCTATTGAACGCTCACTAGTGGTTGTTGATTTACCTTTTGGAACGTATCAAAGTGATTCTAAAGAGGCTTTGCGGTCTGCTATTCGTATCATGAAAGAAAGTGGTGGTCACGCTGTAAAACTCGAAGGAGGAAAAGAAATAAAAGATTCAATAAAAAAAATTCTTAATGCTGGAATACCAGTGATGGGACATTTGGGCCTTACCCCTCAGTCTATATATAAATTTGGTACTTACACTGTTCGTGCCAAAGAGGAAGAAGAAGCAGAACAGCTATTAAAAGATGCTAAAATGCTAGAACGCATTGGGTGTTTTGCCATTGTTCTTGAAAAAATTCCTGCAAAACTAGCCCAACAAGTTGCAGAAAGCATTAGTATTCCTGTTATTGGTATTGGCGCTGGAGCTAATGTAGACGGGCAAGTTTTGGTGCTACATGATATGATTGGAATGACACATGAATTCAATCCGCGTTTTTTAAGACGATATATGAATCTCTACGAAACTATGACCACAAGTATTGGGCAATATGTAAGTGATGTAAAATCATCTGATTTTCCCAATGCTGAAGAGCAGTACTAAATCATGACTAGAGTCGTCACAAATGCATCCAATTTGCAAGTCATTTATGAAGACAACCATCTGCTGGCAGTCAATAAACGTGTTGGTGATATCGTTCAGGGTGACAAAACCAATGACTCGCCTCTATCAGAAATAATTAAAACATATCTTAAAAAAAAGTACAACAAGCCAGGTGCCGTTTTTCTTGGCGTTGTTCATCGGCTTGATCGTCCTACTTCAGGTGTCGTTATTTTTGCGAAAACATCAAAAGCGCTTTCGCGTATGAATCAACTATTTCAAGAGAAGAAAATTGATAAAACCTATTGGGCACTTGTAAAAAATAATCCACCAAAGCAAAAAAATACTCTTATGCATTGGTTAAAGAAAAACCAAAAAACAAACACTTCAAAAGTTTACCCCAAAGAAGTAAATGGAAGCAAAAAAGCTATTTTACATTACACCACAATTTTTAAACTTGATGCTTACCACTTATTAGAGATTACACTCGAAACTGGTCGCTCACACCAAATAAGAAGTCAATTATCGTATATTGGTTGTCCAATTAAAGGAGATTTAAAATATGGCTTCAACCGAAGTAATAAAGATGGTGGAATTCACCTGCATGCTAAAAAAGTGAAATTTATTCATCCTGTTTCCAAAACCCCAATCTCTATATGTGCTACCCCCCCCAAGGATGTGTTATGGAATGAATGTTTAAAAAAGTACTGATATGGAACATATTAAACAACTTAAAAACACACAAAAAACATTTTTTAAATCTGGAAAAACTCGAGATATATCATTTATTAAGGCAAAACTAAAAGCACTCAAAAGCACAATCATTTCTAATGAAAATGCGATTTATGATGCACTTTACAAAGATTTTAAAAAATCTAAATTTGAGACCTATTTCAGTGAAATTGGTATATTGATATCTGAAATAGACATGACGCTCAAAAATTTGAACGCATGGACAAAACCAAAAAAAGTTCGTGCCGCTGCACTCAACTTCCCCTCTAGAGACTTCATCTGCAGCGAACCTTATGGACAAGTTTTAATCATTGCTCCATGGAATTATCCCTTCCAATTGGCAATTGCACCTGTCATTTCTGCCATTGCAGCTGGAAATACCGTAGTACTTAAGCCCAGTGAGCTCACTCCTCATACCGCACAAATTATTGAAGATATTCTTTCTGATGTATTTAAAAAAGAACATTTGAGCATTATTCAAGGAGGAGTCCCAGAAACAACCGCACTTTTGGACGAACGCTGGGATTACATTTTTTTTACTGGAAGTGTTCCTGTAGGAAGAATTGTTGCCAAGGCAGCTGCTCAATATATAACTCCAGTTACGCTTGAATTAGGGGGAAAAAACCCATGTATTATTGATAATAGTGCAGATCTAAAGTTGACTGCCAAACGCTTGGTTTGGGGAAAATTTGTGAATGCGGGACAGACCTGTATTGCACCAGATTATCTCATTGTAGAAAAAAGCATAAAACCAGCATTAATCAAACAATTAAAAATTGAGATTACAAAGGCTTACGGAGAAGATCCTAAAAAGTCAACAGATTATCCACGCATTGTCAATACAAAAAATTTGGAACATCTTTCTGTAATGCTCGAAGGAGTTGCTGTGGTACATGGAGGAGAAATCGTTGGCGAGGACAATTATCTTGCACCTACACTCGTGGACAACCCTAGTTTGAAGAGCAAACTCATGGAAGGTGAAATTTTTGGGCCAATTCTACCTATTCTCAGCTATGAAACAATGGAAGATATTGAGTTGATGGTCAATCGTTATGAAAAACCACTAGGGTTTTATGTGTTTTCTAACAGAAAAAAATTCTACAATACACTCATTAAAAAATACAGTTTCGGTGGTGGCGTGGTAAATGATACAATGATTCATTTTGGTAACCCAAGATTACCTTTTGGAGGGATTGGCGAAAGTGGTATTGGCGCATACCACGGACGCCTAGGATTTGATACATTTTCACACAAAAAAGGTATTACCATTAAAGCCAATTGGTTGGATATTCCACTGCGGTATGCACCCTACAAAAATAAACTTAAAAAAATAAAAAACGCCTTTAAATGGCTAGGGTAAATATAAAATAAGTATTATAGATTTTATCTATATTCATTATTTAAATAATTTGTTTTCAGTGATTTATATAAACTATATGAAGTTTTAGTTTAACTTAACCCAACCACCCTTCCCGATCTAAACTTCGGTACTGAATTTCTTCACTAATATGTTTACTTTCGATAGATTTTGACGCTTCAAGGTCGGCAATAGTACGTGCCACTTTAAGGATGCGGTCATAGGCACGAGCGGATAAATTTAAACGTTCCATAGCCTGCTTCAAAAGTGATTTTGAAACCTCATCTAAGACACAAAATTTTCGTATGTGTTTAGTTTGCATTTGAGCATTATAGTGAACTGTACTCAAATTCTCAAAACGTTGAGTTTGCAATTGTCTTGCTTTGGTAACCCGTTGCCTTATAATAATTGAAGATTCGCCTCGGTGTTCTTCAGTTAATTTCTCAAAAGGTACTGGCGTTACCTCTACATGAATATCAATACGATCTAATAGCGGGCCTGAAATTTTCCCCATATACCGTTGTATTTCAGCAGGAGACGAAGTTAATGGTGCTGAAGGATCATTAAAAAAACCGCTTGGGCTTGGGTTCATACTGGCGACTAACATAAAACTACTCGGCTATGTCACCGTGAATTTTGCTCTAGAAATCGTCACTTCCAAATCTTCTAAGGGTTGGCGCATGACTTCGAGGACCGAGCGCTTAAATTCAGGTAATTCATCTAAAAATAATACCCCATTGTGTGCCATTGAGATTTCACCCGGCTGAGGGTACTGCCCCCCTCCTACAAGAGCAACATCTTTAGAAATGGTTCTTTTAAAGAAAGAGATGCTTCATATAACTGGTCCATTTGACGATTACTATACGGATGCTCTTGTTGGCGGATGTAAATATATTGTAAATGGTAACGAGATAATTAATACTTTAGCAAGTATCAATCAAAACTTAAATAATATATATGGTTATTATATAGCAGGAGATAGTATTTCAAGATATGGAGATGGATTATGTAATGGATATACAGAAGCCAACCAACGTAAAATTAATGGGGCTTTTGGACAGCCTAACTGTGACATAGGTCCACCTACAAATTTTAATCTACGTTATTTTACTGTAGATAATGTAGAAAAGATAGAAGTTATTTTTTATAAAGCTGGGCCAATATTAGGTAATTTTGACCCTAATGATACAACACCACCAGACTGTACAGAGTATTTAGTACCCTATGGGACATATGTTTTTACAAAACAGTAAACAAAAAGAGGTCTTAAATTAAGACCTCTTTTTGTTTATATAATTAAATTATATTTACAACATTTAAAACCAAAGATTCCAAGAGCATCTATGTCAGTTGCAAATGGCGAAAGTTTAAGTAACCTGCTTCAACCGTTTTTTCTGTTAATTGTATTTCCAGTTATGGGCAAAGGAAAAAAATACAGGCTCGTGATGTCGTAGGGTATTTATTTATACCATTTGTCGTGTTGTTTAAAATACAAGCATTAATGGTTAATTATATGCCCTTGTAAGGAAATAAAATTTACAGATATTACGTATAACTAATGCATGTATTTTGTATAACAGGCTATGTAAATACAATAATAATGTTATACAAAATGAATGTCTCAATTTTTTAATTATTTCTATATTTTTAGTAGTTTATACAGTTTTTTATATATATTAGTTGTGTACGTAAAATACGTACTTATATAAGAGTTATGGGCAATTAAAAGAATAATTGTAAATTTAGATAATGTGGAGCCAAGAACCCACAAAAATAAACGGGGCGTATTCTGAAAAGCCTTAAGAGTAGGATAAATTAATAAAATCAAAAATGAATCAAGAACAAATTGACAAACACGTTGCAAATACACAAGAATTTTGGGATTGCTTTTTAAATAATTTACAAGCACCATATGCATTTTGGAAAGATTTTAAAACTAAAACACTTCAAGAGTGGGTTGACATTTGTTGGATTTCTCCGAACATAATCAAAGCAATTAATAATTTAAGTCAATACCCGATTTTAAAAGGTGAAGCACTTGTTGTATGCCTTGATAGTGGAATGTTAATAACAAATTATCGTTTTATACATAGTGAGGAAAACGTCCTTATAAATATCCCTTTCCACAACATGAATCATTATGATATTCAAACAGACGCAAGTGACAAAGGAAATGACCTTGTAATAAAATATACTAAATCTGGTGAAAAGAAAACATTAAGGATTGATGAGTGGATTAAAGATGAAATAGTTGCTGCCGTAAGAGATGCTGGAGAATTTAACGAATTGACGGACATTCAAAAAGAAATTCTTGAATTATCTCAATACGAGTTATCTAAGTTAAGCCTTAACGCTCCCAAAATAGGAATGTTAGATAAAACTGTAACTCCAGATAAGGGGTGTTTTGGCTAAAAATATGAGGTGGTTTTTCATTTTACTGATTAAAGTTTATTGGTATTTGATACCAAAAGAGAGAAGAAGGTCATGCATATTTTCTAAATCTTGCTCTAATTATGTTATGTGTGCTATAAAACAAAAAGGTGTATTATCAGGTTTAAAAGCTTTCTTATTTAGATATAATAATTGTAGAAAAGGGTATGAAATCAAATTGGAACGAGAACAATTAATATTAATTACTGCAAAGAATCAACGTATTGAAAAAAAGGATATTAGACCATCTATAGTTGATTCGTATTATGATTCTGTCCATCTCCATCTTTTATCAAAATCGGCAAATGCAAGTCTTATCGTCAGCAAGTCATTTCCGTATTCATAGATTAATTGAAACTTAAGTAATATCTTATCAGACTTGAACTTCACCACCTCTTGACCTATTATTTTATTTATACCTTGTATTGTAAAAAGATTTGCTTCAAGATTTTCTTTAGTTGGTGTGATATGAAGGTATGATGTGAATGCTTTGTTTGGGAAGGTAATTCCCGCATCTTTTAAATGGCTACCCGTGAAAATCAGAACCGCAAATAACATATCTATATTTTCGGTTGGTGTATCGGGCAGATTTTCAACAACAAATAGTTTTTCACCATTCTCCACTTTAGGCTTTGCGTCTCTAATTTGGTTATATACTTTGTTCATAGTTAAAAAGGTAAATTATTGTTATCCGCACAATCGCAGTTGGTAAATGTGAATATCACAGAAGGTGTAGTCAATTGGACCACGTCTTTTTTGGAAAGTTTTTGAAGGATATAATCTTGCACCTTCTTCTCAGATATCATCTCTAATATTTGATTTACCGAATCCTTTAGTTCCTTGTCCGACTTGTAGTCAGTAATCTCAAATTTGTAATTAAATGTATTCATAGTTTCTGTTTGACTATAAATATGCGAGTTTTCGAAAAACATATGAAAAATATAAACTATGCTTATATTTGTAGAAATTTACAGGTATGGCTAAACAAAAAATCGACTTTGAAAAATTTGACTTCAGAAGTCTAAACGACGATTCTGATTCAAAAATCGCACTTGAAGGACACATTATCCCTGTGGTAGAATCATCTTTCAATAGGTTCTGTAATCAAAAGGAAAACAAAGGAATCATAGAGTTCTACGAATTTTACAAGAAGAAAATAGATGAACTCAATTATAGGTCTAACATACAATACACCCTCTCCATAGCTAAGAACAGAAGCACCAATGATACCATATTGGCTAAGGTCAAATGGCCCTATAAAATAAAAGGTGAATACCGAAAATACGGATACGTCAGCGTATTCATTGCAAGCACAACCAAGTTTCCAAAAGGTCTAAAGGACCACAACCTCAAACCTTTTGCAGAACAAAAAATATATGACTACATCAACAAAAATGCACCGATAGAACTCTTGGATATCTCCGGAAACCCCTATAATATATGAGATAATATTTTTTTTACTAAAAAACATATGATATAATTTGCATATGTTTATTATCCCTGCTATATTTGTCCCATCACAATACGATAAAAGAATTATAATTCTCCATTATCCAACGCTTTAAAGGTAACGACGAGAAACCGTCGTAAAAACAATTTGAGGACAAGGAAACTGTCCCAAAACCCTTCTTCCCGAGAGGACTAAACTCGACAACAACCCGTTTCAACCTGTCGTAAAGGTTCATCTAAAACTTATTTATATGAACGATTTTAAAACACAAAACCGAGTGGTAATGGTTGCCACCGCAGAATTGAAGGAAAACCGAACGACCGCTACAATGTATAAGGTGCCTTCCAATTATGATGAAATAAAGAACAATATCGCCCAAGTGGGACTACTGAATCCATTATTGGTAACAATGGACCTAAGGATATTATCCGGGAATCTAAGGTTTGCAATTGCTATGGAATTAGAAATGGAAACCGTACCGGTGGTATTTCTTGATGTTGATAAAGACAAAATGGACTTAATATCTGTATCTTCTAATCAATTTAGGGAAAAATCAAACTTTGAAATCCTACGTGAGATTGAATTCTACGAACAGTATTATTCAGTGGGAAAAGGCAGAAGAACCGACTTGAATCCACAGGCGGCTCAGGTCAAGGAAGAAAAGGACCAAGCACTTGAGCGTATAGGACGTTATAAGGTTAATGCACTTAAATCCATTAAGAAAAAATGTATCGAACTTTATGGTGAGGACAACACTAAGGTCGAGGAAGTTTTATCATCAGTGGAGAGTGGAAAATCAACACTCAACAAGGTGAGTGACTACTTGGAAAGAGAAGTCAAGAAAAAGATGAATAAAAATAATGTCCCTGATTTTTATGAGTTCCATACCGAGAACGCAGATATCTACAACAAGTCGTGTATTGCCCTTTCCGAACTTGAAGATGGTTCAGTCCAAACCGTAGTCACATCCCCACCATATTTCGATATGAGGGACTATGGTAATGGTGAGGAACAACTCGGCCTTCAGGACAATGCAATAGCATTTATAGATGAATTAGTGCCGTATTTTGAAGAGGTTAAACGTGTAATGAAAGACGAGGGTTCACTATTTGTAAACATCAACGATAAAATGGAAAGTGGACAATACCAAATGGTTCCGGAGTTGTTTCTTATTGAAATGGTAAAGAGAGGTTGGAGATATGTAGACCAATATCTTTGGCTCAAGCCTAATCCCCAATACACAACAAATAGAGGAAGTGTAAGAAACTTTGAACCTATCTTTCACTTCGTGAAGTCCGAAGACTACTATTTTGATAGACAATGGCTAAAAATAGTAGAGGATGAAAAAGACGGCATTATATATGGCTCTAGCACAGGAAATTCACCAAAACTTTTCTCAGGTCTTGATTTTAGAGGAAATATTTTAAAGAACAAGATAGGTAATACCTATGACCTTAGGGAAAAATGTAAAGAAAAGTCCTTCGCTATGGAACATTCAGCAACTTTTCCGTTAAATCTGCCTACTATTTTCATACTATCTACTTCAAAACCGGGGGATACCATTTTAGACATTTTTTCAGGAACTGCAACAACAGGTGAGGTCGCATTATTGACAAACAGAAAATACGTTGGGTACGAACTCAATCCACAGTTCGTTATGGCTTCTGAGGTTAGGTTAAGAGAACATCTTGACTTCAAAGAGGCGGCTTAACGTCAATTTTCAATACTCTGTGGAGGTTTGTAAATATGAACCTCCTTTTTTATGCCTAAAAACTATAAATATATGATAACAAATACTAACCTTAAAAACAGATTAAAAGATGAAGTGAATGGACTATCTGAACAAGACCTAAATACAATTAGGAACTTTTTTTTAAAGATGGCAAATATTGAATATGAATATCAA
>Ga0209138_1002886_pt1 | contig 12842 bp, 8 predicted proteins | sample SaaInl3SG_22_DNA_FD_184645 | JGI IMG/M metagenome (GOLD analysis project Ga0209138, IMG submission 184645) | Marine microbial communities from expanding oxygen minimum zones in the Saanich Inlet - ESP_153SG_22_DNA (SPAdes) (version 2) | ecosystem: Environmental > Aquatic > Marine > Intertidal...
AGATGAATTGACCAAAACCTATACTTTTGGACAAACGATTTCTACAAGTTCAGATCCTGATTGGGTTGGGAGTGATGCCGATTTATACATCGGGTCGTCTACCAATCAGTTTTATGGTTTAATGAATGACTTAAACTTAACGAATACTCCTGTAACCAATCCTGACGGAACAAATGCTTCGGTTGCAATAAACACAACTGATGGAGTTGTATACGTTAGTTTAAGAAAAATTTTGGTCTTCGGTCCAGGGGATGAAGTAACCACTTTTGTTTATTCACAAAGACAAATTATTACTGAAATTATTCCTGAATTTGAGGAAATCGTAGCCAATTACGCCTGTATAACGGCCAACCGTGATGAAGACCCTTCAAATGATGTGGCCTGTCCAATTTCTATTGGCCCTTCGTCTGACCTTAAAGACTTAGTGTGGTATCAAAACCAAATTAAACTCTGGCAGCGTGTCATTCAACTCAATGAGGAGAAAAAATACTTAGCCCGTGCTGACCGAGATGCACTTAAGTCTACGATTGAATCTGAAATAAATGAAAACTTTTCAGCAGCAGGAAGCCTTACCCGTGCTGGGAGTGGATTGCGCTCTATCTTAGATCGATATTTTTATGAAAACATTTCATTTGATTCTGGTGTTGGGTCCATCGAAAAAAGTATAGAAACTGGTAGCGTATCCTCATGGGAACACTCCTTTGCAGTGAATCTTGACACATCGATTGCAGTTGCAGTTGCTGTTAATCTAGGGGGAGCTGGTTTTGAGGGAACGGTCAAAAACACCAATTCATTTGGATATGGTTATGATCAAAATGAGCTAATTGAAGATAACCTAGTTTATAGCTATGTACTGCAAGATAATGATGACTACAATAAACTTAGCGTTGATGTAATTAATGCCATGGATGGTAATGGTCCCATCTTTATTACACGAGGAGGAGAAACTTCGTGTCCTGTAGAAGGCCCACAATACGCAAATTATTTCCATCCGGAACTTCAACCCGTAGTTGCACCTCAGGAATCTTCTTTGCGAACCCTTTTGGTTACAGAAACAATTGAGTTGAGTGCTGGAACTGTGGCGATAGAAGTACCCTACATAAGTGTTGATAATACGTCTGTTTCTGGTGTGCCAGATGGTAGCCCTGCAGAATTCACTTTGACCCTACGGAACGATTCTGTGTTATTCCCCGAGGATTCAGACTTTATTCTTTATGTGAATAACAACACTAATCCGAACAACGCGATCATTAATCTTGATCCCTACGGAACACCTTTTTTCCTAGATGGTGCAGAGTCTGTTCAGTTCAATCTAACGGTTGAGAAAGGAACGAGTGATGTCTACGATTATGAAGACATTGAGTTAGTGTTTGAATCAGCTTGTGATGACGATCTATCGGAAACAGTGACCATTTCTGCTTACTTTATTGAATCATGCTCACGAGTCAACGTTCTTCAGCCGAGTAATAACTGGGTGAAAAACAACCTCAATACAGTGGCTGAGAATAGGAATATTCCCTTAAATATTGTCCTTAACGAATTTGACTTAAGCTTTGATAGTTTTGAGAAAATTGTGTTAGAATACCGTCAAGCTGGTACCTCCGACTGGATACGTTTACATACTTATGTGACCGATGCGGCCATTTACAACGAGCTAGTGAATAACGGAAACTCTGCCGTTTCTACCCTAACGACTAGTGCGGTTGAAATTGCTTATGCTTGGGATATTGTAGGACAGTCACTAGCCGATGGGGACTATGAAATTCGCTCCAAAACCTTCTGCTCCAACGGGACAGAGTTTACCTCGCAAGTAGTAAACGGAAAAGTTGATTTAACTCCGCCAACGGTATTTGGAACGCCTCAGCCAACCAATGGAATCCTCTCTATTGGAAGTGATTTAATTGTGCGTTTCAACGAGCCGGTAAAAGCCAATGGGACTTTAACACGTTACGAGTTTAATGTGCAGAAAAATCAATTGCCGGTCAATCACGAGGTTTCGCTTTCTTTTGATGGAAGTGCCAATACAGGGGTTATAGATAGCCCCTTCATCAAGTCCGGTAATTTCGGGATTGAATTCTGGTTGAAAAACCAAGTTCAAGGTTCTTCAGTTCTCTTGGATCAACAAGGCGGACTGCGTATAGAGGTGAATGGAAATCGAATGCAATTCCGTATTGGAGGTGAAACGATCGCTGGTCAAATTGCAAATGATGGCACTTGGAACCATTATGCAATGTCTTACAATAACGAAACCGGTCAATTAACGTTAATCGAGAATGATAATGAAGTTAGCACCCGTGTTGTAAATACAGACCTAAGTTTCAATAACAATAATTCCATCACAATTGGTGGAAATAACTTTGTCGGGAAACTCCACGACCTGCGTTTCTGGAGTAAGTATATCTCACGTGAAACAGCTGTGGCTGCACAAAATGAATTGTTGAATGGAAACGAGGCAAACCTTATTGGGTATTGGCCAATGAATGAAGGTCATGGTGCTCTTGCCAATGATATCTCGCGCTATAAGCACCTTTCACTTTCGAATGTCAACTGGGATATTTTCCCCAACGGAACCTCTTATGCATTTGACGGAACCCAATATGTTGGCTTAACTAGAGCATCCAATGTAATTGTGACTAAGGACATGGATATGACGCTCTCTTTTTGGATGAAAACAAACCAAAATCAGCGTGCGACTTTAGTTTCTAACGGCCGAGGTGATACCTCAGATCCGTTGACAAACAATAACTACCGTAACAAGTGGGCGATTGATTTAAATGAAAATGGAGGAATAGAACTTAAAGCAGAAGGACAAACCTTCTCCTTTGGAACCACAGAGGTAAATGACGACAGCTGGCACCATATTGCCCTAGTACTTCGTCGTACAGGAAACTTAAGTCTTTTTATTGATGGAGAGCGAACAGCAACCTCTGCCAATTCTGAATTAGGTGGTTTCTCTGGAAGTAAAATATTTGTAGGTGCGCGTGGCCAAATTCAAGTCAATGGTAGCGAGCTTGTTGATCAATACTACACGGGTTCTATTGATGAATTAAGGATTTGGAATGCAGCCAAGAGCGCAGATCAAATCATGGAAGATCAGTATTATGAAGCGAATTATGAAGCAATAGGGTTAATGCTCTATGCGCCATTCAATGCTCCAGAGGTAACCTCTAGCAATGGACCACGTTACTATTACCCTGTCAATAGTATTGAAAAAGCGAGCATTAATGCTGAATTATCTGGGGGCCAGGTACAGTATGCCGATAATTCTCCACCCATTAAACCCACTCGACCGGTAGAACGACTCATTGTCAATGCGTCCATCAACCAAGACGAAGTATTCCTTCTTCCACAAATCACCGATTGGGCTAGCGTGGAACAGAAAGTTGCCAATGTAACTATTGCAAACTTATATGACTACTCGGATAACCGTCAGTTATCTCCGGTGACTTATTCTGTCTTTATCAATAAGAATCCATTGAAGTGGTATATTGAAGGCTATGGTTCTATCATTAATATGGTTAAACCTTTAGAAGAAAATGCTTCGCTTGATATTAGTATTGTTAATAGAAGTGGTTCAGAACAGCCGTATTATCTCTCTGGTCCATCATGGTTGTCAATTCCTGATGCAAGAGGTACGGTCCCACCCAACTCAACAATTGTGATTCGTGCAGAAATTGGGGACGATGTTTCCCCAGGGAAGTATGATGAAGAAATTATCTTAGCGAATGACTATGGCTTTGACGAGAAAATACAACTCAACCTGCGTGTAATTGCACAGGAGTTGGATTGGGATTTCACTCCTACAGATTTTGAAGAATCAATGAATATCATCGGGAAAATCCGCGTAGATAATGAACTTAGCATGGACTTTTATGATAAGGTAATTGCCTATATCGGTGATGATGTAAGAGGAGTAGGAGAGTTACTATATGTGGAGCAGTACGATGAGTATTTCGTTTTACTAACAGTTCATGGTGCAAACACAGAATCCGATCCGATCGAATTCCGTATTTGGGATGCCTCTGTAGGGCGCCTAAAAGTGGCCTCTATTGAGGGGGGAACTACCATAAACTTTACACCAAATGAGCTCTTTGGCGACTTCCAAAATCCACTTATTTTCGCCAACACAATTCAAGAAACTCAGCCAGTTCAATTAAGTCAAGGATGGACATGGGTGTCCTTTAATGTTGCCGGAAATTTATTCAATGATTTAAATGCATTTACAGAGAACTTAATACTTCAAACCTCTGATATCATTTTATCGAACCGACCTGCACGCTTTGACACCTACGAAATTAATCCCACTAATCCAGAAGCCAGTGGGTGGAATGGAACTATTTCGTCCAATGGCGGACTCAATGCAAATCAAATGTATAAGATGCGTTTGGCTGAAGCACAGACGCTCTTTACAACTGGAGCACGTGTAGACCCAGCAGTGTGGACCTTTGAGTTAGAACAAAACTGGAATTGGTTGCCTTATATCCTTAATGCTCGTGTACCTGTGAATGAGGCCATGGCTCGTTTAGATGCACGTGCAGGAGATTTGATTAAATCCCAATCGGCCTTTGCCATTTACGATGGTTCCAATGGATGGATTGGTACCTTAACGCACTTGAGTAGTGGTGAGGGCTACATGCTACGTGCAACACAAGCACAGACTTTTAGCTACCCAAGTTACTTTAGTAGTAAGTTTACCATAGAAGAAGTTATTGAAAAATCAACTCCTTTGGAGACAAGATTTGCGGCCTATCCAGAAAATATGAGCATAATTGCTGAATTGCCTGAGGGCTATGACAGCATCCGTTTTTATACTGAAGACGGGGAATTGGTTGGACAAGGAAACGTGCAGTATGCCAATGGAAAGCACATTGCCTTTGTTACTGTTTTTGGAGAAACGATAAAACCCCTTAAAGTTGCTATTGGTTGCGAAGATGACTTCAAGGCAGTACGTACTTCGCTTGAATTTATTCCAGATGGTTTATTGGGAACTCTAGAAGAGCCGCTTAAAATCGATGAGTTAGAATGGATTGGTCAAACCTTTACAGCCTATCCAAACCCAGCCGTTGACTTTGTTCAAGTGAACTTTGATTCTAAGGTAATCACCAGCGCAGAACTGATCGTATATAACTTGCAAATGCAACGTGTATACAATCATCGTTTCGATGTGACTGTAGGGGAGAATACCCTCCGTATTCCAATGGGAGAAAACGTACAAGGAAGTTATGTACTTCACTTAAATGTGGGTGACCGAACCTTCTCTAAAGTGGTAATTAAAAAATAAACATCGTGAAGAAATATATTTTTTTAATAGCCCTTTTTTGCGGGAACCTTCTTCAAGCCCAAAACCCCAATTGGACGTTTAATGAATCGGACTATCAATATAGCATGACCTTAATTTGTCGTTTAAATATTGATGGACAATTCCTCACCAATGAAGCCGATAGCGTTGCTGCTTTCGTTAATGATGAGCTGCGTGGGGTAAGTTCCCCATTCTATGTTGCTTCTGCAGATGATTACTATACCTACATGACCATTTTCTCTAACGAACAGCGGGAAACGATAAATTTCAAAATTTATGATTCGACCACCAATACGGTTCAAAACATTGGCTTAACCCTCGAGTTTTTAGTAAATCAGCACATTGGTACACTTTTTCAATCGGTTAGCATTGCATCACCTCCTTTAAGTAATCAAGCAGAAATCGTTGATTTTTCTTTTGCAGGCGCTCCCTTGAATAATCTTGAAATTGACGGGAACAACTATACTTTGTACATCTCTAGTCTTGTTTCAAAGGAATTTTTGGTACCTGTGTTCACCCTTAGTGATGGGGCAGAAATGTTCATTGATCAACAGCTGCAAATTTCTACCCAAGAAAGAATAGACTTCACTGACCCTGTAGTCTTCCAGGTTCGTTCTGAAGATCATTCAACACTCAATACCTATACGCTTGCTGTAGAATATGGTTTAGGGCCAAACGAATTCAATGGAGAGGCTTTTTTAGACGATCAGATTTATATTAGCGAATACCTTTCTCCCAACGGAGATAACATTAATGATGCATGGCAAATCATTAATATCAACTACCATCCTACAAGCGAATTGTTGGTGTATAGTCGAAGTGGGCAATTGGTTTTTAGTGCAACGGGCTATAACAATGATTGGATGGGAACCTACAAAGGACAACAACTTCCCGAAGGAAATTATTTTTATCAATTAGACTTAGACGGTAATCAATCTATCGATCACCAAGGCTGGATATATTTATCACAATAATGAGACTACTCGTACTTTTTTTACTGACTATTATCTCTATGCCAATCTATGGACAGCAAGAGCCACATTTTGCCTTTACCCAATTTAACCTAAGTTTGATTAACCCCGCTTATGTGGGTTCACAGGGAAAAGGTGTCTTTGCCCTATCAAGAAGATCACAGTGGTCTTCTATCGATGGTTCTCCAGAGAGTTATGCTTTTACCTATGCGACTGAAAGAAACAATAATGTGGGTATAGGTCTATCGGTTATTTCAGATAAAACCTTCATAGAGCAGCAAACTTTTGCCTATATCGATTTTTCATACAAGCTACAATTTAGTGAGGAAAGCCGATTGTTTCTTGGCTTGAAAGGAGGAGGAACCTTTTACAATGCCGACTTAACAGCGCTGGAAAACTTTAATAATTTGAGTGATCCTTCGAAAGTAGCATTGAGTAAACTAAAGCCCAATGTTGGCATAGGAGCGTTTCTTGAAATAAAAAACACCTGGCTATCACTATCTGCTCCAAGACTTGTTGAGGTTTCTCGTGCTGATGATGAGGATATTTACGCAAAAGATAGGGCACATTTATACGTGGCGGCAGGAACTAGTATTGCACTTAACAATGAAATTTATATTAAGCCAAGTGTCCTTTTGCGTAAGGTCAAAGGACTTGCATTGGCGACCGAAGCATCGGCAATTGTTAGTTACCAGAATCGGTTTGATGCTGGAGTGCAGATACGCGATAATTCTAGTATGGGGATTTTTGGAATGTTCAGCATTACCAACACTATTTCTCTTGGTTATGCCTATGCGTCTTTTTTAGACAATAGTCTTTCCCGAATCAACGTTACAACGCATGAGGTGTTTATTCGTATCCAATTGTCTAAAGCAACTGGGGATTTAAAAGCCGAGAGCGAACCGGTTAAGCAAGCAAGCAATTCTACAGCTGTAAATAACTAGGTAGTAATTATTTCCCTCTTAGGGTTAAATCATTCTATTCATTTCTGTTTTTGTAGTACCTTCGTTTAGTTATTTCGACTTATGCAAACACCAGAAGGATTAAGTGATTTATTGAAACTGAAGCAAATAGACGCCTTTAACTATGAAGGGCAAAATTACCAGACCGTTTGGAAGCGTGTTTATGGTGGACAAGTGCTTGCACAATCCTTACATGCGGCTTATCAAACCATTTCTGAAGATCGAGTCGTTCATTCATTGCACGGTTATTTTATTCTTGCAGGTGATATTCAAATACCCATAAATTATACCGTAGAAAATCTACGCGATGGAGGGAGCTTTTCAACACGAAGAGTTACGGCTTATCAAAATGGAAAAGCTATTTTTGTGCTTAGTGCTTCCTTTCAGATTGCGCAGAAAGGCTTGGAACAACACAACGATTTTCCAGCACAAGCCAATCCTGAAAACCTTATTTCGGACACCGATTTACTTAAAAATTCATCAACAGTTTCTGATCGCGTAAAACTGCATCTGTTGGCCCGTAATCCTTTTGCATTTGAATTTAGACCTGAAAAAGATTATTCCTATCGCATCTCTCCACAGGAGAATAGAAATGTGTGGTTTAAATTAAAAGAGAGCGTTAGTTTGTCCCAACAACAACAGCACGAATTTTTGGCCTATGTGGTTGATTATGATTTGTTGATCATGTCCATCATTAGTCATTTTCAAGAAGAATTTGATCAACCTTTACAAGTGGCAAGTTTGGACCATGCCATGTGGTTTCATCGTCCGTTTGATGTGAACCAATGGCTTTTATTTTCCATGCATTCACCCAATGCCTCTGGTGCTAGGTGTTTAGGACAAGGAAGTATATTTGATCGCCAAGGTAATTTGGTGGCAACGGTCGTTCAAGAAGGATTGGCGCGTCCAAATCAATCAGAATAAATCTGGGTAGAAGTCTTTCAAAACTTTTAGCCAGTGGGAGGGAAGCGCTGCTTTTTTGAGTAAATGAGTGTTGTAAGCCTTCAAGGTATTATTTGAAATAGCCACCAAGCGTTGTTGTGCTTTACTGTATAATTTGGCCTGTCCGTGTAAACGATCTTCTTCTATTTTGATGATATCAAATTGTACAGTAACCGTATCTGGGTAAACTACTGGGGCAATGTATTTGATGTCACTCCAGGCCAAGATTGGACTTATCTCTGCTTCACCAACATTACCATCTATTAATTTTTCAAAAAGCAACAAACGCGTCGATTCTACCCATTTTAAGTAAATAATATTATTAACATGGCGCATGGCGTCCATGTCTCCCCAATGCACCATTACATCAAGAGATACAATTGATTTTTCTTCCACTATTATTTTTGTTTTAAGTGATTAGCAAATTCATTGATGAGAGTCTTTAGGTGGGGGTCTTGACTAAAGCGGACAAACTCTGTGGCCAGTTGATCAAGGTCTCTGTCAACCAAAGCCAAAAGTTGTTTGCGTGCAAGGCGTTTACTTTCCGTGTAAACTGGACCATAAACGGCTATACATTTACGCAGATGCGCTATGGATGTGTCTAACACCTGTTCGGCAGGAGCAATGGCTTGAACGATATTAGCTTCTAAGGCTTCTTGAGCGCTAAAAAGTTTAGCCTCCTGAAGTGCTTGAAATGCTTTTTGTTCTCCCAAGGTGTAACACCATAGGTCCATCATTAGTTCTGGAATTTGCATGGACAATTTAAATTCATGCATCCCAATAAAGTGTTTGGGTTCTTCAGCCATGATGCGATAATCCGCACAAAGGGTGAAAATAGTGCCCCCTGCCGGAGCAAACCCAGTGATGGCACACACAAAGGGTTTGGGGTAGCGAACCATGGCTTGCAGTGCGCCAAAATAACTTACCCAAAAAGCATGAGCTTGATCGGATGAATTCCCAGCCATTTCGCGTACATCTAAACCTGCGCTAAATGCTCCGGTATGTCCACAAAGTACAACTCCTTTGATGGCTTCGTTTTTGGTTAATGACAAGAAGCTTAGTCGAAGTTCTTCCGCCAATGCGTGATTGATTGTATTTACTTTTCCATTGTTCAACTGAACAATAGCGATGCCTTTTTCAATTGACGTCTTGACCATAATTATTTATTTAAATCCAATTCAATATTTACGAAGATAAGGGTATTTAGTTATATATTTAACCTTCTTTTAAAAGAGCAACCTCTTTTATTGATTGTACTATGGAGCTTAAAACGGACTATTTTATTTCACCAAAAACGGCACGCTATTCGACCTATGGGGAATTGACTGCTTCGACAAAATATTTTTGGTTTGCCCTACACGGATCGAAAATGTTGTGTGAGCAAATGCTCTACAAGTTCAAAGACTTTGACCCAAAAGAACACTTTGTTGTTGCACCAGAGGGCTTGAATCGTTTTTATGAAAAAGACTTTGGTGGCCCAGTAGTCGCTTCTTGGATGACCAAGCGAGATCGTTTACATGAAATAAAAGATAACGGAAATTATCTATCGGGTCTTTACCAGCACTTTTTGGCACAGTTACCTCAAGGATGTAAAAAAACAATTATGGCTTTTTCACAAGGCGGCACCATTGCGTTTCGTTGGTTGCACCAAAAGAAGGTTGAGGTCGATAATGTAATACCCTATGCATGTTGGATCCCTGAAGATATTGATTTAACAGCGAGTAAAACAGATTTAAACGCATCTCAACTGCTTTTTACCTATGGTAAGGAAGATCAATTTTTGACTGAAAAATACATTGCTATGGTTGGCGATGTGATTAATAAGAGTGATGTAAAGATGACTTTTTTACCCTACACTGGAGACCATCGAATCAGCAAAGAACAATTAAAATTAATTTTTGAACAATACATAAAAAAATAGACATGGCAGAAAAAAGTTACTGGGAAGGTTCCGATCATTACCTATGTGATCCAGAATTAGCACAAGCATTTCACATTGCACGAACATTGGGAATGCCTTTGCTCATTGAAGGTGAACCAGGAACTGGAAAAACAGAATTGCCCCTGCAGTATGCCAAGGGACAAGCAATTGATCTTTTTGTTTACCCAGCAGGATCGAAAAGTAATATAGAGCAATTTGTGGCAAAATTTGATCACGTAAAGTATTTGCGCGATTCGCAAATTGAAATCCTCAATGCTCAACGCGAGGAGAAAGGCTTGGAATCAAAATTGTCTACTGCTGGGAGGGATACCGAAGCGCTTGGTGATTATGTGGTAAAAGGTCCCGCTGCCATGGCATTTAGTACACCTAATTCCGTATTGTTGATTGACGAGATTGATAAGGCTCCACGAGAATTCCCAAACGATTTACTGTATGCGCTTAGTCATCGAAAATTTGTCATGCCCGAATCGGGAGAAGTAGTAGAGGTGTCAGAAGAAGATATGCCGGCTATTGTGATTACCTCCAATAGAGAACAAGAATTACCCACGGCTTTTAAAGGACGATGTATTTATCATTACATCCAGTTTCCTGAAGCAGAAAAGATGCGTGAAATTATTCAAAAGCACCACCCAAAAGTTAGCGATAAAATTGTCGATACTGCTTTGGATATTTTTTATCAATTGCGCAAAATAGGGTTAGAGCGTTCCCCCACTACTCGAGAACTACTCAATTGGCTGAAGTATATTAAGACGTTCAGTTCGGAGGAAGCCATTAGTAAACTCAATGCGTTGGATGGTTTGGGAACACTGATTAAAACCCAAGCAGATTACGAGAAAGTGCAGCGTCAGTTAGCCCTTGGAGGCGGAAAACCCCCAATGGGAACATCATTAAATTAAGCCACTATGTTTACCACATTACCCGAACGATTCAAAACATACCACCTCAAGGTAGATGTGCGAACCCTTTTGTTGTTGCAAAAGGCAATCGATCGTGGTTTGGTGAAAACCATTGGTGATCTCTATAATGTCTTGCGCACCTTTATTGTAAAGAGTCCCGAATTAATGGGGCCATACACGCGTGCTTTTTACGACTATTTTCTTTCGATAGATATCAAGAATGGCGAGCAATTGCACGATGCAGTTCTTCGTTCGCAAACATTTCAGCAATGGAAAGAACAAAATGCTGGCCGTTTAGAAGAAGACATGAGCCGTAAAGCAATGGCAAATTTATTTTTGGATGAAGTGCATATTACGCATTACGATATTCAGAAAGTGATTGATGGCCGTGAACTTTGGGATAAAGATAGCGGTGATGTTGAAGACAAAGATCAAGAAGGAGTAGAGGAGAATGGAGAACCTCGTCCGTTAGACCGCATGGCCGACTATTCTGATTTGACCCTGGAGGAGCTCATGCAGCGCATGGAAGAAGTCCTCAAAAAACAACAATCCAATCACAGTGGTGGAAGCCATTGGGTAGGTACAGGTGGAATCTCACCCTATGGCCATGGAGGGGCTGCAAAAGACGGAATTCGTGTAGGTGGAAGTGGGGGAGGAAAGATGGCGCGCAAAGTCATGGGTGATGCTAATTTTTTCCCAGTAGATTTAGAAGCAATTTTAAACGACAATAATATTGACGCTGCCTTGGCTTCTCTTAAAGGAATCGTAGAAGAATCTGCGCAAGAAATACTAGATGTAAAAGCTACCATTGACAAAGGGCTTGAGCGCGGGGGACTTTTTCTGCCAGAAATCAAAAACGAAACCCACGAGAAATTACAAGTGCTCCTATTTATAGACAACGGCGGATATTCCATGCACCCATACATAAAAGCGGTACAAACCCTTTTTCGAAAAATGAAAACTCGTTTTGCCCATGACTTGGAAACCTATTATTTTCACAACACCGTTTATGGACAAGTCTACAGCGATCCGCAACGAAGGAAGGCAGTGCCCATTGAACGCATTCTTTCTAAAAGCCCAAACTACCATGTTTTTTTTATTGGTGACGCTGCCATGGCGCCATACGAACTGAGTAATCAAAGCATGTCTACCTACACAGAAATGACCAAGCATTTTTCCAAATGTGCTTGGTTGAATCCTGAGCCATTAAAATTTTGGGAACACACGTTGACTATTCAAATCATCAAAGAACTCATTCCAATGGACTCCCTCACACCAGCTGGAATTGAGAAAGCAGTAATTCGCATGAATAAGAATAAAAAAAACAATGGATAATTCGCAGTGTTACTCCTTTTTATGACGTTACAATTTCAATTAATCGAAAAGGAATAAAAAAAAGCAGAAAAAGTTTCTAGTTTTTAATTAGTTAATGATAAAAATTTATAAATTTGCACCTCTTAAAACACTAAAGAAAAACCTGTATTATGGCTAAAGAAACATTTGATCGGTCAAAACCCCACTTAAATATTGGAACTATAGGCCACGTGGATCACGGTAAAACAACCCTGACTGCTGCAATTACTAAAGTATTAGCAGACGCTGGGTTCTCTGAAGCGAAAAGCTTCGACCAAATCGATAACGCTCCGGAAGAAAAAGAGCGTGGTATTACAATTAATACCTCACACGTAGAATATCAAACAGAAAATCGTCACTATGCTCACGTTGACTGTCCTGGTCACGCCGATTATGTTAAAAACATGGTTACTGGTGCAGCGCAAATGGATGGTGCAATTTTGGTAGTAGCGGCAACTGATGGGCCTATGCCTCAGA
>Ga0209138_1002887_pt1 | contig 12838 bp, 14 predicted proteins | sample SaaInl3SG_22_DNA_FD_184645 | JGI IMG/M metagenome (GOLD analysis project Ga0209138, IMG submission 184645) | Marine microbial communities from expanding oxygen minimum zones in the Saanich Inlet - ESP_153SG_22_DNA (SPAdes) (version 2) | ecosystem: Environmental > Aquatic > Marine > Intertidal...
CGTCTGATCATTCGTGACGAGGCCATCCACGGTTACTACATCGGTTACAAGTACCAGCTGGCTCTTGCCGAGGAGACTACTGCTCGCCAGGAAGAGATGAAGGGCTACACCTACGATCTTCTTCTCGAGCTATACGACAACGAGATCAAGTACACCGCGGACCTCTATGACGGCATGGGCCTAACCGAAGACGTAAAGAAGTTCTTGCGTTATAACGGTAATAAGGCGCTGATGAACCTCGGCTACGACCCACTTTTCCCGAAAGACGAGTGTGACGTGAACCCAGCTATCTTGGCTGCCCTATCGCCAAACGCTGACGAGAACCACGACTTCTTCTCCGGCTCCGGATCTTCCTATGTAATTGGCAAGCACGAGTCGACAACAGACGACGACTGGGACTTCTAAGGAGGCGAATATGGATTGCAATTGCGGAGGCTCTTGTGGCTGCGGCACCAAGCACTAAATAAGATTCACGTAAAAAGCCGGGTGACAGACAAATGTCACCCGGCTTTTTCACCCCCAAATAATCAGAAAGAAAACCATGGACAGCACCCTGCTTTTGGCCTTCGCGGTCACACTCGGTGCTGGGCTTGCCACGGGTATCGGATCTACGCTGGCCTTTTTCACCAAGACCACCAATAAGGCATTCTTTGCCGTTTCCATGGGGTTCTCGGCCGGTGTGATGATCTACCTGAGCTTTGTTGAGATCCTGCCGAAATCTACCCTTTATATGATGGGCAGCCTGAGCGAGTTAGAGGCTGCGGCAATGGCTGCCTTCGCACTTATCCTCGGCATGGTTGTAATGGCCGTTATCGATGCCCTGGTGCCCTCTGGGGCCAACCCCCACGAGAACACTCAAGTTGAACTGATTGGTGAAGATCAAACCCAACTTGATTTTCTCGAACACGCCCAAAACCAGAAGCTGCTGCGCATGGGAGTATTCGTGGCGCTTGCTATTGCCATCCACAACTTTCCAGAAGGCCTAGCTACATTCCTATTGGTGCTAGATGATCCGCAAATAGGTATCGCACTTGCGGTAGCCGTTGCCATGCACAACATCCCTGAGGGCATCGCTGTCTCCGTTCCGGTTTACTACGCCACGAAATCAAAGGGGAAAGCCTTCAGGCTGAGCTTTCTTTCAGGGCTTGCAGAACCTGCCGGCGCTGTTATCGGCTACCTGATCCTGGCACCGTTCCTGACTGACTTTTCGCTTGGGTTTATTTTCTCAATGGTTGCCGGGGTAATGATCTTCCTGGCAATTGACACTCTGTTGCCGACCGCCAAAAACTCAGCCCGCGGTCACCTGACCGTATATGGCCTTATGGCTGGTATGGCAGTGATGGCAGCCAGCCTGGTACTGCTCAGGCTATAGAAAAACCCCCGCAGAAATCTGCGGGGGTTTTTCAAAAAAGTAAAGAAAATTACTTTAGGGTCACCTTGCCACCAGCGGCTTCGATCTTTGCCTTGGCCTCTTCAGCAACTTCCTTCTTTGCACCCTCCAATAGGGTTGAAGGAGCTGCGTCAACAAGTGCCTTAGCTTCGCCCAGGCCTAGGTTAGTGATAGCACGAACCTCCTTGATAACCTGAATCTTCTGGTCTCCAGCAGCGTCAAGAACGACATCGAACTCGTCCTTCTCTTCTGCTGCCTCTGCAGGAGCAGCGCCGCCTGCTGCAGCAACTGCAACTGGTGCTGCAGCTGATACTTCAAATACTTCTTCGAACTTCTTAACGAAGTCTGAAAGCTCAATTAGTGTTAGCTCCTTGAATGCTTCAATTAGCTGGTCGGCAGTCATCTTTGCCATTTTGTTCTCCTAGTTGGTTTTTGGTAATTAGTTAGACTCTTGCTTTTGACGCAGTGCGTCGACAACGCGAACAGCCCCGGAAGGAAGTGCGTTGAAGGTGCGGGCAGCTGAGAACATGGTTGCCTTGATTGCGCTAGCGGCCTTAGCCAATAGCACGTCACGGCTCTCAAGTTCTGCGAGCTTGTTGATCTCTGCAGCATCAAGTGTGATTCCGTCCATGACGGCCGACTTGATGATCAGTAGAGGGTTTGCCTTTGCGAAGTCCTTCAGGGCCTTTGCTGTTGTAACGGGGTCACCGTGAACGAAAGCGAGTGCGGATGGTCCCACAAACTCGTTGTCGAATGCAGTAACGCCAGCATTTTTTGCAGCAATAGTTAGAAGGGTGTTCTTTGCAACCACATATGTAGCGTCATTAGCCATTGTGCGACGTAGCTCTTTGAGCGCAGTCACACTGAGTCCGCGGTATTCAGTCAGAACGACGGTGTTTGAGCTAGTAAACCTTTCGGTTAGCTCAGCTACCTTTTCCTTCTTGTCTGCCATGGCGCTCCTTGTTTGTTTGGTGCCGGTAAAAGGATCAAAAAAAATGCTCCGGCGCTAGGGCGCACGGAGCAAAACTCTAAAAAGAGAATCTCTTCATACACCTGCGCAGGTTTTCACTTTCTAGTGAACCTTCGTCAGTCGCGATTTATCTGAAACAAGTTTCAGGGTTTAGCGCGACCGATACCGGCGGTCTTTGGCTCCGTGTAGTTTATTGGGCGCGTGACGTGCACGCAAGTCTTTTTTGACGTTGCTCTTGTTGGTGGTCTGAAAACGTGAGTCACCAAAATCAAGCGAATCCATGATCGGAGGAGGCGCGATTGGACCTGCAAGCTCTTCGATTAGCTCGTGGCCCGGAGTCACCTGGTTATAGGTTGCCTCGCGGTCAGCACGCTGCAGTAGTCCTTCGACTTTTCTTGTGCGTCCAGATGGAACAAGCGAGATCACTGTTCCACTTCGGCCCGCTCGGCCGGTGCGGCCAGCGCGGTGAAGGTAGGTCTTGTATTCCTCTGGGAGATCCAGCTGAATAACCAATTTCACGTCATCAACGTGAATACCCCTGGCTGCAACATCGGTTGCGACCATAACCCTTGCAGAGCCCTTGATGAAACGCTCTAGGTTTCTTGAGCGCTGAGTCTGGTTTAGGTCACCGTGCAGTCTGGCAGTTGGAACACCAGCGTCATTCAAACTTGAAGACAGCGCCTCAGCGGTTGCCTTGGTCCTCACGAACACAATAGATTTTCCGGCACCCTGAACTAGACGGTGGAAGATTGCTGAACGATCCTTCGGGTCCATAACCAGCACGCGGTGATCGATGTCTGATGACTCGTTTACCTCACCTGGAACTTCATAAACAAAAGGTGACGGCATGAACTTTTTGACAAGCTGAGCTACCTCTTGGTCCAAAGTTGCAGAGAACAGAAGCTTCTGGCTATCGCCGGCAGCTTCCAAAATACGGTTCACTGGCTCAACAAAGCCCAGCTCACACATGTGGTCAGCCTCGTCAACAACAACTCGCTCACAGCCTGAAAGATCAACCATTCCCTGTGCCATGAGGTCCTCTAGGCGACCAGGAGTAGCGATTGCAATGTCAACGCCGCGCTTGAGAGCCTGAACCTGACGGTGCTGCGGCACACCACCGTAAATTGTGGTGGTGAAAAAGCCAACCGATTTTGCAAGCTGCGAAAGGGTGCGGTCGATCTGGTCTGCTAGCTCACGGGTTGGAGCTAGCACCAAAGCCTTTGGCTGCAATGGAGTCCTTGGCTGGTTTCCGGCTTTTGCCAGGAATGCAACAAGAGGAACACCGAAAGCAATGGTCTTTCCGGAGCCAGTCTTTCCACGCCCTAGAACGTGACGACCCTCCATAGCGGCAGGGATTGTTGAAGACTGAATTGGGAACGGGCTTGCCGCACCCATTTTTGAAAGCTCTTGCACCAGACGCTCAGGAAGATTCATTTCTTGGAATGTCGCAAAAGTTTGGCCAACTTCGGTGGCTTCTAGCTTTTCAAGCTTTTTGTCGCCCTGAAATGTCTTTCCGGTTTTGGCACGAGCATTAGAAAAGTCTTTGTCTCTTGAATTCTCGCGCTGAACACGGTCAGGGCGCTGTGAGTGCTGGCCGTGACGCGGTTTGCGTGGGCCATCGTTTGATTTGTAATCGCCCTTTTTAGAGGCGTAGCCCTTGCGACCATTTGATTTGGTCGGGGCAGGCGAATAATTATTATTTGGCATCGTCGGGGAAGTCCTTATCTGGTGAAACCGGAGATCCCGAGCTCACAATGAATCTAGCCTAAGGCTAGGAGTGAAAAAAAGATAGACCTAGTCGATAAGTCCGCGGACCTTTAGCTCTGCGTGCAACACGGCATCTGTCGGCTCCACTAGGTGAGCACCGTCTGCAAACTTGATTACAGGGATGTTTGTTCTGCCAGAAATGGCCTGTGACTTGTCGGCGTTCTCTTTGCTTTCTTCGACGTCAAACAGTTCGTACTCAACACCGAGGGTGTCAAGTAGTGACTTTGAGCGGCGGCAGTCGCTACACCAATCTGCGCTATACATTTCAATTTGTGCTGCCATGATTACCTCAATCTCGTGTCGTCTGGAATCTCCAACACTCCAGGACTGTATTTCAATCCCGCCAATGATGAAACCACCACGTCCGCAACTGAATCCAGGGTTTGCTCGCCGATGCCGACGAGCAGCGCTGCACCGCCACGCTGACCAGCAATCAATCCGGCCGGCGCATCCTCAAACACCGCGCACTCAGAGATTGGAACCCCGATTCTTTCAGCGCCGAGCAAATAAGGCTCAGGGTCTGGCTTTCCGTTTTTGGCATCGTATGCGGTCACCAATGTTGAAGGTATTGGGATGCCGGCAGCCATTAGCCTTGCAAGGGCCAAATCTGGTCCAGCACCAGTAACTATATTCCACGCACCCTCTGGCAACTGGTCAAGCAGCTCCATGGTTCCCGGAAAGGCTTGGGTGTAGATGGATTTATCTAGCTCGAGCTGATTTATGTAGTCGTAGGCCTCTTCAAAAAACTCCGGTGCCACAAGCTCACGAACTATGTCACTTGCGCGGCGTCCCATGTATTCGGACTTTAGTTCGAAGTTGGGAAAGTACTTTTGGCCCCATTCAACCCAGGCCTCAAGGGCGCCGGGCATGGAATCAACTAGAACACCGTCATTATCAAAAAGTAATCCGGCTACGGATTTTTGCATTGAGGGTTCTTCCTTTAGCTGTTGCGCGTGAGCGTGGTTCGGTAAATGCCAAAGCTTGCAAGACCTAGCAGCACAAGCGCAGGCAGCATGTCCTCCATAAACCACCCAAAAGTTGGGGCAAGTATTGTTACTTGCTGCTCCATGGCTGTCATATTTCTGGTCCATTCAGGCCAGACTTCGAGGCTGTTAATCGCAGAAAATCCCATGGTAAAGGCCATTGTGGTTACAACCACACCAAACACAATGGCTAAAACCAAGTTGAGATTCACAGCGGCCAGCCCAGTTCTTCTGGGCTTTGGTGGCAGTGGCTTACTGGTTCTTGCCTTGGCGGCAAACCTAGTTCCGATGATTATCGAAACCGCGATCACGGACTGGATGATTACCCAGATCCAAACATCAAGAGTTGTATTTGTAATGTCATAGACAGTGAGCCCAAAAATAATGGCGATTGCCGTTCCAATGATTGGGGTCGCGTAAGCGAGGCCAATTGCCCGCTGCAATTTTTGACGATCTTCATCTATATCGACATCTTTCAAATCTGGCGCATCAGTCCTAAACACGAACGCAGACAAAATAACAAAGACAACCAGTGCCGTGGTCAAAACAATAGGAAGGTAAACGTTCAATAGCCTGAGGCCAACTGGCTCATCCTGCTGGTTATAGGCATCCCAAGCCCCCAAGAAACTTCCGATGGCAAAAATGGCCCCTGCAACAAGCGCCAACACCACTGCCAGGTTGTTCAATCTATGGGCGCTTGTGGCCAAAGGGGAATCCTCTGCCGCACGGATCTTCAGCGCCAGCTTCTGGCCTGCCAAGGCGGAGAGAGCGAACGCGACGATGCCGATCAAAAATAGGTAAACCTCGATCTGAAACCTCGGTTCTGGATTCCAAGTCTCACCGTTATCCAGATAAACGGTTCGCTGAGCCAAGCTTTGCACATAGTCAGCGACCATGAACATTGCCCAGGTTGCCGCGAGTCCAATCAATGGCGCCTTAATGGCGCGCTTAGTTTCTGTTAGCTGGTTCATGAGCAAAAGCCTAGACTGACAAAATGATTCTGGTAATTGGTGAGGCCCTGATTGATCTAATTGGGCAAGAAGGTTCTGCGGAAGGATACCGCCCCGTGGTGGGGGGAGCGAACGCCAACGTGGCTCTAGCATTGGCAACAGCATCCCAGCCTCACCGATTTCTAGGTCGTATTTCAAAGGATTCTTTCGGGCGGAAAATAGCTGACCACCTCTCAACCAATGGTGTTGACCTATCTCTTTCTATCTCAGCAGCTGAACAAACCACCCTGGCGATAGCCACTATCGACGCGAAGGGGGTTGCTTCCTACAGCTTCTACATCAAGGGCACTGCCGATTGGGCTTGGACCGCGGAGGAACTTCCAAGTGCTGCGGAAGTCAAAAACCTGTCTGCAACTGCGATTCAATTTGGCTGCCTAACCGCAGCCATCGCGCCTGGCAATGCAGTCGTTTCCAATTGGATAAGTGAGCTTGCGACAAATGAGCAACTGACAGTTTCACATGATTTGAACATTCGCCCCTCTCTCGGATTTGATAGAGCAACTGAGCTTGCCAGGGTTGAGGAATACAACCAGTTCAGCAACATTGTCAAAGCATCCGACGCTGATATCGAGTGGCTCTTTGACCTGGAGCCAGGAGCTGACCTGACCGAGATCATCAAGAGCTGGACCGTTGACGGAAAAGTGCTTCTGGTCACTAAAGGTGGCGACGGAGTCGCCCTTTATAGAAACGGTCAGGCAATTGAAGTCCCGGCACTCAAAATAGACCTTGTTGACACTGTTGGCGCGGGAGACACCTTTATGGCAAATTTCCTGGCAAAGCTGAGCGAGTTCGATGGCCTGGGAAGTAACCCGCGTCAGAGACTTGCAGAGCTTTCAGAAGACCAGCTACGAGAAGCGGTCGAATACGCAACTGCCGCTGCCGCGATTGTATGTGAGAGGGTTGGCTGCCAACCACCGACCCGGGCCGAAGTTGTTAGGCGACTAAAGGCTTAGGTTGAGGTGGCAAAAGACATAATGTCGTGCGTTCGTGCGGGTCTAGTGATATGAAACTTCGCGACGGCTCATGGTCTTTTGACTCAAGGGATCTGGTGAGATCTCAGTGTTCCCACTGCACCAAAGTCTCAGTTGCCCGCGAAATCGGTGTTCCAGAACTGGGGGCACTGCTAGAGAGTTATTACGAGCGTCCGGACAACCTGCCCATCAGATATGGCAATAGATATGAGTCGGAGCTAGAGCAGGAGCTTCTCGACAACCTCGGAGACCTGGTTCAAAAACCAGACAGCTACGACATGGCAGACACGGTAGCGCTGATGAACCAAAATGTTCCAGTGATCTATCAGGGCAGCCTCAAGGGAGGCTCTGGATCGATGACCTTTTCTGGTCGTCCTGACTTCTTGTTGCGCTCTGATTACCGCTTTGTTTTCAAAAAGGGTGTTTTGGGGATAGAACAAACGGAACAAGATTCGGACGGCTACACGGCCTGGGATGTAAAACTATCCAAGACAGCAAAGCCTGACTACCAAGTGCAGGTTGGGCTCTACCTTGACGTATTGCAGCAAATAGGTCTTTGTGGAACCGGACTCCACGGCCTAATTCTTGGAGACAGATCCATCAGCGAATTTGACGCTGAAGTTCTCAGCGCACTGATGACAGAGAAGCGTGCGGCATTTCTGACCGATGTTGCTTCCGTTCTAGCAAGCTCTCCAACAACCATCGAGGACTGCGGCGAATTGGTCTGCCTAGCAACTAGCTATTGCGATATGTGTGAGTACCCAGCCCTCTGTGCTGATCAAAGAAATACCCTGAACCACCTTCAGCTGGTTGCGGGAATCTCAAAAGTACAAGTTGAGTCACTTCGAAGCAGCGGAGTTGAAACAGTCAGAGCCTTAGCTGAATTCTCCGGCAGCACCGAGACTCTCAGTGAAGAAAAGGGCGCGGTCTTATCTCGCCAGGCAAGACTTCAGCAGCACACCTACGATACCGGTGAGCACGTTTACGAAATCAAAAACAGAGCACCGCTGGAGTCATTGCCGCCGGCACATGACGGTGATATCTTTTTCGATCTCGAGGGCTTCACGTTCGCGAAATTCACCGGAGGGCTTGAGTACCTATTCGGTTATCTGACTATTGATGGCGCCTCCGAGTTCCATTGGACTTGGGCCGATGACCGAAAAGAAGAGCAAGAATCCTTCGAAAAGTTCATCAGGTTCCTAATTCAAAGGATTGAATCCTATCCAGGGATGAAGGTCTATCACTATGCCAACTATGAGCTAGCAGCCCTCAAGCGCTTGGCGAAGAGATTCTCGAGCTTCGAGGACGAAGTGCATCAGCTGATCGGTGGTGGAGTCTTCGTAGACCTGTATAACGTCGTGAAAGCTTCACTCGTAATCTCCCAGGAGAGCTATTCCATAAAGAAGCTTGAGAACTATTACGAGTTTGAAAGAAGCGCCGAAGTCAAAGAAGCCATGGGTTCTATGGAGTATTACGACCAGTACTTGGATCTTCTTGAATCAGAACCAAACCAAGCAGAAATGCTAAAACGCCAGGTGCTCGACTACAACCGAGATGATTGCGTGAGCACACTGGCGCTTTGCAAGTGGCTAAGAAGCCTTTAGTAATCCGATAGGTCCATAGGGATTCCAGGACCAAAAGTAGTAGCAACCGAGCCCTTGATCAGGTACTTACCCTTTGAAGTTGAAGGCTTTAGTCTGACGACCTCTTCCATTGCAACGTTTAAGTTCTCAGTTAGCTTTTCGCTGGAGAAGTTTGCCTTACCAATGATGAAGTGAAGATTTGACTGCTTGTCAATGCGGAACTCAATACGTCCACCCTTGATGTCAGTAACAGCTTTTGCTGTGTCCATGGTGACGGTTCCGGTCTTTGGGTTTGGCATTAGGTTACGAGGACCTAGAACCTTACCCAACTTACCGACCTTGCCCATCAGGTCAGGGGTTGCAACCGCAGCATCGAAGTCGGTCCAGCCGGCCTCAACCTTTGCGATTAGCTCGTCAGAGCCAACCTCGTCTGCACCGGCTTCGCGAGCAGCGTCAGCTGCCGCACCGTTTGCAAACACTATAACTTTTGCAGTCTTTCCAGTTCCGTTTGGCAGCGAGACGGTGCCACGGATCATCTGGTCAGCTTTTCTTGGGTCGACACCAAGCTTCAGAGCAACCTCAATAGTTGAGTTGGTCTTCTTGCCTGCGATGTCGATTGCTAGGGCTGCTGCCTCCGCTGTGGAGTAGAACTTGCCCTCTTTGATCTTTGCTTTTGCCTCTGTATAGGCCTTTGAACGTTTTGCCATGCTGCTATTCCTTTCGGTCACAGTAGTGGTTTATGGAGCGAATGCCCCTCCCACGACTACATTGTTTGGTTACAGCTCAGTGGTGATTCCCATTGAGCGTGCGGTGCCGGCGATGATCTTTGCTGCTGCATCGATATCGTTAGCGTTCAGGTCTGCCATCTTTGCCTCAGCAATGGTGTGAACCTGCTCTTTGGTTAGCTTCCCGACCTTGTCGGTGTGAGGTGTACCTGAACCCTTGGCCACTCCAGCTGCCTTTTTGATTAGCTCAGCTGCTGGTGGTGTCTTCAGGATGAAGGTGAAGCTACGGTCTTCGTAAACGGTGATCTCTACTGGAACAACATTGCCTCGCTGATCTTGCGTTGCGTTGTTGTATGCAGTACAGAACTCCATGATGTTCACACCGTGCTGACCTAGTGCAGGTCCGATTGGTGGGGCTGGGTTAGCAGCGCCTGCCTGGATCTGAAGCTTAATCAGACCGGTGATCTTCTTTTTGGGTGCCATTTTTTGTTTTCTTTCCTTAGTTCAGCGGACCGACCTGGTCAAAGGCCAGTTCCACTGGAGTCTCGCGTTCGAATAGTGATACCAAAACCGTAACCTTGCCGCTTTCTGGCTTGATTTCGGAGATTGTTCCGGGGAGTCCGGCGAATGAGCCGTCCTTGATCAAAATGCTTTCGCCAATCTTGAAGTCGATGTTGACAGGGATTGACCTTGGCTTCACCTTGCCACCTGAGGCTATTACTGCAGCCTTGGCGCTCTTGACCTCTTCGGTCTCCTCTGGAGTGAAAAGTGGCTTCAGCATGTCAAATGCTTCGGCTGGGCGAAGTGGGGTTGGGTGCTGAGAGTTTCCAACAAAGCCGGTAACCGCTGGAGTGTGACGGATAAGAGTCCAGCTGTCCTCGTTCATCTCCATGCGGACCAGAACGTAACCCGGGATGCGGACCTTTGAGACAAGTTTGCGCTGACCGTTCTTGATTTCAATGGACTCTTCCATTGGAACCTCGATCTGCAAAATGTCATCGCCACCGGCCAACGCTGCCATACGGGTTTGAATGTTTTGCTTTACCCGACGCTCGTAGCCGGCGTAAGAGTGAACTACGTACCACTTGCCGGGCTGCTGGCGGAGTTCCTCGCGGAACTTGCGATACGGGTCTTCTTCCACCTCGGCAACCGGAGCTACCTCTTCAGCTGCTGGCTCTTCAACTTGGAAGCCGTCCATCTCATGGGCAGCTTCTTCGCTTGCCTCAGCTAGATCGGTTGCGTCTAGGTCTACGTTCTCGTCTACTGCTGGTTCACCGATTTCTACCGGCTCACCTTCTGTGACGTCACTGAAATTCAAATCTGACAATTTCTATCCTCTTATCCTGCAAACACAAAGGTCACGACGTTTAGGAACACCCAGTCAAGCCCGGAGATGATGACCATCACCACAGCAACGAAGCCCAGAACGACTCCGGTGTAGTTGATTAGCTCTTTGCGGGTAGGGGTGGTTACCTTGCCCAGTTCAGCAAGTACTTGGCGCACGAATAGCGTGACGCGCTGGAAAGGGTTCTTTGTCTTAGCGGAATCAGCTTTCGCTTTTTCGACTAAGTCTTCTGAAGCCTTTTCGTTCTCTTCTGCCAACTTGACCTTCTTTCTTACGCAGGGCGGACAGGACTCGAACCTGCAACCTGCGGTTTTGGAGACCGCTGCTCTACCAATTGAGCCACCGCCCTATGTGACATCGCCATCAACCGGTAACAGGCGCAAGGCTTGGTTTCAAGCGCCACCTGAGCAAGACACACTTCTAGATTGAATCTATGTAAGTGAGTTTTGACAGATTAGTTTTCGGCAGATGTCAACCCAAGTAAGTGTAGGGGGTTAATTCCCCCAGTGCAACGGCTATTTCCGCTATCAATCAAGCAAACGCCAACTATTCTTGGACTATGACCGAGTCTAGAATTTCCAAGCGCATATCCGCAATCGCAGAATCAGCCACCCTGAAGGTCGACAGCAAGGCCAAGTCGCTGATAGCTCAGGGCAGACCGGTGATCTCCTATGCAGCCGGCGAGCCAGACTTCCCGACCCCGCAGCACATTGTTGAGGCTGCCGCAATGGCGGTTCGGGACCCCAAGAACCACCGCTACACCCCGGCTGCAGGGCTCCCAGACATGAAAGACGCGATTGTCCACAAGACTCTCCAGGACAGCGGCACCGAGGTGAAGCCGAACCAAATCATCGTCACAAACGGTGGCAAGCAAGCTGTCTACCAGGCCTTCCAGGTGTTGATTGATGACGGCGACGAGGTTTTAGTTCCAGCTCCCTACTGGACCACATACCCGGAGGCCATAAAGCTTGCCGGAGGCCGACAGGTAGATGTTTTTGCTGGCGCCGACCAGGGCTATAAGGTCACTGTCGAACAGCTAGAGGCTGCCTACACAGCAAAAACCAAAGCACTTTTGATCTGCTCCCCGTCAAACCCAACCGGTGCTGTCTACTCAAAAGAAGAGTTGACGGCAATCGGAAACTGGGTTGCCTCAAAAGAGAATCTCTGGGTCATCACCGACGAGATCTACCAGAACCTTGTTTACGAGGGCATCCGGGCCTACTCGATCACCGAGTTGGTGCCGGAGCTTCAAGACAGAACCATCATGGTCAACGGCGTTGCCAAGAGCTATGCCATGACCGGGTGGCGCCTGGGGTGGATGATTGCACCCGATGACGCCGCCAAGGCAATTGGAAACCTCCAATCTCACCTAACCTCGAATGTTTCAAACATCTCGCAGCGTGCGGCAATTGCCGCCCTTACCGGCGACCAGGAACCAGTGAAGCAAATGCTCGCGGCTTTCGATAGAAGGCGAAAGCTGGCTGTTTCCGAGCTGAACAAGATTGATGGCATCATGACGCCAAACCCGCAAGGCGCTTTCTATGTCTACCCCGACGTGAGTGGACTGCTTGGAAAAACCTGGGCCGGCAAGACAATAAACACTTCACTTGAACTAGCTGACCTGATCCTGGACGAAGCAGAGGTTGCCATGGTTCCAGGCGAGGCCTTTGGTCCAAGCGGCTATTTGCGACTCAGCTACGCGCTTGGAGATGACCAACTTCTCGAAGGTATTCAGCGCTTGCAGAAACTGTTTGGCTAAAAGCCAATCAGGTTTGGCTCCGGAATCAAGTTGATTCCCCACCTTGCGGCAACCCGCTCCTGAATGAGCCTTGCCAATTCGAGAATTTCTCTACTGGTTGCACCACCGCGGTTTGTGATTGCCAAAGCATGCTTATTTGAGATTGCAGCTTTCGAACCCGGAATTGCATAACCCTTGGGGAATCCTGCGTTTTCTATCAGCCAACCGGCTGAGAGCTTCACATGAGTGCCGTCTGGCATTTTCCAGTGCTGCAGGTCCTCTGGAAACTCTGCCAGCTTTGCGATACCAACGAGTGGGTTGGTGAAAAAACTGCCACAGCTAACGCTGTCAGGGTC
>Ga0209138_1002893_pt1 | contig 12829 bp, 7 predicted proteins | sample SaaInl3SG_22_DNA_FD_184645 | JGI IMG/M metagenome (GOLD analysis project Ga0209138, IMG submission 184645) | Marine microbial communities from expanding oxygen minimum zones in the Saanich Inlet - ESP_153SG_22_DNA (SPAdes) (version 2) | ecosystem: Environmental > Aquatic > Marine > Intertidal...
ATCGACGGGGGGGTTTGGCACCTCGATGTCGGCTCGTCACATCCTGGGGCTGGAGAAGGTCCCAAGGGTTGGGCTGTTCGCCCATTAAAGTGGCACGCGAGCTGGGTTCAGAACGTCGTGAGACAGTTCGGTCTCTATCTACTGCGGGCGTTAGAAATTTGAGTGGATTTGACTCTAGTACGAGAGGACCGAGTTGAACTGACCTCTGGTGCACCAGTTGTTCCGCCAGGAGCATTGCTGGGTAGCTATGTCGGGATGGGATAAGCGCTGAAAGCATATAAGCGCGAAACCCGCCACAAGATGAGATTTCTTTAAAGGGTCGTAGGAGATGACTACGTTGATAGGTCATAGGTATAAGTGCAGTAATGTATGTAGCCGAGTGATACTAATAGCCCATAGGCTTGCGCACGCACGCTCCCTGGTTTAGGCTAGGGAGCTGCACAGACTTTTACTCTTATGTTATTGAAGTATTTTTATTAAATGAGTGTGGAACTTGTTCCTCACACTGTCCTAGTATGTTAAGAAATAGTGTAGTGTATCTGCGGCGAAAGCCAAAGAAAGCTACCAAGATTTAAGGTGATCATGGCGATGAGGCCCACCCTTTTCCATTCCGAACAAGGAAGTTAAGCTCATCAGCGCCGATGGTACTGCTATACCAAGTGGGAGAGTAGGTCGTTGCCTTTTTTTGAATCCCGAATACAGTAATGTGTTCGGGATTTTTTTTGCCCTATACTCAAGGGAGCATGTCTATTATCAGCAGAACCCATAAAAAAAGGGAACCCAATGGGTTCCCTTATAAGCAATTACTGATGGTCCAATTAGATTCTCGGTAAATCTCCTTCACCTTTTAGTGGTAAGTTAGAGCTTCCCATGAGATAGCTATCTATATGGTGTGCGGCCTGTCTTCCTTCTGCAATGGCCCAAACAATTAAGGATTGTCCCCTTCTTTGGTCACCAGCAGTAAAAACACCCGCTACATTGGTTTTATAGTTTTCCTCAGTTGCAGCAACATTCGTTCTTTGATCCATTGCTACACCCAACTGTTCCGCTACTGTATTTTCAGAACCTGTAAAGCCCATAGCTAATAAAACCATTTCTGCCTTCCATATTTTCTCGGTTCCAGGTACTTCTACCAATTTTGAGCGTTGTCCTGGGGTATGCTCCCAGTGTACTTCAATGGTCTTTAGACCTGTTAAATTTCCATTCGCATCTCCTACAAATTCCTTTGTATTAATACTAAAGAATCTTTCTGCTCCTTCTTTGTGAGAGCTAGTGGTTTTGAGTCGCATTGGAAAAAATGGCCAAGGCTGGTTTTCTGGTCTTTCAGTAGTGCCTTTCGGCATAATTTCTAAGTTAGATACGGAAGTAGCACCCTGTCTTATAGAAGTTCCTATACAATCAGAGCCAGTATCTCCACCACCAATGACAATGACATCCTTCCCTGTAGCTAAGAGGTCTTCATTGGTGTAAGTCTCTTTTCCTACACGTTTGTTGCTTTGTTTTAAAAAGTCCATGGCTTGAACTACGCCTTTTAGGTCTGCTCCGGGAATATCTAATTTCCTTCTTATAGTAGCACCACCACTGAGCAGTACAGTGTCATAGGTTTCTTTTAATGTAGTAGCTGCTATATCCTTTCCTACTTCTACCCCTGTTTTAAAAACAATGCCCTCTTCTTCTAATATGGCCAGACGCCTGTCTATAACATGCTTCTCCATTTTAAAATCTGGAATCCCATATCTTAGTAAGCCTCCTGGTTTGGTATCTCTTTCGTATACAGTGACTAAATGGCCTGCCCTATTTAATTGTTGTGCAGCAGCCAATCCTGCAGGTCCCGAACCAATTACAGCGACTGTTTTTCCAGTTCTTGTGGCTGGTTTATGAGGTACAACCCAACCTTTTGCAAAGGCTGTTTCTGCTACGTTTTTTTCAATATTCTCTATAGTTACTGGATCTTCATTAATACCCAATACACAGGCTTCTTCACAAGGAGCGGGACATAGCCTTCCTGTAAATTCAGGAAAGTTATTGGTGGCGTGTAATATTTTAGCTGCCTTTTCCCATTTTCCTTTGTAAACGGCGTCATTAAAATCTGGAATGAGATTTCCTAAAGGACAACCGCTATGACAAAAAGGTATTCCGCAGTTCATACATCTTGCACCCTGATCTTTAAGGTCTTTCTCTTCTAATGGAAGGGTGAATTCTTTATAATTCTTTACGCGCTCTTCTGGCTTTTCGTAAGATTCTACTTTTCTGTCGAATTCTAAAAATCCTGTTATCTTTCCCATAATACTATAAAGTTTGCTCCGTTTCTTCTGCTATTCTTACTAGTGCGAGTCGGTATTCTTCTGGGAATACTTTAATGAAATTCCCCAGTTGGGACTCCCATTGCTCTAAGATTTCTTGAGCTATTGGACTTTGAGTGGCGTGGTAGTGATTTTCTATCAGTGTTTTTAAATGTTGAATATCTTCACTATCATCAACGGCTAATAAATTTAAACCCTCTTCTTTACAAATAGATTTAAATGTTTTGTTAGGATCGTAAACATAAGCAATTCCTCCACTCATACCCGCACCAAAATTTCTACCCACATCTCCTAGTATAACTGCTGTTCCTCCTGTCATATACTCACAACCATGGTCGCCAATGCCCTCTACTACAGCTATAGCTCCTGAGTTCCTTACGCAAAAGCGTTCTCCAGCTTTTCCGTTAATATAGGCCTCTCCTGAAGTAGCTCCATATAGGGTTACATTTCCTGTAATGACATTTTCATGTGGAACTATAGTAGCCTCTAGGGGTACTTTCACAACTAATTTTGCTCCAGAGAGTCCCTTTCCTAAATAGTCATTGGTATTTCCATATACCGTCATGGTTAAACCTTTGGTGGCAAATGCACCAAAACTTTGACCTGCTGCTCCAGTGAAGTTTAATTTTAAAGTGTTGTCTGGCATTCCTGCAGCGCCGTATTTTTTAGATATCTCATTTGAGATAATGGCGCCCACGGCACGATCTGTATTTTTAATAGGAAAATCTAAACTCATTTTCTCTTTTCTATACAGTGCAGGGTGGGCTTTTTCTATAATGTCAAACTCTATGGAGTCTTCAATATGGTGTTCTTGCTTTGTGGTATTATAAAGTTTTGTTCCAGGAATTACGTTTACCTGGTGTAAAATAGGGCTCAAATCTATACCGGCAGATTTATAATGGTCTAACACTTTTTTTCTGTCTAGCTTTTGTACCTGTCCTACCATTTCATCAATGGTTTTGAACCCTAGTTCTGCCATAATTTCTCTGAGCTCTTGTGCAATAAAGTACATGAAGTTCACCACGTGCTCTGGTTGTCCTTTGAATTTTTTTCTCAACTCTGGATTTTGCGTGGCAATACCTACTGGGCAGGTGTTTAGGTGGCATGCTCGCATCATAATACATCCGGAAGCGACTAATGGAGCTGTTGCAAAACCAAATTCTTCTGCCCCTAATAGACAGGCTATGGCTACATCTCTACCTGTTTTTAATTGTCCATCACATTCCAATCTAACCCTATTTCTAAGGTCATTCATAACAAGTGTTTGCTGTGCTTCTGCAATCCCTAATTCCCATGGAAGACCAGTGTGCTTTAATGATGTTAAAGGAGAAGCTCCTGTTCCACCGTCAAAACCTGAAATCAGTATAACGTCGGCCTTGGCCTTAGAAACTCCAGCAGCGACCGTTCCAACACCTACTTCAGAGACCAGTTTTACGTTAATTCGGGCTTCTCTGTTGGCAGATTTTAAATCAAATATAAGTTGAGATAGATCTTCTATAGAGTAAATGTCATGGTGTGGTGGTGGGGAGATTAAGCCCACATAAGGTGTTGAGTTTCTTGTTTTGGCTATATCTGGATTGACCTTTGGGCCAGGTAATTGCCCCCCTTCTCCAGGTTTGGCTCCCTGGGCCATTTTAATTTGAATCTCTGCAGCATTGGTCAGGTAATTTGAGCTCACACCAAAACGTCCAGAGGCTACTTGTTTTATAGCGGAGTTCTTCCAATCTCCAGTTTGATTTTTGTAAAACCTTTCTGCGTCTTCTCCCCCTTCTCCAGAATTACTTTTCCCTCCAATCCTATTCATGGCAATGGCTAAGTTTTCATGGGCCTCTTTACTAATTGATCCATAAGACATAGCACCTGTTTTGAATCTTTTTACAATGTCTGTCCACGGCTCTACTTCTTCGAGTGGAATAGGATCGTAATTAGAAAATTCCAATAAACCTCTAATGGTCATGAGGTCTCTAGCTTGATCATTGACTAATTTAGCATATTCTTTGTAAGTATTTGTCTCGTTATTTCTAACTGCTTTTTGAAGTTTAGCAATAGAAAGCGGGTTAAATAAGTGTTTTTCACCTTCTCTTCTCCATCTGTAATCTCCACCTATTTCTAGGTCTAATGAAGCATCTGGCTTGTTTTCTGAAAATGCTCTGGCATGTCTTTTACTGAGCTCTTTCTCAATTTCATGTAGGTCAATTCCTTGAATCCTAGAGGTGGTTCTTGGAAAGTATTTGTCTATTACATTGGTATTAATCCCTATACATTCAAAAAGTTGAGACCCTCTGTAAGAGTTTAAGGTAGACACCCCCATCTTGTTCATAACCTTTAAAATGCCTTTTCCTACTGCTTTGTTGTAGTTCTGTATGGCGGTTTCAAAAGTATATGCTGTAATCTCATTTTCTTTGAGTTGTTCAGCAATAATTTCATTGACCAAATAAGGGTTTATAGCACTGGCACCATATCCAAATAGCAAACAAAAATGATGTACTTCTCTGGGTTCTGCAGATTCAATAATAATACTTGCTTTAGATCTTTTACCCAAGCGCTGTAAGCCATTATTTACATAAGAACAAGCGAGTAGGGCAGGGATGGCTGCTTTGTCTTTTGAGATATACCTGTCAGAAAGTATAATGATATTACTGCCTTCTTCAATGGCTTTGCTAGCTTCTAAAAGCAAAGATTCAAGTCCCTCCTCTAATCCGTTATGCCCTCTTTCTAAGTTGTACAACATCTGTAAGGAGGTAACCTTGTAGTTAGGGTTAATATCGTAATTCTTAATCTTGTCTAAATCTTCTTTAGAAATAACAGGATTTTGAATTTTCAGTTTTCTACAGTGTTCTTGGGTTTGCTCAAATATGTTGTGGTCACTACCAAGGGTAAGACTAATGTCTGTAATCATCTCTTCTCTAATACCATCTAGAGGGGGATTGGTCACTTGTGCAAAGAGTTGTTGGAAGTAATTGTACAACAATTGTGGCCTTTGAGATAACACAGCTATAGGTGTATCTGTTCCCATAGAACCAATAGGCTCTTTGGCTGTTTCTGCCATAGGCATAACAATGGTGTCTATATCTTCTAAAGTATAACCAAATGCTGCCTTTCTATGGGCAAGTGGTGCTTCTCCTATAAATAAAGGGCAGTCGTTATAAGGGATGTCTTTGAGATGAACAAGGTTGTTTTTAACCCATTTTTCGTAAGGGTGTTTTTTAGCAATTTGTTCTTTAATTTCTTCATCGTTGATTATTCTTCCTGCAGACATGTCTACTAAGAACATTTTTCCAGGTTCTAAACGTCCATGATGTGCTAAATTTTTTGGTTCAATGTCTACTACCCCAGTTTCTGAAGACATAATCACATAACCGTCTTTTGTCACAGAATATCTAGAGGGTCTAAGACCGTTTCTATCTAAGACTGCACCAATATAATTTCCATCAGTAAAAGGAATGGATGCAGGTCCGTCCCAAGGTTCCATCATACAGGAATAATATTCATAAAAGGCTTTTTTAGCCGCAGTCATATTGTCGTTTTTTTCCCAAGCCTCAGGAACCAAGATCATCATGACCTCTGGAAGTGATCTTCCTGTCATTAAAAGCAGCTCTACGACCATGTCTAAGGTCGCTGAATCTGATTTATTGGGTAATATAATAGGAAGGATTGCTTTAATGTCCTCTCCAAAAAGATCACTCTTTAAAAGTTCTTCTCTGGAACGCATTCTGGCGACATTCCCCCTTAGTGTATTGATTTCCCCGTTGTGACACATATACCTGAAAGGCTGAGCTAAATCCCAAGTAGGGAATGTGTTAGTGGAAAATCGCTGATGCACCAGTGCAAGTCTTGTTACCACTCTAGTGTCCTGTAGGTCTTTAAAATAGAGGCTAATGTCTTCTGGCATTAGCAAGCCTTTGAAAATAATAATAGTCGTGGAGAGGCTTGGCAGGTAGAAGAATCCTTGTTCAGATAACTTAGAGTTATATATGGTGTGTTCTGCTTTTTTTCTAGCAATAAATAACTTTCTGTTAAAGCTAGTTGTATCCTGCTCAGACTGTTCTTTTCCAATAAATATTTGGGAAATATACGGCATGGTTTCCATGGCAATTCTTCCAGGTACAGATTTATTGACAGGGACCTCTCTCCATCCTAAAAGTAACAGCCCTTGAGATTTTATCTCTTTCTCAAATTCCTTTATACAGAAATTTCTTTGGTTTTCTTTTTGAGGTAAAAACACATTAGCTACTGCATATTGGCCAGGCTCTGGTAATTCAAAGGAGCATTCACTGACAAAAAAATCGTGGGGAATATCTATAAGTATTCCAGCACCATCTCCTGTTTTTCCATCTGAACTCACTGCACCTCGGTGTTCTAGCTTTTCTAGAATCTCTAGTGCTTTGTGAATAATATCGTTAGATTTTTTTCCTTCTAGACTACAAATAAATCCTGCGCCACAATTGTCATGTTCAAATTCTGGGGAATACAGCCCCTGTTTTTTTAGCCTCATAAGTATTGGATGTTTACACAAAAATATCCAATATGTTGAATTTACAGCAAGGATGTGGTCATTTATAACAAAAAAGTTCAGTGTTTTTAAAAAAACATTGAAATAAATGTAATGTGATAATTTTGATTGCTTTTAAATGAGATATTAATAATAGCCTTTATTTAGTTTTTTAAAATAGCTCTAGATATTACCATTTGTTGTATTTCTGAAGTGCCTTCGTAAATTTGAGTAATCTTAGCGTCTCGCATAAGACGTTCAACATGATATTCTTTTACAAAACCATTTCCACCAAAGACTTGAACGGCTTCTGTACTGACTTTCATAGCTACTTCTGAGGCGTATAGTTTAGCCATTGCACCAGAGAGATCATAATTCATACCTTGGTCTTTTTCCCAAGCCGCTTTGTAAACCAAATTCCTGGCTGCTTCAATTTTAGTGTGCATTTGCGCTAATTTAAAAGCAATGGCTTGGTGTTGGCTGATTGATTTCCCAAAAGCTTCCCTTTGTTTAGCGTAATTTAAAGCAAGCTCATATGCGCCAGCAGCTATACCGAGTGCTTGTGCGGCAATACCAATTCTTCCTCCAGAGAGTGTTTTCATGGCAAAAGTAAATCCAAAGCCCTCTTCTCCAATCCTATTTTCTATAGGAACTTTTACGGCATTGAATTGAAGGGAATGTGTATCACTACTGCGAATACCTAATTTATTTTCTTTTGGCCCTATTACAAAACCAGGACTGTCTTTTTCTACAATAAAAACGCTAATGCCTTTGTAACCTTTTTTAGGATCTGTTTGTGCTATGACCAAGTAGATACTTGCACTACTTCCATTGGTAATCCAATTTTTAGTTCCCGTAATTTCGTAGTAATCGCCTTTTTTTACAGCCATTGTTTTTTGAGAAGTGGCATCTGATCCTGCTTCAGGCTCAGAAAGACAAAAAGCCCCTATTTTCTCTCCATTACAAAGGTTGGGTAAGTATTTTTCTTTTTGCTGGGAGCTTCCATATTTTTCTAAACCCCAACAAACCAGCGAGTTATTTACAGACATCACTACAGAAGCAGCAGCATCTATTTTTGAGAGCTCTTCCATGGCCAATACATAAGACAAAGTATCCAATCCACTTCCGCCATAAATAGGATCCACCATCATTCCCATGAATCCCAATTCAGCCAATTGTTTTATTTCTTGGGTGGGAAATGTTTGTGTTTCATCTCTTTCAAGAATGGTAGGAAGGAGTACTTGATTGGCAAAGTTTGAAGCGGCTTCTTTAATGAGTTTTTGCTCTTCATTCAATTCAAAATCCATAGAAATATATTTAGTCTATTCAAATATAATCAAATTTACTATGCATGCATAGTAAATTTGATTACAATGATTTTATTCATTCTATTGGTTTTTAGGCTTTAAATTATTCTAACTCGAATTATTTTTAAAGCAATCTGATAATAAATGATTTTTACTTACTCATTTTTTTATATTTGTTAGCGTAGATCTTGACATCCATTTTTAGATCTTCACTAAGTTGAAAAATTCAAAAACATCTTATATTTTATGGAAACGATTATCCTGATTGTATTTATTGTAGGTTACTTGGCTATTACTTTAGAGCATAACCTCAAGATTGACAAACTGATTCCTGCCTTGGCCATGATGGCTATTCTATGGGCAGTAATTGCACTTACTCACATGGATGTCTTTGAGGTAGACACGGCCTTGCGTCAGCTGGTTCCTACCCATATAGAGGAAATATTGCTGCATCATCTTGGGAAAACAGCTGAGATCTTAGTCTTCCTGCTCGGAGCTATGACCATTGTAGAGATTATTGATTACTTTGACGGGTTTTCTACCATTAAAGGATTTATTAAATTTAAAAAGAAGTCCAAATTATTGTGGTTATTTTCTATTCTAGCATTTATTTTATCTGCTATTATTGACAACTTAACGGCTACAATAGTGCTTATTACCATTCTTCAAAAAGTCATTAAGGACAAAGAAACGCGTATGTGGTTTGCTGGAATGGTGATTGTTGCTGCTAATGCTGGAGGGGCTTGGTCTCCTATTGGAGATGTAACCACAACCATGTTGTGGATTGCCAACAAAGTGTCTGCCATACAATTGGTAGAGCATGTTTTATTGCCATCTATTGTTTGTATGGTGATCCCTACTTTAATCGCTACCCGTTTTAAAGCTTTTAAAGGTAATATAGAGGCAGATCCTTCAGAAGAAGATGGCCCTAAATCAAGACATGGTGCTACCATGCTTTACCTGGGTTTAACAGCTATTATATTTGTGCCTTTCTTTAAAACTATTACACACTTACCTCCATACGTGGGAATGATGCTTTCTTTGGCTGTTGTAGCCACTTTTGCTGAGATATATTCTAGTTCAAAATTCTCATTATCTGACGTAGATGGGAAGAGTGAGGCGGCTGGTCACCACAGTCCTGTTCACCATTCATTGTCTAAAATTGAGTTGCCGAGTATTTTATTCTTTTTAGGGATACTTTTGGCCGTTGCAGCTTTAGAATCTCTTGGAATGCTTTTCCACTTCGCAGAGGGTTTAAACGCAGCCATTCCTAATTCAGATGTTGTGGTATTGTTATTAGGTGCAGGTTCTGCAGTGATTGACAATGTGCCTTTAGTGGCTGCTAGTATTGGTATGTTCTCTGAAGGATTAGACAATCCTTTATGGCACTTTATTGCTTACTCTGCAGGAACAGGGGGTAGTATGCTTATCATTGGTTCCGCTGCTGGTGTTGTAGCTATGGGAATGGAAAAAATAGATTTCTTCTGGTACTTTAAAAATATTGCTTGGTTGGCACTAATTGGCTTCTTAAGTGGTGGTTTAGCGTTCATATTATTGAGAGATTTTGTGTTAAACGCATAATTTATTTCATTTTCTTACGTTAGCTTATACATTAATTCGATTCTATTTTATGCAAGACAACTTGGCTAAAAACACCCTTGAGGTTGCGACTTCTGGTGAAAAAACCCTATCTATTATAGACCTCATTTTCAATGGTGGTGCGGGGAGCGTATTTATTATGGGCTTACTTTTTGTCCTTTTAGCGGTGGCGCTTTATATTTATTTTGAACGTCTTTTTGCTATAAAAGCAGCAGCTAAAATAGACGCTAATTTCATGAATCAGATAAAGGACTATATCAGTAATGGTAAAATAGATGCAGCAAAATCACTTTGCGCTCAAACAGATTCTCCCGTAGCCAGGCTTACTGAAAAAGGGGTGTCTAGAATTGGAAAGCCTTTAGATGACATTAATACAGCCATTGAGAATGCAGGTACTTTAGAGGTGTATAAATTAGAAAAGAATGTTAGCGTGCTTGCTACAGTAGCAGGTGCCGCTCCAATGATTGGATTTTTAGGCACGGTGATTGGAATGATATTGGCCTTTCATGAAATGGCTACCTCTGGTGGTCAGGCAGAAATGGGGGCGTTGGCTTCAGGTATATATACCGCAATGACTACTACGGTAGGTGGTTTAGTCGTGGGTATTATAGCCTATATTGGCTACAACCATTTGGTTAATATGACCAATAAAGTGGTGCATAGTATGGAAGCTAACGCAGTAGACTTCTTAGACTTATTGAACGAACCTGTCTAGTTTTTATGAAATTAAAAGGTAGAAATAAGATCAGTCCAGAATTTAGTATGTCTTCTATGACGGACATTGTGTTTCTGTTGCTTATATTTTTTTTACTTACCTCCAATAGTCCTAATGCGTTAGACTTAATACTGCCAAAAGCCAAAGGTAAGACCACTAATACCCAACAGGTTTCAGTGAGTATAGACGCAGATTTAAGGTATTTTTTAAATGAAAAGTTAGTGGAAAAGAGCCAGTTAGAGGCTGTTTTAATTCAAGAACTGTCTGCACAAGATGCCCCTACAATTATACTTAGGGCGGCAGAATCCATTGCGATAAAAGAGGCTGTATTTGTCATGGATGTAGCCAACAGAAACCAATTCAAGGTAATCCTTGCAGTAAGGCCAAATTAATGGCATTTTTACAAACCACATACGAGAAAAAATCTTTTTGGACCACTGCTTTTATTCTATTAGCGGTGTTGTTACTCCTTTTTTTTGCAGGTCTTAGGTACCTAGATCCGCCGCCAGAAAATGGCATACTCATTGCTTTTGGAAATACAGATCCCGGTAATAGTTTAACGCTAGCACCTCCAATACAAGCCACTACAGAAGAAACAATTGTACCTGAGATGAATGCAGCTCCAGAAGTAAAAGAAGTAATGGTAGAGGAAGTGGTTTCAGAAGCGCTTGAAGAAGTTTTAACTACAGCAGATTCCGAGCTAGTTCTTCCCAAAGAGCTCGCTGAAAAAGCGGCCGAATCAGTGCCAGAAAAAGTGCCCGAAACAGTCCCAGAAAAAACACCTGAGAAAGTAATCCAACAGGCATCGGCCGCGACCAAAGCGGCCCTAGCAAATATTTTAGGGGCTAAAGAAGCCCAAGGGTCAGGTCTTGGAAACGGTGAAAAAGCAGCCAATCAAGGACTTTCAGATGGATCTAAGTATGCGAATTCTTTTTATGGCACTTCTACAGGAGATGTTCAGGGTTTTGGATTTGGATTGGCGGGAAGAAGTTTAGCCTCTAAGGGGTCTGTTACGCCTGATTGTAATGAAGAAGGAAGGGTTGTTGTTGCTATCACTGTGGATAGATCTGGAAAGGTAATTGCTGCAGATCCGGGAGTGAAAGGTTCTACTAATAATGCTCCCTGCCTTTTAGCACCTGCCAAAGCCACTGCTTTAATGTATCAGTGGGCTCCAGATGCTCAGGCGCCGGAAAAGCAAATTGGTTTTGTGGTCATTAATTTTAAGTTGGGAGGACAGCAATGATGCATTATAAAGAAGCCACACAATGGTTGTTTGAACAATTGCCTATGTATCAGCAAAAAGGTGCTTCTGCCCTTAATGCTAAGTTAGATGGGATTAAGAAATTCTGTGATTATTTAGGGGAGCCCCACCAAAAGTTTAAAAGTATTCATGTCGCAGGTACCAACGGGAAGGGATCTTCTTCTCATATGTTGGCTGCTATTTTGCAAGAAGCAGGCTATAAAGTAGGTCTTTATACCTCACCTCATTTAAAAGATTTTAGAGAGCGAATTAAGATTAACGGTCAAGAAATTCCTGAGGAGGAGGTGGTTTCTTTTGTGTATTCTCACAAAGATTATATGAGCCAAAATGCCCTGTCTTTTTTTGAAATGACTGTGGCTATGGCATTTGATTATTTTGCATCAGCTAGGGTAGACATTGCCATTATAGAAGTAGGTCTTGGAGGGCGTTTAGACGCCACTAACATTATTAAACCTGAAGTCTCGTTAATTACCAATATTGGTTTTGATCATATGGATTTACTGGGCAATACCCTTGCTCAGATAGCGATTGAAAAAGCTGGAATAATAAAGCCTAATGTTCCGGTCGTTATTAGTGAGTGGCACAGAGATACTGAGGCTGCTTTTAAAGCAAAATCTGCTGCTGTAGGCGCACCCATTTATTTTGCTAGTGATCTTATTGAAAAGCAGTATGCAACGGATTTAAAAGGCGCTTATCAAGAAAAAAATACAAAAGGTGTTGTAGCTGTGCTCAGACATTTGTCAGGGTTTAATGTGACCTCCAAACACATTAAGGCGGGTTTGTCTAATGTGGTAGCCATAACGGGATTGTTAGGCAGGTGGCAGGTACTGCTCAATGAGCCACTTGTTATTGCAGATACTGCGCATAACGAGGCAGGCATTTCATTGGTGGTTAAGCAGCTTCTGAATACACCTCACAAACGCCTTCATATGGTTTTGGGCTTTGTTAAAGACAAGGATTTAGATACTATTCTGCCTTTATTGCCAGTAGACGCATTGTATTATATTGCTGCTCCAGCTATTCAGAGGGGCTTAGATCCTTTGGTTTTTATTGAACAAGCAAAACGGTACAATCTTTTTTGCAACCACTATGAATCTGTAAATGAAGCCTTTAAAGCGGCAAAAAAGCAAGCTAAAAAAGAAGACTTGGTTT
>Ga0209138_1002902_pt1 | contig 12810 bp, 11 predicted proteins | sample SaaInl3SG_22_DNA_FD_184645 | JGI IMG/M metagenome (GOLD analysis project Ga0209138, IMG submission 184645) | Marine microbial communities from expanding oxygen minimum zones in the Saanich Inlet - ESP_153SG_22_DNA (SPAdes) (version 2) | ecosystem: Environmental > Aquatic > Marine > Intertidal...
TTTGGGATAAGAAATCATCAAAACCAAATTGATTTTTTGCGATCTTCTTATTGATTTTACGGGCTTCTTCCTCGTCAAATTGCTGCTGAGCACGTTCGACCAAGGAAACTACATCTCCCATTCCTAAAATTCGGTCGGCCATTCGTTCAGGATAGAAAACATCAAGAGCTTCCATTTTTTCTCCCGTACCAATAAATTTTATTGGCTTATTGACCACTGTCTTGATCGATAAAGCAGCTCCCCCACGGGTATCTCCGTCGAGTTTAGTTAGTACAACACCATCAAAGTTTAGTACATCGTGAAAGGTCTTTGCCGTATTGACAGCATCTTGACCAGTCATGGCATCTACCACAAAAAGTGTTTCACTAGGAGTAATGGCTTTGTGGATTTCAGAAATCTCTTTCATGAGAACTTCATCGACGGCTAAACGTCCGGCCGTATCCACAATAACGGTATCACAGTTTTGCGCTTTTGCTGCAGCAATACCAGCCAAAGCAATTTTTACAGGATTCTTTTCCTCTCTGTCTTCATAAATAGGTACGCCTACTTGCTCGGCAACAATCCCCAATTGATCAATTGCGGCAGGACGATAGACATCACAGGCCACCAACAAAGGCGTTTTTCCCTTTTTGCTTTTTAAATAAAGTGCCAATTTGCCCGTCAAGGTTGTTTTCCCAGATCCTTGCAAACCAGACATTAATATAATGGTAGGTTTGGACGACAAATTTAAACCAACAGCTTCTGCACCCATCAACTCAGTCAATTCGTCTTTGACGATTTTAACCATCAATTGACTTGGGTTAAGGTTGGTCAGTACATTTTGTCCTAGGGCTTTTTCTTTCACCTTTGTGGTGAAATCTTTGGCGATTTTAAAGTTAACGTCAGCATCCAGTAATGCACGACGCACTTCTTTAAGGGTTTCTGCTACGTTAATTTCGGTAATCTTCCCATGTCCTTTGAGGACTTGAAAGGCCTTATCTAATTTGGAACTTAAACTATCAAACATATCGCTTTATTGAATAAACAAAGGTACTTTATTTTGTGAGAATTTCTAGTGTTGTTCCGTCTGCCCATTGGTTTTTTGTTCACTTAACTTCAACCATCCCATTACTACCGTATGGGGAAATGTAATTGCAGCCAAGAAAGAAAAAAACAATGGCAAGAAGGCAGCAGATTGAATATCAAAAAAGAAATAGACCCCAACAAGTCCAAGAATGGACATACCCCAATAGGGTAAAGATGACTTTAAATATTTCAACGCAGCTTGAGTATCTGAAGGGTAAAGGAAATTCAATTGATCTTTGACAGAGGGGATACTGTGCCAAACAACAAAATAAAACCCAAAACCGAAAATCAATGTGGTACGAACAAAAAGTAGGCCCAACAAAAAGAGAATCAATGTTTCAAACAACAATAATTTGCGTAGGGCTGGTGAAATTAAACCAAAAAGAAGAAACACAATAAACCCAGCAAAAAACAATAGTTCTGTGGTTTGCTTTGAAATATATTGCCCAGATATTTGTCCAATTACAGCGTGTACCGTTTCCCATTGTAAGGTAAAGAGTAAACCAAATAAGGCGCAGCCATAACTTATGTATAGTATCCATTTAAAGGCTGGAGACCTATCAAATTCTACTTTGCTTTCCAAATGTTGCTCTCCAAAGTGGAAGGCGCTAAAGGCAACAAAGAAAAATAAACCAAAACTGGGGAGGAAATAAAAGAGGAAAACACCTGCTAAAACCACAAAAATGTATAATAAAAGTGTTTGAAGAAAGATTTTTTGTGATTTTTTTTGTGTTTTTTTCTGGATCAATTTAAGATCATTTGCCCCGTGAATTAAACCAATACTAAAAATCATAAAACCTGCGATTATAGCTTGAATAATGGAGTTCAACGAACTTGAGGAAACGATAAACACTATTGTGGCGTAAATGTGATATTGATATTTTTTAGCAGTGCTAATCAAGATATTTTTAGTTTAAGATTCAAAATTTTACACATATATATAGTAAGTAAGTTTAATTTTTTTTAAATTTACCTAAACAAAAACAAATAATTAATTCTATTATGGAAAAATTTTTAAGTTTATTGTCTTCAGTTCCAGCTATGGCTGCAGACGATTATGTAGGGTTTACCTTCTTCGTAGGTTGTATGGCAATGATGGCAGCATCAGCGTTTTTCTTCCTTTCATTGAGTTCATTTGACAACAAGTGGAGAACATCAATCTTGATCTCAGGTTTGATTACGTTCATCGCTGCTGTACACTATTGGTACATGCGTGACTACTGGGCAACAAATGCAACTTCACCAACATTCTTCCGCTATGTGGACTGGATTTTGACAGTACCATTAATGTGTGTTGAATTTTATTTAATTCTTAGAGCTGCCGGTGCAACAAGAAAATTGATGTGGCGAATGATTGGCCTTTCAGTTATCATGTTGGTTACTGGTTATTTAGGAGAAGCTGTTTACACTTCAGGAGCACAACCTGCTATCTGGGGTCTAATTTCAGGTCTTGCTTACTTCGCTATCGTTTATGATATCGCAGCTGGAGAGGCTAAGAAATTAGCAGTTGCTTCAGGAGGTGCTGTAGAAGCTGCTCACAACACACTTGTTAAGTTTGTCGTGATCGGTTGGGCTATCTATCCTATTGGATATATGGCGGGTACTGCTGGATGGTACGGAGGCGAAGGTGTAATCTTTGGTATTCCATTACAATTAGATGTTATTTATAACATTGGTGATGCCATCAACAAAATTGGATTTGGACTAGTGGTATACAACTTAGCTGTATCGTCTAAATAAAAATCCTACAAGTGAATTAAAAATTGCTTGTGAAAAAGAAATTAAACCGCTCTCAGAGCGGTTTTTTTTTGTGCCTTACATCCGCTCGGGAACGTCTATACCAAGCAAACCTGTACTTTGCTTAAGCACTTTGGAGACTTGCTGCGACAACAATACTCTAAAGTTTTTTCGCAGCTGATCTTCCTCTCCTAGAATACTGATGTTTTGATAAAAGGAGTTAAACAATTTCACTAAATCATAACTGTAATTGGCAATCAAAGCTGGGCTGTACTGAGCAGCTGCTTGTTGGATTACATTGGGATACTCCATCAAATACTTTATGATTTCTTTTTCTTTCTCTTCAATACTTGTCAAAGCGATTAAGGTCGAGTCGATTGCGTCTGCTTTCCGAAGAATTGACTGAATTCGTGCATAGGTATACTGGATAAAAGGCCCAGTATTTCCAGCAAAATCTACAGAACTTTCGGGGTCAAATAAGATTCTCTTTTTGGGATCCACTTTTAAGATAAAATATTTCAATGCTCCCAAACCAATGGTGTGATACAAGCTGGCCTTGTCTTCTTCCGACATGCCTTCTAATTTTCCGAGATCCTCGGCAATTGAAGCAGCCGTTTTACTCATTTCTACCATCAGGTCATCGGCATCTACTACCGTGCCCTCACGGCTTTTCATTTTCCCTTGAGGCAAATCTACCATCCCATAACTCAAATGATGTAAAGCATCTGCCCAAGAATATCCTAATTTTTGCAAAATTAAGAACAGCACCTTAAAATGATAGTCTTGTTCATTTCCTACGGTATAAACCATTCCTTTCATGCTTGGATTATCGCGGAAACGTTGTAAGGCAGTTCCTAAGTCTTGTGTCATATAAACAGCTGTTCCGTCGGAACGCAATAAAAGTTTTTCATCCAAACCGTCTTCGGTTAAATCTATCCAAACCGAACCGTCTTCTTTTTTGAAAAATATATTCTTCTGAATACCTTCTTCTATAAGCGCTTTTCCCAAAAGATAGGTTTCGCTTTCATAATACAAAGAGTCAAATGTAACCCCAAGATTGGTATAGGTAACTTCAAAGCCTTTGTAGACCCATGCATTCATGGTTTTCCACAAGTCAACTACGACTGGCTCTCCAGCCTCCCAATCGCGTAACATGGCCTGTGCTTCTAGAAACAGAGGGGCATTGGCCTTGGCCTCGTCCTCGCTACTTCCGTTTGTCATTAGGGCATGTATTTCTTTTTTATATTCTTGATCAAAACGAACATAATAGTTCCCTACAAATTTATCTCCTTTGATACCTTCTGATGCGGGAGTCGTTCCTTTGCCAAACTTTTGCCAAGCGACCATGGACTTACATATATGGATTCCACGATCATTGATGATTTGTGTCTTGACGACTTTTTGACCACTGGCTTCAATGATCTTAGCCACCGAATAACCCAATAGATTATTCCGAATATGTCCCAAATGAAGAGGTTTATTTGTATTGGGAGAAGAATATTCTACCAAAGCAACCCCTTTTTCTGGATTGATTGCTAAATGTCCAAAATTGGGAATAGCTGCAATTTGATGTAATTGCGCAACATAAAAATCATCGGCGATCGATAAATTTAAAAAGCCTTTGACCACGTTAAAGTCGTTAACCCAAGTAAATTCACTCACCAAATATGCCCCTATCTCATTGCCTAGTACAACTGGATTAGCCTTAATATACCGCAATAAGGAAAAAACAACCAAGGTAATATCTCCCTCAAATTCTTTCCGAGTTTGTTGGAATTCAAATTCGGTTATATCGATTGTGTAAGAAGCAGCTAAAAAGGAAGTTAAAGCTGGTGATAATTGATCGGAAAGTGCTTTCATAGACGAATTTCGCCAAAGATAATTATAATGAGCAAAATATGCCTTGTTGGAGAAGATGCATTATCTTTAAAATAAAAAATGTTGGTCAATATTTCCTATAATGAACCTAAGATTAAAAGCACAATTGATGATCTTATTGGAAAACCATTTACTTTAAGAGAGCGATGGTCAATGGGAGGTATTGGCTCTGGAAAGTTAATGATTACCCTAACTTCTATTGATATTCACAACCTATTGGTTTTGGATCAAAACATTAATCAATGTAATATTGAATTACGTCCAAAAGGCATTATCATTCATTTTAGGAGCTTATTAGAAACCTACGGCCTTATTATCCCATATTATAAATTGAAGCTTTACAAAGGTAAGGCTCAAGAATATTCCATCTACAAAGACCAGTACAGCATTAAGGTCTTGGCTAACACCAAAAACATTCATTCCTTTTTTAAAAAACTCAATGAGCAAAAAACAAAAAACGCCCCTCCTTCTGTTGATGAAATATAAACAATGATGCGATGAAAATACTACTAACCGGGGCTAATGGATATATTGGGATGCGTTTACTCCCGCAACTGCTTGCAAAAGGACATGATGTATATTGTGCTGTGCGTGATCCAAAACGGCTGTCCATTACCCCTACTTTGGCAGAAAAAGTTACCATTCTTACACTTGATTTTTTATCCCCCGAGAAAAACAACTCTCTCCCCATAGACATTGATGTGGCCTATTATTTGATTCATTCAATGTCTTCTGACAATGGTGATTTTTTAACCATGGAAGCAGATTGTGCGCATAACTTTTGCCGCATGCTCGAAAAAACAAAGGCCAAACAAATCATTTATTTAAGCGGTATTGTAAATGATAAAGCCCTTTCAAAGCACCTATCCTCTAGGAAAAACGTAGAAGATATTTTGAAAAAATCCAGTATACCCACAACCGTTTTACGTGCAGGGATTATTGTGGGTTCGGGAAGTGCTTCTTTTGAAATCATTCGGGATTTATGTGAAAAACTTCCCTTCATGATTACCCCTAAATGGGTAAAAACTAAATCGCAACCCATTGCCATTCGAAATGTAATGGAATATTTAACCGGAGTTTTATTACATCCTAAATGCCTGAATGAGAGTTACGACATTGGTGGATCTAGTGTTTTGACCTACAAAGAAATGCTCCATCGGTATGCTAAAAATAGAGGTTTCAGAAATTGGATCGTTATTGTCCCCATTATGACACCACGTCTATCCTCCTATTGGTTAAACTTTGTTACCTCTACAACCTATACACTTGCCGTTAGCTTGGTTGATAGCATGAAAATGGAAGTCGTTGCCGCAGATCAGCGTTTACAAGATTTGCTTTCTATAAAGCCCTACAGCTATGATGAAGCCATCCAAATGGCTTTTAAACGAATCGAACAAAACTCGGTGGTTAGTAGTTGGAAAGACAGTATGATTAGTGGGCGACTCAACAAAGACCTTAAGGACTTTATCCAAGTTCCCAAATTTGGGATTCTAAAAGACGCTCAGAAGCGCGAAAATATAGATCCTGAACAAACCTTTAAAGCCTTGTGGAAAATTGGAGGGAACCAAGGATGGTATTACGCTAACTTTCTTTGGAAATTACGTGGCTATTTGGATAAACTTTCTGGGGGTGTAGGACTGAGAAGAGGGCGTACACATCCCGACAAAATATATACGGGGGATTCCTTGGATTTTTGGCGTGTACTTCTGGCAGATAAAAAAGAAAAAAGACTGCTCCTTTTTGCTGAAATGAAACTGCCGGGAGAGGCTTGGCTAGAATTTAAGATTGTTGGAACAACCATCTACCAAACGGCAACTTTTCGTCCAAGAGGACTTTGGGGAAGATTGTATTGGTATAGTCTGGTTCCCTTCCACTATTTTATTTTTAGAGGTATGGTACGAAATCTAACAAAAGCTTCCTAGCGCTTTTCTAGAGGCACAAAAGCTAAATTAACTTCTCCTGTGTAAATTTGTCTTGGACGCCCAATTGGCTCGTTGTTCTTTCGCATTTCACGCCATTGGGCTATCCAACCGGGCAAGCGGCCTAGAGCAAACATTACAGTAAACATTTCGGTTGAAATGCCCATTGCTCTGTAAATTATCCCTGAATAGAAATCAACATTAGGATATAACTTGCGGTCTACAAAATAGGGATCGTTCAGTGCTTCTTGCTCCAATCCTTTTGCGATATCAAGAATTGGATCTTCTATTCCCAATTCATTCAATACTTCATCTGCTGCAACTTTGATTATACGGGCTCTTGGATCAAAATTTTTGTAAACGCGATGTCCAAAACCCATCAGGCGGAAAGGATCACTTTTATCTTTGGCTTTGGCCATGTATTTTTTGGTATCTCCCCCATCGGCTTTGATGGCTTCCAACATTTCAATTACGGCCTGGTTTGCTCCTCCATGCAATGGGCCCCAAAGAGCAGAAATCCCCGCAGAAATAGAGGCAAACAAGCCTGCATGTGAAGATCCTACTATACGCACTGTTGATGTAGAACAATTTTGCTCGTGGTCCGCATGAAGAATAAGTAGTTTATTCAATGCACTATTAACTGTCCTACTTGGCATATATGTCTCATTTGGCATACGAAACATCATTTGTGCGATATTGTCTTCGTAGCTCAACTCATTACTACTGTAATTTAGAGGCAATCCCTTAACCTTTCTGTGCGTCCAGGCGCATAAAACAGGAAACTTAGCCATTATGGTAACAATCGCATTGTACATATCTTCATCAGATTCCACATCGACAGAACTTGGATTAAATGCCGTTAAAGCAGAGGTCAATGATGCCAATGCACCCATTGGGTGAGCTTTACGTGGAAAACTCTTTAAAATAGCTTTTAAATCCTCGTCTACCAATGATTCTTTTCGAATATCCGTTTGGAATTTTTCGAGTTGTTCTATTGTGGGAAGTTTTCCGAAAATAAGCAAAAAGGCAACTTCAAGAAAACTGGCACCATCTGCGAGGTCGTCGATAGAATATCCGCGGTATTTAAGCTCTCCTTTTTCACCATTCAAAAAGGTGATTTCACTCTGACAAGAACCTGAATTTTTGAACCCTGGATCCAAGGTAACTAAGCCTGTTTGCGCACGCAACGATTTTATATCTATTCCTAATTCATTTTCCGTTCCTTTAACAAGGGGAAATTCATAGGTTTTGTCGTTGAATGTAAGTTGTACTGTCTTGTCCATGGTTCAATTCTTTAGAGGAGCTAATTTACTTAAAAAAGCACGATTTTGGAAATGAAAAAAGGGGGAACTCCCCCCTTTTTTGTTATTGTGAAGTTAAAATAATTATATTTTAAATGCATTGCGTTGCGGAAAGTAGGCAGTATCTCCCAATTCCTCCTCGATACGAAGCAATTGATTGTATTTTGCCATACGATCTGAACGTGATGCAGAACCTGTTTTAATTTGCCCCGTATTTAAGGCAACAGCTAAATCAGCTATAGTATTGTCTTCTGTTTCTCCAGAACGATGCGACATTACAGCCGTATAACCAGCGTTTTGCGCCATGTTCACAGCAGCAATGGTTTCGGTTAAACTACCAATCTGATTTACTTTAATCAAAATAGAATTGGCAATTGACTCGTTGATTCCACGTGAAAGACGCTCTACATTGGTTACGAATAAATCATCTCCTACCAACTGAACTTTATCGCCTATTTTCTCGGTCAATGATTTCCATCCAGCCCAATCGTTTTCATCCATCCCATCTTCTATAGAGATGATTGGATATTTAGCAGAAAGATCGGCCAAATATTGTGCTTGCTCTTCAGAACTTCTTTTCACGCCAGTTTCTCCTTCAAAAAGAGTATAATCATATACCCCATCTTTATAGAATTCTGCTGCGGCACAGTCCAAGGCTATCATTACCTCATCTCCAACTTTATAACCAGCGTTTCCAATGGCTTTCATGATGGTATCGAGTGCATCTTCTGTTCCGTCTAGGGTGGGTGCAAATCCACCTTCATCTCCAACCGCAGTACTCAAATTGCGATCATGTAATACTTTCTTTAGATGATGAAAAATCTCAGTCCCCATTTGCATGGCTTTAGAAAAAGTTGGCGCCGATACCGGCATTACCATAAATTCTTGGAATGCGATTGGGGCATCAGAATGCGATCCACCATTGATGATATTCATCATTGGAACTGGAAGCGTATTTGCACTAACTCCACCTACATAGCGATACAAGGGCATCCCAAGCTCATTTGCTGCAGCTTTTGCTACCGCTAATGAAACACCTAGGATTGCGTTTGCTCCAAGTTTTGACTTGTTTGGTGTTCCATCCAAATCAATCATCATCTGATCAATTTCATTTTGTTCGAAAACGGAAACACCAACAATGCATTCGGCTAAGTCTTCATTAACATTTTTAATTGCTTTTAAAACGCCTTTTCCCATGAAGTCACTTCCTCCATCTCGAAGTTCTACGGCTTCGTGTTCCCCGGTAGAAGCTCCAGATGGAACTGCTGCACGGCCTAAAATGCCATTTTCAGTCACTACATCAACCTCTACTGTAGGATTTCCACGTGAATCAAGGATCTGTCTTGCATGAACGTTAATGATAATACTCATTTGTTTTTTGTTTAATTATTGGTTATTAATTTTCGATTAAATCTTTGAATTGGTTAAATAAATACTTGGCATCATTTGGACCGGGTGCAGCTTCTGGATGGTACTGAACTGAAAAACATTTCTTGGATTTCATTTTAAGACCCGCCACTGTTTGATCATTCAAATGTGTGTGTGTAATTTCAATATCTGCATGTGCCTCGGCTTCCTCCCGATTTACAGCAAATCCATGGTTTTGCGAGGTAATCTCTCCTTTACCTGTAGAATGATTCAATACAGGATGGTTGATTCCTCTATGGCCGTTAAACATTTTATAGGTAGAAACACCATTGGCCAAGGCAATTACTTGATGTCCCAAACATATACCAAACAAGGGTAAGTTTCTGGAAATAATTTCTTTGGCTACTTGTTGAGCCTGGTGTAATGGCTCAGGATCTCCAGGTCCATTGGACAAGAAATATCCATCAGGATTCCATGCCTCAAGGGTGGTAAAGTCGGTATCATAAGGAAAAACCTTGATATACACTCCTTGTGCAGAAATATTATCCAAAATACTTTTCTTGATCCCAAGATCCAAAGCAGCTACTTTTAGGGGGGCATTTTCATCTCCATAAAAATAGGGCTCTTTGGTAGATACTTCTGAAGCTAGTTCACGCCCTACCATGGAAGGATAGGTTTTCAACTGTGCTTTCAATTCATCAATTTTATCTACTTCAGTAGTTATTAGGGCGTTTTGTGCACCATGCTCACGGATATAGATTACCAGGGCACGGGTGTCTACATCAGATATAGCCACCTTATTTTGTTGTGCGAAAAAATCAAATAGATTACTTGTCCCGCTTGGACGTGTATGCTCGTAGCTAAAGTTCTTACAAATTAATCCAGCAATTTTAATGGAATCGGATTGACTTTCATCTTCAAGGGTTCCATAATTTCCAATGTGTGCATTGGTCGTCACCATTAATTGCCCATAATAGGAGGGATCTGTAAATATTTCTTGGTAACCTGTCATCCCTGTATTGAAACATATTTCGCCAAATGCGGTACCTTCAATACCTATCGATTTTCCATAAAAAATAGTGCCATCGGCTAGTAAAACAATTGCTTCTGATCTGTTTTTATACTTCATTTATCTAAAGTTTTCACAAAGAAACATAAAAAAAGGATAAACTCGAAAAGCTTATCCTTTGTAATATGTTGTAATTATTAACATCTTTATTCTTGTGCTGAGTCATCTTTTTCAGGAGCATCCACAGCTGGAGCTTCTTCTGTTGCTTCGACTGCAGGAGTTTCAGCCGGTTTTTTGGCTCTACTCCTACGGGTTGTCTTCTTGGTCGCTTCCTCTTTGTTTGTATAAACATCGTTGAAATCTACCAATTCGATCATCGCCATATCAGCATTATCACCTAAACGATTTCCCAATTTGATGATACGAGTGTATCCTCCGGGACGATCGCCAACTTTAACAGCTACATCTCTAAACAAAGAGGCTACGGCTTCTTTATTACGTAAATAGCGAAAAGCGGTACGGCGATTGTGAGTCGTATCGTCTTTTGATTTTGTGATCAATGGCTCCACAAATTGTTTCAAAGCCTTTGCTTTGGTAACTGTGGTATTGATTCTTTTATGTTCGATTAATGAACAGGCCATATTGGCAAGCATCGATTTACGATGAGCCTTTTTACGACCAAGGTGCATTACTTTTTTTCCGTGTCTCATTTTCTAGTGTATAAAAATGTCGGTTAGTCTTTATCTAATTTATATTTCGCAAGGTTCATACCAAAGGACAAGCCTTTAAGTACCACCAATTCTTCTAGCTCAGTCAATGATTTTTTTCCAAAGTTTCTGAACTTCATCAAATCATTTTTATTGTATGAAACTAAATCGCCTAGGGTATCAACTTCAGCAGCTTTCAAACAATTCAATGCGCGAACAGAAAGGTCCATGTCGATGAGTTTTGTTTTCAATAACTGACGCATATGAAGTGACTCTTCGTCATAGGTTTCAGTTTGAGCAATCTCGTCTGCCTCTAGTGTGATGCGCTCATCAGAGAACAACAAGAAGTGGTGAATGAGTGTTTTTGCCGCTTCGGTCAAAGCATCTTTAGGGTGGATTGAACCGTCTGTAATGATTTCGAAAACAAGTTTTTCGTAATCTGTTTTTTGCTCAACACGGAAGTTTTCAATGCTAAATTTAACATTTTTTACAGGGGTGTAAATAGAGTCAATTGCAATGGTTCCCAATTGGGCATCCATTTTCTTGTTTTCTTCAGCAGGAACATATCCACGTCCTTTTTCAATGGTCAATTCCATGTTAAGTTGAACACTCTTTTCGAGGTTACAAATGACCAAGTCGGTATTGAGTACTTGAAAACCAGAAATAAATTTCTGAAAATCAGACGCTTTTAATTGATCTTGACCCCCAATTGTGATGGTTACTTTTTCGTTTTCAATGTCTTCTATTTGACGTTTGAAACGAACTTGTTTAAGGTTCAAGATGATCTCAGTTACATCTTCTACGATTCCGGGAATGGTTGAAAACTCGTGATCAATATTTTCGATCTTAACTGAAGTAATTGCAAATCCTTCTAAAGAAGAAAGTAATACTCTTCTCAATGCGTTCCCAACAGTTAGTCCATAACCTGGTTCTAGTGGACGAAATTCGAATTTTCCTTCGAATTCCGAAGAATCGATCATAATAACTTTATCGGGTTTTTGAAAATTTAATATAGCCATAAGGTAAACTTCAGTTAATTATTTAGAATATAATTCTACGATTAGTTGCTCTTTGATATTCTCAGGAATTTGTAGTCGCTGAGGTGTTGAAACAAACGTACCCTCAAGGGTAGAAGCATTCCAAGTTAACCATTCATATACAGAAGAGTTACGTTCTAAAGAATGCGTAATGGCTGATAAAGACTTTGATTTTTCTCGAACGCCAATAACATCACCTGGTTTAACGTGACATGAGGGGATATTAACCAATGCTCCGTTTAGGGTAATGTGGCGGTGAGAAACGAGCTGACGAGCTGCAGAACGTGTAGGAGCAATCCCTAAACGATAGACAACATTATCTAAGCGTGACTCACACAATTCTAGTAAAACCTCACCAGTAACACCTTTACTTTGGGAAGCGCGAGCGAAGATGATTCTAAATTGTTTCTCTAAAATACCATAGGTGTATTTTGCTTTTTGCTTTTCCATTAATTGGATAGCATATTCGGACTTTTTACCACGTCTTCTATTGTTTCCGTGTTGTCCTGGAGGATAATTTCTTTTTTCAAAAGACTTATCTGCACCAAAGATGGGCTCGCCAAACTTTCGTGAAATTTTTGTTTTTGGACCGGTATATCTTGCCATTGTTATTTTGGTTAATGTTAAAGGAGTTATGAATTAAGGTCGATTCCTTCGATAACTTTTATCCTTCAACAGGTTAATATTAATTATACTCTACGTCTTTTTGGAGGGCGACACCCGTTGTGTGGAAGTGGAGTAACATCGATGATTTCGGTTACCTCTATCCCGTTATTGTGAAGCGTTCTG
>Ga0209138_1002905_pt1 | contig 12804 bp, 12 predicted proteins | sample SaaInl3SG_22_DNA_FD_184645 | JGI IMG/M metagenome (GOLD analysis project Ga0209138, IMG submission 184645) | Marine microbial communities from expanding oxygen minimum zones in the Saanich Inlet - ESP_153SG_22_DNA (SPAdes) (version 2) | ecosystem: Environmental > Aquatic > Marine > Intertidal...
GCAACTACATTTCAGAACATGACATGAAAATTGCTAACAAACTCGCCTATGTCATGGCAGGAGGTGACTTATCGGAGCCCACCTTGGTGTCTGAACAGTATTTATTGGATTTGGAGCGTGAAGCCTTTTTAAGTTTATGTACCGAACGCAAAACTTTAGAACGCATACAACATATGTTAACGAAAGGGAAACCACTACGTAATTAGAGCATAAATTATAAAACTTCAATACTCAAAACTTATTACTCAATACTCAACTTATGAAACAAGCATATATAGTTAAAGCATTCCGAACCGCTGTTGGTAAAGCACCAAAAGGCGTGTTTCGTTTTAAAAGAACCGATGAATTAGCGGCAGAAACCATCAAACACATGATGAAAGAATTGCCTGATTTAGATCCAAAGCGCATCGATGATGTCATTGTTGGAAATGCAATGCCCGAAGGGTCTCAAGGACTAAACATGGCACGACTCATTTCATTAATGGGCTTAGATATTGTAGATGTTCCTGGGGTAACCGTCAACCGTTTTTGTTCGTCTGGAATCGAAACGATCGGTATGGCAACTGCAAAAATCCAAGCAGGAATGGCCGACTGTATTATTGCAGGTGGTGCTGAAAGCATGAGCAGTGTTCCAATGACAGGATATAAACCAGAACTAAATTACAACCTCATAAAAGCAGGTCATGAAGATTATTATTGGGGCATGGGAAATACGGCTGAAGCAGTCGCCAATCAATTTAAAATTTCTCGTGAAGATCAGGATGAGTTTGCCTATAACTCTCATATGAAAGCCTTACGAGCCCAAGCAGAAAATCGTTTTCAAGATCAAATTGTCCCAATTGAAGTGACACAAAATTATATAGATGCTGACGGAAAAAAAGCAACCAAATCCTATACCGTCACTAAAGACGAAGGTCCAAGAGCAGGAACAAACAAAGAAGCCTTAGCAAAACTAAGACCCGTCTTTGCAGCTGGTGGAAGTGTAACTGCAGGAAATTCATCACAAATGAGTGATGGTGCTGCCTTTGTTATGGTAATGAGTGAGAACATGGTTAAAGAATTAAATCTTGAGCCCATCGCACGACTGGTTAATTATGCAGCAGCAGGAGTCGAGCCAAGAATCATGGGAATTGGCCCTGTTAAAGCAATTCCAAAAGCCTTAAAACAAGCAGGATTAAAACAAGATGATTTATCTTTAATTGAACTCAATGAAGCCTTTGCGTCACAATCTTTAGCAGTCATCCGTGAATTAGACCTCAACCCTGAAATTATAAATCCTAATGGAGGTGCAATTTCATTAGGTCACCCCTTAGGATGTACAGGTGCAAAACTATCGGTTCAACTGTTTGATGAAATGCGTAAGCAAAACATGAATGGAAAATATGGCGCCGTCACAATGTGTGTCGGAACAGGACAAGGAGCCTGTGGAATTTTTGAGTTCCTTAAGTAAAGAGTAGAGAGTAAAGAGTAAAGAATAGAGAGTGGAGATAAAAGAGTGGAGAGTAAAGATAAAAGAGGACAGAAATTTAAGACTAATGTGTGCTAAACAAAGATATAACTACAAAAATTTGAAAATTTGGAATCTCGGTTTGGAGATTGCTAATGATATTTCGGATATTTTATTGGACTTTCCAAAGCACGAACGATATGACTTAAGTACACAAATAAGTAGATGTTCTGTTTCAATACCTACTAATATTGCAGAAGGATCATCGAGAACAGATAAATCATTTAGTCATTTTTTAGATATCTCTTTAGGATCATCATTCGAGTTATGAACACAACTATTAGTAGCAAAACACAGAAATTATTTAAACAACGAAACTTTAAAAAAAATAGAAGAAAAAATAGAAGAATTCCAAAAAATGACAATGGGATTTCAAAACAATCTCAATTAGGATCTATTCTCTATTTTCTATCTTCTTTAATCTAAATCAAATACCATGGAAACAAACGACAAACAACTAATCAGAGGAGGGCAATTTTTAGTTAAAGAAACAAAGTGCGAAGACGTATTTACCCCCGAAGATTTTACAGAAGAGCAACAAATGATGAAAGATTCTGTAATGGAATTCAACGAACGTGAGATTATTCCTCACAAAGCCCGATTTGAAGCTAAAGATTTTGCATTGACAGAAGAAATCATGCGGAAAGCTGGAGATATGGGATTTTTAAGTGTTGCGGTTCCAGAAGCTTATGGCGGAATGGGAATGGGCTTTGTGTCGACATGTTTAACCTGTGATTATATTTCAAGTGGAACGGGATCTTTTAGTACTGCATTTGGTGCACACACAGGAATAGGAACAATGCCAATCACCTTATATGGCACCGAAGAACAGAAACAAAAATATGTACCAAAATTAGCTTCTGGCGAATGGTTTGGAGCCTATTGCCTTACCGAACCCGGTGCAGGGTCAGATGCAAATTCTGGAAAAACAACTGCTGAATTATCTGCAGATGGAAAAACATACAAAATCAATGGTCAAAAAATGTGGATCTCAAATGCAGGGTTTTGCAATGTGATGATTGTATTTGCACGTATAGAAAATGACAAAAACATTACAGGTTTTATTGTCGAATATGACAGTGAAAACCCAAATGGTATCGTTTTAGGAGAAGAGGAACACAAATTAGGAATTCGAGCGTCCTCTACACGTCAAGTATTTTTTAATGATACTGTTATTCCTGTTGAGAATATGTTAGCAGGACGTGGTGAAGGATTTAAAATTGCAATGAACTCACTTAACGTAGGACGCATCAAATTGGCGGCTGCTTGTTTAGATTCACAAAGACGTATTTTAAATATTGCAGTAAATTATGCCAAAGAACGCAAACAATTTAAAACTCCTATTGCAGATTTTGGAGCCATTAAAGTAAAATTAGCGGAGATGGCAACCAATGCTTACGCTTGTGAATCCGCAACCTACAGAGCTGCAAAAGATATTGAAGACCGCATTGCAATTCGAGAAGCGAATGGAAACAGCCACCAAGAAGCAGAACTAAAAGGAGTTGAAGAATATGCTATTGAATGTTCAATTTTAAAAGTAGCGGTTTCTGAAGATGTTCAAAACTGTGCAGATGAAGGAATTCAAATATTTGGTGGAATGGGATTCTCTGAAGAAACCCCTATGGAATCCGCTTGGAGAGATGCTCGAATTACAAGAATTTACGAAGGAACTAACGAAATTAACCGGATGCTTTCTGTCGGCATGCTTGTTAAAAAAGCAATGAAAGGACACGTTGATTTACTAGGTCCAGCTTCAAAAGTTCAAGAAGAACTCATGGGAATTCCTTCATTTGAAACCCCCGATTACTCCGAATTGTTTTCTGAAGAAAAAGAAATGATTCAAAAACTTAAAAAGACCTTCTTAATGGTCGCTGGCGGAGCAGTTCAAAAATACGGACCTCAACTCGAAGAGCATCAACAATTATTAATTGCCGCTGCTGATATCTTAATCGAAATATACATGGCAGAATCTGCAATTTTAAGAACTGAGAAAAATGTGAAACGTACCAGTCAAAAAGAACAATCCGCACAAATAGCAATGGCTAAATTGTATTTATACCACGCAGTAGATATTGTTGAAGAAAAAGGAAAGGAGAGTATCATTTCGTTTGCTGAAGGCGACGAACAACGGATGATGCTAATGGGACTCAAGCGTTTTACAAAATACGCAAACTATCCCGACATTGTAGACTTACGCATCGAAATTGCTGAAAAAGTAAAAGAGGAAAATGGCTATTGCTTCTAAAGCAGTATTAATTAATTTGGTTAGTAAAAAAGCGTTTCTACATTAGTTAGAGACGCTTTTTAGTTAAAATCAAATTAAAAAAGGTCTGAATATTTATAAAATCATTAAATTGATGAAAATTTTGAACACATGAAAAAAACGATCCTACTCCTTTTCATTCTTAACCTCTCATTGTTCGCACAAAATGATAATACAATTTATAACATTATTGAATCGGTTGAGGAACAACGTCTAAAAACAGATATAAAAACCTTAGCAGACTTTGGAACCCGCCATACTTTGAGTGATACCGTTTCAACTGTCAGAGGTATTGGAGCAGCAAGGCGATGGATTAAAACAGAGCTTGAAAGAATTTCTAAAAATTGCAACAACTGTTTAGAAGTCTTTTATCAAAAAACACTTGTAAAAAAAGGTACAAACAATCGTATTACAAAAGACGTTTGGATAGTAAATGTATTAGCAATTCAAAAAGGAAAAACCAATCCCAACCGTTATGTGATAATGAGTGGAGATATTGACTCACGTGTTTCTGACCCTAATGACAATACTTCTGATTCCCCGGGAGCAAATGACAATGCTTCTGGAATGGCTGGAACAATGGAAGCAGCGAGAGTTTTGAGTCAATACGAATTTGGAAGTAGTATTGTCTATGTAGGTCTTTCTGGTGAAGAACAAGGATTATTTGGTGGCGTTGGATTAGCAAAGTATTCTCTTGAAAATAATTGGGATATTATAGGGGTTCTCAATAATGATATGATTGGAAACATTAAAGGAGTTGATGGCGTTATTGACAATAGAACGTTTAGAATTTTCTCTGAGCCCGTCCCTGCCAATGAAACTGAAAGGCAACGAGAATTACGTCGCTTTTATGGTGGTGAAGTCGATGGAAACTCCAGGCAACTAGCACGATATGTGCATAAAACTGTTAGAAAGTACATGCCAGAAATGAACCCAATGTTAGTGTATCGTTTGGATCGGTTTGGACGAGGAGGACATCACCGTCCTTTTAATGACGTAGGGTTTGCTGGAATTCGAATTATGGAAGCTCATGAGAACTATACACAACAACATCAAGACATTAGATCAGAAAATGGAATTGATTATGGTGATACTTTTGAACACGTAAACATTCCTTATACAAAAAAACTAACTACTGTTAATGCCATTAATTTAGCGAGTTTGGCTTGGGCACCTCCTGCGCCCAAAGAAGTTGGTATTGGAGGTATTGTTGAAGCATCTGCTAAATTAGAATGGAATGCCGTTCCAGAAGCAGTAGGTTATAAAATATATTGGAGAGATACTACCGTTCCAACATGGGAACATAGTAGGTATGTAACAGGAACCACTAATTTTACATTGGAGGGAATTGTTGTAGATAATTTCTTTTTTGGAGTTGCTGCTGTGGGATCAAATGGTTTTGAAAGCCCTGTTGTGTTTCCAAATAAAATACTAAGAAACTAATTAAATACTTACCTAATGAAAATCACAAACTTAATTTTGGGTAGTGCCTTTTTTTCGATTATCAGTACGCTAAATGCACAACAATTTACACGTCAAGACACACTTAGAGGAAGTATCACAACTGAACGTGCATGGTGGGATTTAAATTATTATCATTTAGACATCGCTGTAAACCCAAAAACAAAATCCATCAAAGGAAAAAACACCATTCGATATACCGTTCTTGAACCCTATCAAACCCTTCAAATCGATTTACAAGCGCCTATGAAACTCACAAAAGCAGTTCAAGACGGTGAAGAATTAGTTGTTTTAAAAGATGGAAATGCACATTTTATCAACTTAAAAAAACCACAAATTAAAATTAATACTCAAGAAGAAGTTGAAATTTATTACGAAGGCAAGCCACGAGAAGCCGTGAGAGCTCCGTGGGATGGTGGAATTTCTTGGAAAAAAGATAACAATGGCATTGATTTTATTGCCTCCTCGTGTCAAGGATTGGGGGCTAGTGTATGGTGGCCTAATAAAGACCATATGTATGATGAAGTGGACAGCATGAAAATTAGTGTTAATGTCCCAAAACATCTGATGAATATTTCTAATGGACGACTTCAATCGGTTGAAGAACAAGAGAATGGAACCACAACCTATAATTGGGTGGTCACAAATCCAATTAACAATTATGGGGTGAATATCAATATAGGAGATTATGTTCATTTCTCTGAAGTATATGAAGGCGAAAAAGGCCCTCTAGATATGGATTACTATGTTTTGAGAGATAACCTAGAAAAAGCCAAAAAACAATTTAAAGATGCCCCAAAAATGATGAAAGCCTTTGAGTATTGGTTTGGCCCCTACCCTTTCTATGAAGACAGTTTCAAGTTGGTGGAAGTTCCCTATTTAGGAATGGAACACCAAAGTTCTGTTACCTATGGGAATCAATATAAAAAAGGCTATCTCGGAAGGGATTTATCGAGAACAGGTTGGGGATTAAAATTTGATTTTATTATTATCCACGAATCTGGTCATGAATGGTTTGCAAATAATATTACTTATAAAGATGCTGCTGATATGTGGATTCACGAAGGGTTTACAGCCTATTCTGAAAATCTATTTTTAGATTACTATTACGGAACGGAAGCTTCGGCAGACTATGTCATTGGAACTCGAGCAAACATCCAAAATGACAAACCAATTATTGGGACATATCACGTGAACTCCGAAGGTTCTTCCGACATGTATTACAAAGGAGCGAATATGTTACACACACTCCGCCAACTGATAAATGACGATGTGAAATGGAGACAACTATTGAGAGGTTTGAACAAAACTTTCTACCATCAAACTGTAACCACTCAAGAAATTGAAAACTATATAGGTGAATTTTTAGGGTTAAACTTAACTGCATTTTTTAATCAATACCTTCGTGACATACGCATTCCAAATTTTGAGTATTCTATAGTAAATAATGAATTGAACTACCGCTGGACCAACGTCGTCAAAAATTTTGAAATGCCAATTGAAATAAGCGTCAAAAAAGACAACCTCTGGCTCTACCCTAATGCCGATTGGCAAAAAACAAAAATCAAGGCCTCAAAAATTAGTATTGATAGAGACTATTATATCACTCACAAACAACTAAACTAAAAACACATCACAATGAAAAACATTCTAACAATCTTATTATTGGTAATTAGTTTTAATGGGTTTACTCAAGAATTTTCAATGGATCTGCTTAAAAATAAAACACCACGAAACATAGGTCCAGGTGGCATGTCGGGACGGGTAACTTCAATTGATGTTGTGCATTCCAACCCTGATATTATGTATGCAGGCACCGCATCTGGTGGCTTGTGGAAATCAACTTCTGGAGGGATTAAATGGGATCCGATTTTTGATCATGAAGCAACGGCCTCCATTGGCGCCGTTGCCATTCAACAATCCAATCCAAGTGTTATTTGGGTAGGAACTGGCGAAGGCAATCCTCGCAACAGTCTGAATGGTGGTTATGGCATCTATAAATCAATAGACGGAGGAAAAAATTGGAAACTAATGGGATTAGAAAAAACGCGACACATTCATCGGGTTATTGTTGATCCTACAAATCCAAATACGGTGTATGTGGCAGCAATTGGATCTCCTTGGGGAGAACACCCAGAACGAGGCGTTTACAAAACCACTGATGGTGGTAAAACATGGGCAAAAATATTATACACCAATCCAAAAAGTGGTGCAGCAGATTTGGTGATGGATTCTCAAAATCCCAATAAATTAATTGCTGCCATGTGGGAACACAAACGCGACCCTTGGTTTTTTAATTCAGGAGGAGAAGGTTCTGGACTATACAGCACCTATGATGGTGGTGAAACTTGGAAAAAAATAAGTTCGGAAGATGGATTGCCTGAAGGAAACTTGGGAAGAATTGGCGTGGCAATCTCCCCTAGCAAACCCGATATTATGTATGCCTTGATTGAAGCCAAAAAAAACGCCTTATACAAAAGTAGTGATGGAGGTAATCAATGGGAAATGGTCAGTGATAATATGGACCAAATCGGAAATCGACCCTTTTATTATGCCGATATTTATGTTGATTCTCAAAATGAAAATCGATTGTATTCAATTTTCACATATGTCAATGTGAGCGAAGATGGTGGAAAAAGTTTTAAACAACTCATGCCCGCTTATGGCGTTGATAACGGCATTCATCCCGATCATCATGCATGGTGGATACACCCAACAAATAGCGATTTTATGATTGATGGTAACGATGGTGGTTTAAACATCACCAAAGATGGTGGTAATAGTTGGCGTTTTGTAGGCAATTTGCCCGTGGCACAATTTTACCATATCAATGTAGATGATGAATTTCCATACAACGTTTATGGAGGCATGCAAGACAATGGTTCTTGGAGAGGTCCTGCCTATGTTTGGCGTGCTCAAGGCATTCGGAACTCCTATTGGCAGGAAATAAGTTTTGGAGACGGCTTTGATGTCATTCCAGACAAAGATGATTCTCAATTTGGATGGACCATGAGCCAACAAGGCTATGTTAGTCGTTACGATTGGAAAACCGGAAATAATTATAGTGTACGTCCAACGCATCCGGATGCAGAAATGAACCTTCGTTTTAATTGGAATGCCGCAATCAATATAGATCCAAACTCAAATAATACCCTGTATTTTGGCAGTCAGTTTGTGCATAAATCCACCGACAAAGGAGATACATGGAAAATTATCTCTCCAGATTTAACCACTAATAATCCCGATAAATTAAAACAGCACGAAAGTGGTGGACTAACCATGGATGCTACGGGAGCAGAAAACCATTGCACAATCTTAGTCATCGAACCTTCTATCGTTGAAACAAACATGCTTTGGGTCGGTACAGACGATGGGCGTGTTCACTACACACAAGATGGAGGATCGCAATGGATCGAGGTTACTAAAAACATCAAAGGCTTACCAAAAGGAAGTTGGATTCCACAAATCAAAGCGTCCAAAACAAACAAAGGCGAAGCTCTTTTAGTTGCTAATGATTACAGACGATTCAATTATACCCCTTATGTCTATCGTACTAAAAACTATGGAAAATCATGGGAACGAATTGTCGATGCAACAGATGTAAAAAGTTTTGCCTTATCAATTATTGAAGACTCTGAAGAACCTAATTTATTATTTTTAGGCACAGACGATGGGCTTTATATTTCTATTGATAAAGGAGTAAAATGGAGGAAATGGACGGAAGGATTTCCAACTGTGCCAGTAAAAGATTTAGTCATTCATCCACGTGAGCACGACTTAGTGATAGGGACTTTTGGACGGGCCGCATGGGTATTGGACGATATCCGTCCGTTGAGAGCCCTCGCAAAAAATAAAAGTTTACTTCAAAAAACTGTGCACTTATTTGACCCCCCTACGGCCTATCAAGCGGCCTATCAACAACCTACAGGAAGTCGGTTTGGTGGCGATGCCTTGTATAATGGTGAAAACCGAAAAAGTGGCGCACGGTTGTCTTATTACTTAAACATTAAAGAAATAGATACAACAGCGGTTAAAGATAACACTAAGGATGATACTTTAACGGAGGTCAAATGGGATTCTTTACAACTTCAACTGTTTGATGGGGAGCGTCTTATCCGTACCCTAAAACAAAAAGTACCCAAAGAGAGCGGGATTCATTCATGGAATTGGGATATGGATGAAAAAGGTGTTGAACGACCGTCAAGGAAAATACAAAAATCAACTCAGGAGCCTTCTGGAGTTCGAGTGATTCCAGGCACTTATAGAGCAGTACTGAGTTATGGTGATCAAAATTCAGAAACCCGTATTGAGGTTCAAAGCGACCCACGAATTCGCTATAATGCAACAGCCGTCCAAGCGGTGTATGATACTTCAAAAGCATTTGAGCAACTTCAGCAGACAACAGCAGAAGCTGTTAAACAACTTGTTGAAAGTAATAAAATCGTTTCTGAGTTTTCTGATAAATTGAGTAAAAAAGACAAGGAGTTATATAAAGATGCTTTAAAAAATTGCAAAGATATCACAGAAAAAATTGACACTATTCTGGCTCTTTATTTTGGGAAAGAAGATAAACGTCAGGGAATTACAAGTGACCCAGTCGTTTCTGTAGCAGAGCGGATTGGAACTGCTTTGTATTATATCAGGACAAGGCAAAATGGAATTACAGACACAGAACGCAGTCTTATTGAACAAGCCAAAACGGCTATAAACAGCGCTTTAAAAAGCACAAATCGTTTTTTTAAAGAGGACTGGGTAGATTTTGAAACCGAAATGGAAACCATAGACCTGACCCCTTTCAAGAATATAAAAACATTTGAATTAAAATAACAAACACATTTTTAAGCATTTGTATTTTTTTAACTAACTTTCGTCCAAACTAAATTTAAATTAAGATACATTCATACCAAAATTTTTGATACACATCAGAATGATTAAATGAATGTAACACCTGCCTGCCTCAGGCAGATATGATCGAAAAAAACAATTATTATAAAGATATGAAAAAAACAATTCTAACTACACTACTTATTGTCAGCGTTTTGGCATGTAAAAAGAACGTCAAAAAAACAGAGACTTCCGAAACAACACAAGAAGTTATAGAAAAGACACGCGCATTAACAATTGTACTCAATCCTAAGAGTGAAAGTGCAGTGACTGGGACAGCTAAATTTATAGAAACTGACGGGGTGGTTTATATGACTGCGAAGATTAAAGGACTTTCAGAGGGATCTCATGCGATTCATATCCATGACAAAGGAGATTGTTCGTCATCAGATGGAAAATCGGCTGGAGGGCATTGGAATCCTACAGCGCAACCCCACGGAAAATGGGGTGCTGAAACAGGGTATCACAAAGGGGATATAGGAAATTTTAATGTTGAAAATGCAGGAGAGGAAACCACGGTTGAATTTAGCACAAACGAATGGTGTATTGGTTGCGGAGATCCTACAAAAGATATTTTGGGTAAAGGGGTAATTGTACACCAAGGGGTGGACGATTTTGTATCTCAACCCTCAGGTGCTGCTGGAAGCCGTGTGAGTTGTGGCGGAATTATCCAATAAGTTAAGTTTAAACATACAGATACAAAGCTACTCTTAGGGGTAGCTTTTTTATTTGTATGAAGTCTTTGATTGATTATATTTCTTTGCAATATGTTTAATGTTTTTAAACTTAAACTAAACACTATCAGTTGCTTACAAAAAATAAAATGGGTAATTTATTTTTAATTGAAAAAAATATTTTTTAATTTTAACTTTCGATTTTGACCCCAAATCTAAATCTTCAAAAGAGTTTAACCGAAGTTTTAGATTTTAGTTTATTGAATGCCGTATTGGGAAAGGTTCCGATATACGACTCGTTGAGGTCTTATTAGGACATAGCTCTATAAGTACACCTATGGAAAATGTGCCTAATTTATGAGAAAGAATGATGTTCTACAAGATCAATTATTAAAATTAAATACATGAAAATCAATCTTTTACAACAACAACCTTAACAATCAAACATATTGGATATATCGGAACCAGTTCCGATATACAATAGTTGTGCATAATTATGAAAATCACTCTAAAAAATGAAGATTAAAGTATTCAACATAAGACTTTCAAAAGAAAATTTAGAATCTGACCAAAAAGTCGTGAATGATTTTCTTGAAAATGTGGAAATGAAAAAATCTTCGACTTCATTAGTTGAGGGAAAAATAAATTTTTGGTCTATTATAATACACTATCTTGAAAAAAACGAATCTAATTCCAATGCTGAATTAGAAATTGAAAATCAAAATCTTGAAAAGAAAAAACCAAAATTATCTGAATCTGACTTAACCAAAGAGGAATTAATCATTGCCGACTATCTAAAACAATGGCGAACTGAAAAAGCCCATGAGGAAATGTTACCAGCTTATATGATTTTATCAAATGTGGACATCTATTCTGTGGCAAAAGATAAACCGACCAATTTTTCGGAATTATTAAATGTTCACGGATTTGGAGAAAGAAAAGTTGAGAAATATGGTGATGACATAATTTCATTGCTAAATGCGATATAAAAATAACTATGCACAACAATGTATAACCGCAATTACGGCGAATTCGACTACGTCCGAATCCACTCGGAATTGCTAAAGTCAGTACCAACCCGAAAATTAACGCATATTAACCCGTAACTGACGGTTAAACGAGACCGTTGGGTGTAATTTCAGCGAAAATCTAAAAATTTGAATATTTTACCAAAATTTGGTATATTTGAGTAAAATTAAAACGAAATGAAAAACACATCAATATCGCTCGGAAATTATTTTGACCAGTTTGTGCAAACTCAGGTTTCTGCTGGACGTTACAAAAACGTAAGCGAAGTAATCAGAGCTGGACTTCGACTATTGGAAAATGAAGAAAGTAAAATAATCGCATTGAGAAATGCAATCCAAGAAGGACTGAACAGCCCATTAGTGGAAGACTTTGACTTTGACGAAAATCTAAAAAGATTAAAAGCGGAAAAAAGAAAAAATGGCTAAAGTAATATTAAGACAAAAAGCCATTGATGACTTGAATGACATTTGGGATTATACTTTTGAAAAATGGTCAGCAAAACAAGCGGACAAATATTATGCTACAATAAAATTAGCGTGTAACGGAATCGGACAAAATCCTGATGTTGGAAAAGAATATGACGGAATAAATAAAAATTTGCTTGGACTAAAATCTGGGAAACACATTATATTTTATAAATCACTTTCCGAAGATAAAATTGAAGTTATAAGAATTTTACACGAGCGAATGGACTTGAAAAAAAGAATAACAAAATAAAAAAACTACACGCAACAATGGCTATAAGTAATTGCTCGTTATCGCCTACTTTGCATATACTCAACGATGTAGCACATTCAGCTAAAGCTGACCAAAGTTACTACACACGCCGTAGGCGTGTTCTCGTCCCTTTGGTTATGTGCTACAACGTCCCATAAAACAACACCATCTAAGAGTAGAAGTTTTTGAATTACTAATTAACTCATAAAAACACTACCTTTGTGGCATGGGATTAAACAACAACGATATATTCAAAAAACTTAGAGTCG
>Ga0209138_1002906_pt1 | contig 12803 bp, 10 predicted proteins | sample SaaInl3SG_22_DNA_FD_184645 | JGI IMG/M metagenome (GOLD analysis project Ga0209138, IMG submission 184645) | Marine microbial communities from expanding oxygen minimum zones in the Saanich Inlet - ESP_153SG_22_DNA (SPAdes) (version 2) | ecosystem: Environmental > Aquatic > Marine > Intertidal...
TTCGGAACAAGCCTGGTGGTTTGGTTCGCCATTAAAGCTGCCATGGGCATCCGCGTCAGCGAAGAAGAGGAAGACCAAGGCGTCGACCAGTCCGAATGCGGAATGGAAGCCTACCCTGAGTTCACTAAATAAGGGGTCGAAATAAGGGGACAGACCCCTTTATCAAAAAAGGCTCCGTAAGGAGCCTTTTTTGTGAGTGGAAATAAGGGGAGGTGGAATAAGGGGTCAGACCCCTTATTCCACCCATCCCTGATTCACGCGAGATCCCCGTACAGAAATTGCAGAATCGCTAGCGCGGCAACTGGGGCTGTTTCGGTGCGCAGCACGCGTGGGCCCAAACGCATGATTTCGCAATTCGAGGCGCGCGCCTGTGCAACCTCTTGCTCGCTGAAGCCGCCTTCTGGGCCGATCAACAATTGAATATCGGTAAGTGTTTGCGACGCCGTTAGGCGTTGCTCGCCGCCGGGCTCGAGCAACAAGCGTTTGGCTTGGGTTTCCTGCGCCAAAAACGCGTCCAACGGAAGCGGTGTGTTGATGACTGGCACGTCAAGACGCCCGCATTGTTCAGCAGCATTTATCGCGATCTTTTCGAAATGACGAAGTTTGTTTTCCAGCCTGTCAGGCTTGAGTCGCACTTCGCCGTGTTCGGTAAATAACGGCGTGATCTCGGTGACACCCAACTCGGTGGCTTTCTGGATCGCGTAATCCATACGATCACCACGCGACAGTCCCAGCGCTAAATGCAGGCCTAGTTTAGCCGCATTTTCAGGTGCTCTTACACACTCGCCAATAGTGACATCGACATGGCCTTTCTTGCTTTTGCTGACTACCGCGTCGAACTCGCCGTCTGCCGCATTGAACACTCTCACCGAATCGCCCTCGCGCGCGCGGAGCACAGTGCCGAGATAGTGCGCGCTGTCGGCGGGCAGCGATAACTGTGCGCCTGTGACTAAGGTGTCGGTAATGTGTAAGCGCGAGACTCTCATGTCGCTAGTCTTCGAGTAAGTTTTGCCATAAGCGCGTGACGCTGTCGGCTTGGTTCATCGAATAAAAATGCAGCCCTGGTGCGCCGCCAGCAAGCAATTGCTCGCAAAGGTCGGTAACAACGTCGAGGCCAAATTCTCGCAGCGCATGATCATCATGCTCTAAAAACTCTAACCGCTTAGTCAGCCAGCGCGGAATTTCGGCGCCACAGGCAGCGCTGAAACGGGCGAGGTTCGCGTAGTTTGTGATCGGCATAATGCCCGGCACGATAGGGATGTTGATTCCTGCGCGCGCACAGTCGTCGACAAAGCCAAAGTAGGCGTCGGCATTGTAAAAATATTGGGTAATCGCTGAGTTTGCGCCAGCATCAACCTTCGCTTTAAAAAACTCGAGATCACTTTCGACCGACCGCGACTGAGGATGCACCTCGGGATAGCACGCTACGTCGATGGTAAAATGATCGCCAGTTTCTTTGCGTACAAACTCCACGAGTTCGTTAGCATAGCGATAAAGCGAGGCCGAGCCCATGCCAGAGGGCGCGTCGCCGCGCAGGCAAACGAGTCGATCGATTCCAGCCTCTTTGTACTCATGCAGGAGTTTTAGAATATCGCCTTCGTCGCTACCGCCAAATGACAGATGAGGTGCAACGCGCGATCCTGCCTCGCGAAAACGAGTGACCGCACGCTTCGTCCCGTCTCGTGTCGAACCACCGGCGCCGTAAGTGACCGAGAAAAATTCGGGACCTAGCTTGCTCAGTTCGGCATGAACGATATCCAGCTTTTCCTCGCCTGCCGGTGTACGCGGCGGAAAAAACTCGATACTAAAGTGACTAGTGTCTGTGCTCATAATGAATCCATTCTAACGAGAAGGCGCCGAATTCGGCGCCTTCTCCTTTGCTTTCGCAAGCCTACTTCTTAACACGCTTAGTACTTATAGCTTTCTGGCTTATAAGGACCAGCCACTTTGACGTTAATGTATTTCGCCTGATCATCAGTGAGTTTGGTCATTACACCACCAAAGCCCTTAACCATCAGCGCAGCGACTTCTTCGTCGAGCTCTTTTGGTAAGACGGTAACGGTAATGTTGTCTTTCTTAAACTCGTCCGACTGATCGGCAAACTTTTCAGAATACATACGCATTTGCGCGAGCACTTGGTTAGCAAACGATCCATCCATAATGCGCGAAGGATGGCCAGTTGCATTACCTAGGTTAATCAGACGGCCTTCAGATAACAGAATCAAATAATCGTCTTTGTTCTCGGCGCCGCTGCGGAAGATCTTGTGAACCTGTGGCTTCACTTCTTCCCACTGCCAGTTGTCTCGCATGTACTGTGTGTCGATTTCGTTATCGAAGTGGCCGATATTACAGATAACCGATCCAGCTTTGGCCGCTGCGAGCATAAACTTGTCACACACGTTTACATTGCCGGTCGTAGTGACGATTAGGTCCATCTTCGACAGCAGTGCGGTGTCGATGCCTTCGGCGCTGCGCGTGTTGACGCCATCGATGTAAGGCGAAACAACTTCGTAGCCGTCCATGCAAGCCTGCATCGCGCAGATAGGATCGATCTCAGCAACCTTCACGATCATGCCTTCTTGGCTTAGGCTTTGTACTGAACCTTTGCCGACATCGCCGTAGCCGATAACGAGTGCTTTCTTACCTGAAAGCAGCATGTCTGTGCCGCGCTTAATACCGTCGTTCAAGCTGTGACGGCAGCCGTATTTATTGTCGTTCTTCGACTTAGTTACCGAGTCGTTGACATTAATGGCAGGCACTTTCAACTCGCCCGCTTCCATCATTTCTAATAAACGGTGAACGCCCGTTGTCGTTTCTTCGGTGATGCCGTGAATCTTTGCGAGCATCTGTGGGTATTTGTTATGGATCATGCCGGTAAGGTCACCGCCGTCGTCCAATATCATGTTGCAATCCCATGGCGTGCCGTCTTTGAGAATTGTTTGCTCGATACACCACTCGCCTTCTTCGTTTGACTGACCCTTCCACGCATAAACAGCAATGCCCGAAGCGGCGATACACGCAGCGGCGTGGTCCTGTGTCGAGAAGATGTTGCAAGAAGACCAGCGTACTTCGGCGCCAAGCTCAACGAGCGTCTCGATAAGCACGGCGGTTTGTACTGTCATGTGGATGCAGCCGATGATTTTTGCCCCGGCGAGTGGACGCTCTGCGGCGTATTTTTTGCGCAGTGTCATTAGCGCCGGCATCTCTGCTTCGGCGAGTGTGATTTCACGACGACCAAAATCGGCGAGTGAAATGTCTGCTACTTTGTAGTCATTCTTTGCTACGTCGTTGATTGGTGTTGCTGCTGCTGTGCTCATGTGTTGCTCCGTATACTTTGTTCGATTCGATTTGATTTGATTTGATTTAATTTGATCATTAATTACGCGAAAGCGCGTTAATTCGATGGCTTGTTAGATTAAATTCCTGCGGCCGCTTTTAGTGCGACTGCTTTATCGGTTTTCTCCCAGCTTAACTCCAGGTCTTCGCGACCGAAGTGGCCGTAGGCTGCCGTGTCGCGGTAGATCGGTTTAATGAGATCAAGCATTTTTATTAGACCCTTAGGTCGTAGCTCGAAGTGTTCGCGAATAATTCGTACGATTTCAGTGTTCGAAATTTTTCCAGTGCCGAAAGTTTCGACGCTTATCGATGTCGGCTCGGCAACACCAATCGCATACGACAGCTGAATCTCGCAGCGCTCTGCGATGCCTGCGGCGACAATATTTTTTGCCACATAGCGCGCAACATAAGCCGCTGAGCGATCGACTTTCGATGGATCTTTGCCCGAGAACGCCCCGCCGCCGTGTCGGGCCATCCCGCCGTAGGTATCGACGATAATCTTGCGGCCAGTGAGGCCACAGTCGCCAACAGGTCCACCAATAACGAAACGGCCGGTTGGATTAATGAATATCTTTGTCTCTTTGGTTATCCATTCTTCTGGAAGCACCGGCTTGATAATTTCTTCGAACACGCCCTCGCGTAAGTCTTCGTTGGATACCGAGTCTTTGTGCTGTGTCGACAGCACCACCGCGTCAATAGACACCGGCTTGTTGTCTACGTAGCGAAAGGTGAGCTGGCTTTTCGCATCTGGCTCGAGCCAAGGTAGCGTGCCATTTTTGCGCACCTCAGACTGCCTTTTTACCAACCGATGCGCATAGGTAATCGGGGCGGGCATCAGTACATCGGTTTCATTACTCGCATAGCCAAACATAAGTCCTTGGTCGCCAGCACCTTGCTCGTGATCATGGGAGTCATCTACGCCTTGAGAAATATCGGGCGATTGTTTGCCGATAGCATTGATCACGGCACACGTGTGGCCGTCGAAACCACTGTCGGCGTTGTTGTAACCGATGTCATTTACCACGCCGCGCACGATGTCTTCGATGTCGACATAGGCTTCGGTGGTTATTTCTCCGGCGACTAGAACCATGCCGGTTTTAATCAGCGTTTCGCACGCAACGCGTGAGCGCGCGTCTTCCTTTAGCAAGGCGTCGAGGATGGCGTCGGAAATCTGGTCCGCCATTTTGTCAGGGTGTCCTTCGGAAACCGATTCGGACGTAAAGAGGTTTATCTCGCTCATGCTAACTCCTTGGTATTAATTCACGTGCTTTCTAAACACGCGCATCTGTATCTGAAATCCGTTGCGCAGTGCGAGGTTCGATCCTTGTTCGAATCGTAGCCCGCTCATTACTGCCCATTGGTCTAATTCGCTTTCGTCGAAGCCCAACCACAAATCGCCGCAGGAACTGCGCACCCAATCTTGGTCGTGGCTGCAGAGCTCTATCACAAGTAAGAGCCCGTCTTCTTTTAACAGTGCCGCAACATCTTTAAAGGTCGCGGCGGGTGTGGCGATGTGGTGCAGGACCATATCGAACACGACGAGGTCGGCGGCGCCGCTCAATGTCTCGCGCGCGTTAGCCGTCTCGCCTAATAAAAACTCAACATTGCTCAAGCCATCGGCGGCGATTGCAGCGCGCGAAAGGTCGAGCATGTCTTTCGAATTATCTACCGCGGTGACCGCCGCAAAACGCCGCGCGAGTTCGACAAGCAGCCGCCCCTCGCCCGGCCCTATTTCCAACACACTCGCATCCGCAGGCAGGCCAAGCCCTTCGACTACGTCGATTAGGCTGCTGTCGTAGTGCTCTCGCTCAACGATCAGCCCTTGGTTCTCTGAAAAGCGGTCGGCGTTTTTTTCGAAAAAACTCAGCGACAGCTCAGAACGCTCCTGCTGCAGCTGATCGAGCTGCATTGCCTGCTCGCGCGGAATCTCAAGCGTGTCGACAGTGTCGAACGCGGCCCGCTTCAGGTCGGCAAGCGCATCATCGTCGGTAATAAAGGCGCGACGGTAAAAGATCGAGTTGCCCTCGCGCCGCGTTGCGACCAGTTCAGCCTTCGCGAGCACTTTTAAATGGTGGCTTAGCGCCGACTGGCGAATGTCGACTAAGCGGCAGAGCTCGAGCACCCCAAAGGACTCGTTTCTGAGCAACCGCAGAATCTGCAGCCGAAGCGTGTCGGCCAGCGCCTTGTGCAGCTGTGCCAAACGCTGCGCGGGCAGAGTGTGGTCCGCGTCGAGCAAAAAAGGCTCGGTATGAGTCGCTGCAACCGCCGTCAAACGCTTATCCTCGATAGAAAAGGGAGCTGTCCCTTTTGATTTCGCGCAATTTAACAACATTTGAGGCGCATTACAAATCTATATCAAAATTATTTGATATAGATTTCGATATGGCGAGTAGCATATTGGGGGCAGGTGCGAGAAAATGCGCGTCTTCATTACTTACAGAACACCTAAGGAGCCTCACCCATGGCGGAATCCGCTGTTTCACGCAAGCAATGCGCTAATGCAATCCGCGCGCTGAGTATGGATGCCGTCCAAAAGGCGAACTCAGGCCATCCCGGCGCGCCGATGGGCATGGCAGACATCGCGGAGGTGTTATGGAAAGACCACCTAAGCCACAGCCCAAGCAATCCTAAGTGGTTGAATAGAGACCGTTTTGTGCTTTCTAACGGCCATGGCTCGATGCTCATTTACTCGCTACTGCACCTCACCGGTTATGACGTGTCTATCGAGGATATCAAACAGTTCCGGCAGATGGATTCGAAGACCCCTGGCCATCCAGAATACGGCTACACGCCGGGCGTCGAGACGACAACTGGCCCACTCGGCCAAGGCCTCGCTAACGCGGTTGGCATGGCGATCGCCGAAAAAACCCTCGGCGCGCAGTTTAACCGCCCAGGTTTCGACGTGGTCGATCACCACACCTACGTGTTCGCCGGCGACGGCTGCCTCATGGAGGGCATCTCGCACGAGGTTTGCTCGCTCGCAGGCACCCTCAAACTTGGCAAACTCATCGTGTTCTATGACGACAATGGCATTTCTATCGATGGCGAGGTTGAAGATTGGTTTAGCGACGACACCGCGAAGCGCTTCGACGCCTACGACTGGCAGGTACTGGCTGTAGACGGCCACGACTCGGATGCGATTAACTCAGCCGTGTTAGAAGCCAAAGCCGACGCTACGCGCCCTACGCTGATTAAATGCAAAACCATTATCGGCTTCGGCTCGCCCAACAAACAGGGCACGGCGGCAACGCATGGCGCGCCATTGGGTACCGAAGAGATAGCGGCGACGCGCGCGGCTCTCGATTGGCCACACAGTGAATTCATTATTCCCGAAGACATCAAAAACGCCTGGGACTGCACCGAGAAAGGCTTCGGCGCCGAAACCGCGTGGAAAGAATTGCTCGTGGGCTACGAAGAAGAATATCCCGAGCTTGCGATGGAACTTATCCGCCGCTTAAAGGGCCAGCTGCCCGGCTACTTCAAAGAGAAGGCCGACGAGTATATTCGTCACCTGCAGGCCAACCCCGAGAACATCGCGAGCCGCAAAGCTTCGCAAAACTGTCTCGAGGCCTATGGCTCATTGTTGCCAGAACTGATTGGCGGCTCTGCCGACCTTACCGGTTCTAACTTGACCAATTGGTCAGGAAGTACGCCCATTTCTGACAAAGCAGACGGCAATTATATCTATTACGGCGTGCGCGAATTCGGCATGTCCGCTATCGCCTCAGGCATCGCATTGCACGGCGGTTTTGTACCGTATACCGCAACGTTCCTCATCTTTATGGAATACGCACGCAACGCGGTCCGCATGGCGGCGCTCATGCAGCAGCAAAGCATTTTCGTTTACACACACGACTCGATTGGTCAGGGCGAAGACGGCCCTACGCATCAGCCTATTGAGCAGCTCGCGAACCTTCGTACCACGCCTAATATGTCGGTCTGGCGTCCTTGCGACAGCGTCGAATCAGCGGTCGCCTGGAAAGCAGCAATCGAGCGCAGCGTCGGACCTACCTCGCTCGTGTTCTCACGCCAGGGTCTTCCGCATCAGGCGCGCAACGACGAACAACTCGCGAATGTAGCTCGCGGCGGCTACGTGCTTCTCGACTGCGAAGGCACACCCGACGCAATTGTTATCGCCACCGGCTCCGAGGTTGGAATTTGCTTTAATGCAGTAACGGCAATGAACGCCGACGGCGAAAAAGTTCGTTTGGTTTCTATGCCCAGTGTCGATGTTTTCGAGTCGCAGGATCCCGCGTATCAAGAAGAAGTTATTCCTAACGCGGTGCGCAAGCGCCTCGCAGTCGAAGCGGCGGGCTCTGAGTATTGGGCGAAGTTTGTCGGTCTCGACGGCAAAGTTATTGGCATGCAAACCTTTGGCGAGTCGGCTCCGGGCGGCGAGTTAATGGAACACTTTGGCTTTAGCGCTGAGAATGTTGCCAACACTGTTATGTCGATGCTCTAAGCTTTAAGCCTTAATCGCTAGGAAACCGAATGAGCTACAAGATCGCTATTAACGGCTACGGTCGCATTGGCCGCTGCGTACTCCGCGCATTTTACGAGTCGACAAATTACGCCGACCTGCGCATCGTGGCGATCAATGATCTTGCGGACATCGGTAACCTTGCGCATCTTACCCGCTACGACAGCACGCACGGCCGTTTTCTTGGCGAGGTCGAACAGGGCGACGGTGAACTGATGGTGAGCGGCGATGCCATTCGCGTCTCGCAGCAGGCCGATGTCGCCAACCTCGCATGGAATGATCTCGAGATTGATCTTGTGATGGAATGCAGCGGCGCATTTACCGATCGTGAGACCGCACAGATTCATCTCGCTAACGGCGCGAAACGCGTCCTGTTTTCGCAGCCCGCCGACAGCGATGTTGACGCGACTCTCGTATACGGGATTAATCACGAGACGCTCGCGCACGACGCCACCATAATCTCGAACGCCTCGTGCACAACTAATTGCATTGTGCCGGTACTAAAAGCGATCGATGAGGTGTTTGGAATCGACCACGGAGTCATCACCACGATTCACTCGGCGATGAATGACCAACCGGTTATCGACAGCTACCATCATCAAGACCTGCGCAAAACACGCAGTGCGATGCAATCGATTATTCCGGTAGACACAGCGCTCGCCAAAGGCATCGAGCGTATTCTGCCAAACTTAAACGGCAGGCTTCAGGCGCAGGCGATTCGCGTACCCACGGTAAACGTCTCGGCGATGGATCTTACGCTGACGCTCAACTCGGACGCCACGGTGGACTCGGTGAACGCCGCGTTAGTCGCCGCTAGCGATAGCCTACCGCCAAACATTTTGGGCTACACGCTAGAGCCGCTCGCCTCGACCGACTTTAATCACGACCCGCGCTCTGCCGTAGTTGATCTTAATCAGACGCTCGTCGCGGGTACGCGCCTCGTTAAGCTTTTAGTATGGTTCGACAACGAGTGGGCCTACGCAAATCGCATGCTCGACGTTGCTCAGTTTATTCATCGCCGCGAAAAAGAATAGAGTAGAAAAAAGGAAAAGAAAGAGAATGAATTTCCACCGCATGGAAAGCTTGTCGTTAGCCGATAAGCGCGTGCTAATACGCGAAGACCTCAATGTACCGGTGAAAGACGGCGTTGTAGGCAACGACACGCGCATACGCGCAGCATTGCCAACGATTAAACTCGCGCTGGAATTAGGCGCGCGGGTAATCGTAATGTCGCATCTCGGTCGCCCTCAAGAAGGCGTCGCTGCGTCGGACCAACAAGAATTCTCTCTTGCGCCGGTGGCGGCACACTTAAGCACACTGCTTGGCTCGCCCGTTGTGCTTGATAATAGCGCGCTTGAGAATGGCGAGTCCTATCAACAAAAACCAGGAACGGTGACACTGCTCGAAAACGTGCGCATGAATATCGGTGAAGGCAAAAACGACGACGCACTGGCCAAGCGCTACGCATCTCTGTGCGACGTGTTTGTGATGGACGCCTTTGGCACCGCCCACCGGGCGCAGGCAAGCACCCACGGCGTGGCAAATTTTGCGCCCATCGCCTGCGCAGGCCCACTACTCGCTGGCGAACTCGACGCCCTGCAAAAATCATTGCATGCACCCGAGCGGCCCATGCTGGCAATAGTCGGCGGCGCCAAAGTGTCGAGCAAACTCGAAGTATTGAAAAGCCTTGCCACCAAAGTTGATCACCTAATTGTGGGCGGTGGAATCGCCAATACATTCCTCGCCGCCAGCGGGATTAATGTGGGTAAAAGCCTGTGCGAGGCAGACCTCATTCCACTTGCCAAAGAGTTAATGGCGCAGACGTCTATACCACTGCCTATCGATGTGGTGGTCGCAAAAGAATTTAGCGCAGAGGCGGTAGCGACGACAAAACTCGTTGCAGAGATAAGCGACGACGATATGATTTTGGATATCGGCCCGCAGACGGCTGCAATGTTTGCGGACACCATCGCCGCAATGAAAACAATTATCTGGAATGGCCCAGTGGGTGTGTTCGAGATCCCGCAGTTTGCCCATGGCACCGAGGCAATCGCAAAAGCGGTCGCAGCGAACGCGGGCTTCTCGATCGCAGGCGGCGGCGAAACCATTGCCGCGATCGACACCTTCGGTGTGACCGAATCGATCTCGTATATTTCGACAGGCGGCGGCGCATTTTTAGAATACGTGCAGGGCGAAGTATTGCCCGCGGTAGACATTTTGCTGCAACGTGCGGCTAGCTCAGAATAATTATTCGTCAAGAATTTAGACAGTAGAGGACACAGACATGGCACTTATTAGCTTACGACAACTACTCGATCACGCAGCCGAGAATGGCTACGGCGTGCCGGCGTTTAATGTAAATAACCTCGAGCAGATACGCGCGATTATGGAAGCCGCAGACGAGGCCAACAGCCCCGTTATCCTGCAAGCCTCCGCAGGCGCGCGCAAGTATGCCGGCTCTAACTTCCTTAAGCATTTGATTCAGGCGGCGATCGAAGAGTTTCCTCACATACCGATTGTTATGCACCAAGATCACGGTGTCTCGGCTGCCGTTTGTCAGCGCTCGATCCAACTCGGGTTTTCGTCTGTCATGATGGACGGCTCACTTGGCGAAGACGGCAAGACCCCGATGGACTTCGACTATAACGTCGCGGTAACCAAAACCGCCGTTGCCATGGCCCACGCCTGCGGTGTTTCGGTCGAAGGGGAAATCGGCTGCCTAGGCTCGCTCGAAACCGGCATGGCCGGCGAAGAAGACGGCATTGGCGCCGAAGGTGTTTTGTCGATGGAGCAGATGCTAACCGACCCGCAGGAAGCCGAAGACTTCGTTAATGCGACCGGCGTCGACGCTCTCGCCATCGCGGTAGGCACAAGCCACGGTGCTTATAAATTCAGCCGCCCGCCTACCGGCGACATACTCGCGATTAGCCGCATCAAAGAAATTCACGCCAAGATTCCGAACACGCACCTCGTTATGCATGGCTCGTCATCGGTGCCGCAGGAATGGCTAGCGATTATTAATGAGTTCGGCGGAGAGATTCCCGAGACCTACGGCGTTCCCGTGTCAGAAATTCAAGAAGGCATTCGCCACGGCGTGAGAAAAGTGAATATCGATACCGACCTACGCTTAGCCTCAACCGGCGCCGCACGCAAGTTTCTCGCCGAAAATCCGAGCGAATTTGACCCGCGCAAATTCTTAATCCCCACCATGACTGCAATGAAAGGCATAGTGAAGGACCGCCTCGAGGCGTTCGGCTGTGCGGGTCAGGTGTCCAATATCGGCAAGGTTTACAGCCTTGAAGAGATGGCTGATAAATACGGCTTATAGGTAGTTGCGATTGTCACGGGTGGTTAAGATGCCCGTGACAGTAAGCTACAGAAGCCGCACAGCCATTAGAACCAGCACCACAAGCGACGCAATCCAGACAAAAGAACGCGCGGGGTTGATGCCCCCCACGTAACACACCAGATAAACCACCCTAAGCCCAAGCCAAACCTGTGCGAGCACCAGCAGGTCGGCGCCGTTTATCATTGCAAGCAAACACATCGCCAAAAACGGCACGAGGCTTTCTTGAAAATTGGTCGCCGCGCGCCCTGCCCGAGCCGCGCCGACGCTCAGCTCTAGCCCTTCGTCCCTCGACCCCAACAAATACTTTAAATGAATCCGATTATAAAAAGCCGGAACGAACCAGATATGCACCAACGTGAGTGCCAGAGTGGCAATAATTATCTGCGTCATGGTGTTGCTCCTTTTAGGGGGCTTTTTTAAGGGGTCAGACCCCTTAAAAAAGCACGCGGGACTTGATCGTCCCATTTACTTCGTTGAGCCGTGCAAGTGCCAGCTCGCTTGCGTCCACGTCCACGTCCATGACCACATAACCCACTTTGTCGTTGGTTTGCAGATACTGCGAGCTGATGTTGATGCCGTTTTCGGAGAATATGCTGTTGATCTGGCTCAGCACGCCGGGCACGTTTTCATGGATGTGTAGCAGGCGGTGTTTGCCGGGGTGGGCGGGGAGCGACACTTCGGGGAAGTTTACGGAGGCGAAGCTCGAGCCGTTGTCGCTGTAACGAACCAGCTTTTCGCTGACCTCGATGCCGATATTGCGCTGTGCTTCCATCGTGCTGCCGCCGACATGGGGCGTGAGGATGCAGTTGTCGAAGTCTCGTAGAGGCGAGACAAATTCTTCGTCGTTAGACTTGGGCTCAACAGGGAAAACATCTATAGCGGCGCCGGCCAGGCGCTTTTCGCGCAGTGCTGCGGCGAGTGCATCGATGTCGACAACGGTGCCGCGCGAGGCGTTAATAAAGATTGCGTTGGGCTGCATCCAGCCAAGCTGCTCGGCGCCGATCATGTCTTTGGTGTCCGGCGTCTCGGGCACGTGCAGGGTGACGATATCGCAGGTGCTCATTAATTCTTGCAGCGAGTTAAGCTGAATGGCGTTGCCAAGCGGTAGCTTGGTTACGACGTCGAATAGGAATACTTTCATGCCCATCGATTCGGCGAGCACGCTGAGCTGCGAGCCGATATTGCCATAGCCCACGATGCCAAGTTTTTTACCGCGAGTCTCGAATGAGCCGGTAGCAGTTTTCTGCCATTCGCCGCGATGCAGCAACGCACTCTTTTCGGGCACGCGGCGCAGTAATAAGATCGACTGGCCGATGACCAACTCAGCGACGCTGCGGGTATTGGAATAAGGGGCATTGAATACGGGAATGCCGCGAATCAAGGCGGCGTTGAGATCAACCTGATTTGTGCCAATACAGAAACAGCCGACCGCTTGCAGTTTTTTCGCCGCGGCAAACACCCGCTCGGTGAGCTGTGTACGCGAGCGCAGACCGACGAAATGGACGTCTTTAATCTTCTCGACTAGCTCGTCTTCGCTCAGCGACGTTTTGAGGTATTCGATGTTCTCATAGCCTTCGTTTCTCAGTGCCTCAACAGCGCTTTCGTGAACGGCCTCGAGGAGGAGAAATTTGATCTTGC
>Ga0209138_1002907_pt1 | contig 12802 bp, 11 predicted proteins | sample SaaInl3SG_22_DNA_FD_184645 | JGI IMG/M metagenome (GOLD analysis project Ga0209138, IMG submission 184645) | Marine microbial communities from expanding oxygen minimum zones in the Saanich Inlet - ESP_153SG_22_DNA (SPAdes) (version 2) | ecosystem: Environmental > Aquatic > Marine > Intertidal...
TTGGATTAATTACCATTCATCTTCCTTTCATGAGGTAAATACTTGGTTAGAAAAGTGTCATGACTTTGCATACACGCCGTGATGAAGAAATCTACCTCTGCTAGTATCTTGGGTATGCCTTTTTGCGAAGAACGCCTTATGCAATACTCTTTTACTAAAAGAAGTAGTCCCCATAGGGTCGGTGAGTTCATATAGAACCGAAAGCGATTATCTTCTTCATCGCAATCATATTTCTTGGCAAAAATCCAAGCATATTCACCTGCTTCTATACGATGGTTGTCATCTAGATAAATGACGGGCGCATCTTCGGGTTTGCAATATCTCATTAATGACCACCTCCATCTGTAGGCAGATATGCCATTGCTTTTGCATACTCAAGTTGTTGCTTTTTCCATTGCTCTTCTTTTTCTGCCATATACTTCTGCATATGTTCCCGCACCTCATCTGAATCTCGCTCATATGTTTCTCGCTCACATTCCATAGAATGAAGTTCAGCATTGGTTTCATACCCATACTGCTCTCCCTTGTTCCAATTATATAACTTACTGTTTTGAACAGGCAGATAGTCTTGTGTCACATCAGCAAGGTGGTAGTCATTACATATCATTGATTCCACATTTGAAATGTCCTCGTCCATGAATACTTCTAGATTTGGAGTGACAAAATAATAAACTTCTCGCCCGTCACTGGTAGTTACCATTTGTATATCTTTCCAACTTACTGTTTGTATCTTTTCTTTTTTACTCATAGTGATTTCCTTATTAGTTATTAAGTGAGTTTTTCTCAATCCAATTATTGATAGATTCTTCACTCCATATTGAAGTGTTGTTACCTATCTTTTTTGGTTGAGGAAAATGACCTTGTTGCACCCATAAATAGATAGAAGATTTTGATACATTCAAAATATCTACCAACTGATTGATGCGGTAAAACTTCTGTAATGCTTTTTCCATAAATACCTTTCAAAATGTTGTTAATAAATCAAATTCAATTCAATTGAAGTGAATCTGTTATGAATAAGTCTAGGTCATGGAATACCGCAGGGCGATAGGGTTTTGAAGGTTATTACACGGACAATAACGGACACTATCCGTGTGGGTTGATATTACTGAAATGTTGAAAAAAGTAAGAGTGAATTTATTTTGATTTGTCAGATGTGTCGGCATCAAATTGAGTTCGCCGTGCCTTTAATTTCATTTCTTCTGCAAACTCTTCGTCCTTCTTTTTGATTTTCGCTAATGTTTCTTTTTGATTGAATGCAACATATTTGTAGTTAGGAACAAATACTTTTAATCTTTCCTGTTCCTCTTCATTTAGGTGTCTGTATTTTGTAGTCTCAAATGTCATGATGAAATGGAAGAGGGCATCATCAACTAAATCTGCTTTTTTCAAATAATCATTTAATGTGGACTCACTCTTTTTATTAATGAGTTTTGCTTTATGAATTGTGAGATTGTTTACGACTACTTCCCACATCAATTCAAATAATTCTTTTGGATATGGATTGCCGTCATAATCTCTTTTTCTATTAGCACCAACACCACCTTTAATTTGGAATGCAACCTCCAATGATTGACCACCCCTCAAGTAATCATGAAATGCCTGTGCCACATAAGATGATAGTTCAATAGGGATAGGTTCACGATTAGCAACGAACCAACAAAACTGTTCCATGATGATTGGGACATTAACATCATTGGTATCAATCTTCTGATGGTAGACATCTGATAATCTGAATTTCCAATCCATGCCAATGATACTTGCATCAGACCAATCTCTAGGAAATGGAAGTTTAGGAAATACTTCAGTCATGTATTTCATTTTCTTATCAAATTCTTCTTGAGTCATGTATGGTGAATCAACTTTGTTTTTATCTTCACTCATGATGCTCTTTCCCTAATGTCATCACAAAAGTCAGACCATATCTGCATGAACTCTGTCCTTTGATTTATAAACTTTGTTCTGTCGTATGCACCTTTATGCCTGTCAGCAGAGGAATGTTTATGTGCTAGTTGTTTCTCAAGCATGTCGGCATCATAACCAAGAACCTCACGCAATATAGTCCTAGCACTTGCTCTGAACCCATGTGGGTCTTGGACATCTTTAGCAATCTTACAATCCTCCCTCATTGAATCATAAATTGCAGAATCAGAGATGTATGTATGTTTTGAATGAGGTGATGAAAAGAAAACAAACTCTTCTTTTCCATTGAGTTCCTGCATCTCATTAAGTATGCCAATGACTTGATTTGATAATGGAACAATATGTGGAGTCTCTGTTTTACCAACCATGTATCTCCATTCTTTAGTTTCAAAGTTAATATCTTTCCATCGCATAGAACGGATTTCTGATGGTCTTTGAAAAAGAAGGACATGTAGTTTTAAGCAATTCACTATGATGCTATTTTTGTTTGGGTTATCCCATACCTTCTTTACGATATGTGCGAAATCATCAACTTCAACTACTGCATCAAAGTGTGATTCTTCAGGTGTAGGTAGTTCGTTATATAAGTCACTAGCAACATTTTTGATAAGCATCTCTAAACGGACAGCACGATTAAGTATTCTTTTAATCATTCTCAATATACGATGTGCCATCTCAATAGCACCACGATTAGAAATAGGTTCAACTGCCTTTAGAACATCAATACTTCTTAATTCGTTTAAAGGTATCTTGCCGATAACTGGATAAATCTCTTTCTTAAAGTAAGGGATGGTTTTATTCCAAGTGACTTCTTTCACTTTGAGTTTATAAACATTTTCTATCCAATCATTTGCTAGAGATTCAAATGTATTTAGATTCTGATATTTTCTTTCTCGTTTATTTTTAGTCTTTTCTTTAGAAGGATTAATGCCTTGTTGTTTTAGCAACTGCATTTCTTTGAACTGCTCTCTGACTTCCTTGAGACCTAGAGTAGGGTAGTCACCAAATGTGAAAGAGTATTCTCTTCCGTCCATGCGATATTTCCATCGCCATGTTTTAGTGCCTGTTTTGCGAACAAGTAGATACAAACCATTGCAGTCCCAAAGTTTGTATTCTTTGTCTTGCGGTTTCGCATTATCAATTTCTTTACTTCTTAATTTAGGCAAAAGATTCTCCACCGAAGTAGAACATACCCCCAATCATACCCCCACACGGACTAGGATGCAATAGGTCTAATTAGGATTGATTAGGTTGTAATTAGTTGATATAGTTGGGATACAGAGTGAGGTAGTAGGACTTCTTTGGATTGGTTAAATACTAAATTTGGTGGAGGTAAGCGGGATCGAACCGCTGACCCCTTGCATGCCATGCAAGTGCTCTCCCAGCTGAGCTATACCCCCATGTAATTTCTATACAACACTATTTTGACTGGTAAAAACATCTAAATCAATTTTAGGCTGTGGTTTCCAACCTTTTTTTCTATAATCAACTATAACATTAGTAAAAATTCCACCACGAACATAAAATTTAGCTGTTAATTTCATGTATCTTGGTTTAGTTGCCGCTACCAAATCTTTTAAAATGCTATTCGTTACTGCCTCATGAAAACAACCTTCATCCCTAAACGACCACATGTATAATTTTAGACTTTTAAGTTCCACACAGAGCTTATCGGGGATATAATCTAGGTACAAAGTTGCAAAATCTGGCTGCCCAGTTTTTGGGCATAAACAAGTAAATTCTGGTATCTCCATATGTATATGGAAATCACCTTTTGAATTTGGATTGGGAAAAGTTTCCAGTTGCTTGGTCGGTTGCGCAGTAGGTTTGTTTCCAAGTTGTGTAAGTTTCATGATTGTTTGTTATAACCTAATTAAATTTTTTTGAAATTATACATTTTTTTGTAACTTATAGAAAAATAGTGAGAAGTATTTGAAGTTAAGACAGATTAAGTTAGCCGGTTTTAAAACATTTGTGGATCCAACCACAATATCTCTTCCTGGACAATTAGCTGGTATCGTTGGCCCAAATGGTTGCGGTAAGTCAAACATTATGGAATCCGTTAAATGGGTTCTTGGTTCAGCCTCAGCAAAAGAGCTAAGAGGAGAGTCAATGGAGTCAGTTATTTTTAACGGAACTGATTCACGGCCACCAATCTCGAGAGCAAGTGTTGAATTAATTTTTGATAATGCTGAAAATAAAGCATCAAATGAATGGTCCAAATATGAAGAAATTTCCGTTAGAAGAGTAATTGAAAAAGATAAAGGTTCTAATTATTCAATTAACGGTATTAACGTCAGAAGAAAGGATGTTGCTGACCTATTTTACGGAACAGGGCTTGGAAGTAGGGGTTATGCAATAATTGGCCAAAACACAGTCTCACAGCTGGTTGAAGCTAAACCAGAGGATCTAAAAAGCTTTCTCGAAGAGGCTGCTGGGATAAGTAAGTATAAAGAACGAAGAAAAGAAACTGAATATAGACTTAGGGACACTAGGGAAAATCTTCAGAGAGTAAAAGATCTTGAAAAAGAAATTAATAATGCTATTTTAAAACTTGAAGCGCAGGCCGAGGCTGCAAAAAAGGCAAATTCTCTTCAAGAAGATCTAAAACTTTTAGAAGCCAAATTAGCATTTGTTCTAAAACAAACTGCACTTGAGAATTGGCAAGCATCCGGATCTGAACTGAAACAGTTAGAAATTCAAGTTGAACAAAAAAAGGCGGAATTAACCAAGGCTGAGCTAGCTGTTGAAGATGGTAGAGATCTCTTGCGTGAAAAAAACGAATCAATTAATCCAGTCCAGACCCAGTTTTATGAAATTAGCTCTAAAGTCAGTTCCACAGAAAGTAAAATACAATCTAATATAAGTGAGGAAGAGCGTTTAAGGGGCATAATAAACCAAGGGACACAGCGCTTAGCTGATATCGATAAAGAGCTGAATCGTTTGAATGAATTGGTAGAATCATTAAATAATGAGCTTGAGAGCTATCAATCAAAGCTTAATGATTTTGATAACACTTACGAAGACAAGAAAAATAAATTTACAGAGGCACAAAATGAATTTAGTCAAATTGAAAAAAGTAGCCTTAAATTTAATCAAGAGTTCATAGAAAAAAAAGAGAAACTTAACCTGGATAAAAATACACTTGTTTTTATCAACAACAAAATCCAGGATTTTGATAATCGAATAGCTCAATTTACATCTCAATTGGAGCAACAGCAATTAATAATTGCAGATATTGACGATACTAATGAGACTCAAATAGATCAATTAAGAATTGAATCTAAAGAGTTAATGGATTTAGTTACTAATAAAAAAAATCTTATTTCAGAATTTGAACAAGAATTTGATGAATTAAATGATAAGAAACAAGATATTCAATCAGATTTAAGTGATGCTCAAGCAGAAGTAAAAACACTGACAAATCTTATAGATAGCCAATCCAATCAGTCTAAGGTGTCTGAATGGTTGGAGAGTAATCAAATTGACTCTAATTTAAATATACTTAAGATTATTGATATTGATAGAAAGTGGTCTTCAGCCCTTGATTCTGCTTTGGGTGTCAAGAGTAATGCATTTTTTAGCGGTACTAAAGAAACATCTGATCAACCACCTTATTCAATAACGCTTCTTAAGGATTCTGATGATGCTATTTCATTCACATCTAACCCAAAACTAAAGTCATTAACAAGCTATATTAAAATTATCCATGAGAGTTATAAAACTTCAATCTATGAAGCGCTGGCAGGCATTTATGTCCTTGAAAATAAAGTAGATCTTGATAGTCTCAGAAAATATTTAACTCCGGGTGAAGTACTAGTTGACCAAATGGGAAATATTTTTGGAATTAACTATGAGTATCTTATTGGTCAAAAACACATAAGTATTGATACTTTTTCATCAAAAGCAAAACTGGCAGAGCAGAAAATACAGCAAAATGATTTAGAACAAAAACTATCTCATGTTAAAGATACATTAAATTCTTTGGAGATAAAAATAGATGAATCCAAAGAGGATCTTGAAATTACAATTTCAACTCGAGATGATATCGAAAAAAAGATTCAGGAAATTGAATTAAAGTATGCAAAAAATAAGCATCTAAAAATTACCTCTCAAGAGCGTATTGAACAGATTTCATCTGAGCTAGAAAAAATACAATCAGAAAAGAGTTTAATTACAAATGATGGAAAAGTTAAGGAAGAATCAATAAAAAATAATGACGGTGAAATACATTTATTGAATGAAAAGTTAATACAAATTAATACAGAAAAAGATACTAAACTTGACGTGTTTAATCAGCATAAATTAATTTATGAGGGTGCTGAAAAAGAAAAACGTGAATATCAATACCAAACGTCCTTACTCAACAATAAGTTAACAGACTCAAATGAAAGAATCGAACTTCTTAAGAAGGAGTACCATTCACTTTCTGAGTCAAATGATCAATATAACCTTGAAGAGTTTGCCAAACGAAATGAACTCTTACAGTCGGAATTAAAATTATTCATCAAAGAAAAAGTGCTAGCTGAAGAAGCATTAAAAGAGAAAAGAGATGGAGTTGCTTCATTTGAGAATTCATTAAGAGAGCTTGAGCAAAATAGGCTAATCCTTGTTCAAGAATTGACTCCACTTGTTGAAAAACAACAGTCCTTAAAACTAAAAGAGCAACAAACCAAGATAGATTTTGATTATGCAGCAAAAGAATTTTCAAAGTTTGGTCTTGAAAATGATTTTTCTGAAAATGATTTAAAAGATGAGACAAATGAATCACTAACAGAAAAGATCGCTAAGACTCAAATCAAAATTGAGCGTATTGGACCTATTAATATGGCAGCAGTTTCTGAATTAACCGCTGAAAAAGAACGTATCGAGTACATCACCAATCAGGTTAATGACTTAATGGAAGCCAGTTCAACATTAGAAAATGCTATTGGAAAAATAGATCGTGAAACTCGAGATAAATTGAAAGAAACATATAACCAAGTTAATGAGAATCTAAATATTTATTTTAGAAAACTATTTGGGGGTGGACGAGCTGTACTAGAGCTCCTTGGTAATGAAATCCTGGATACTGGATTACAAATTGTTGCCCAACCACCTGGTAAGAAAAACACAACAATTCATTTATTATCTGGTGGTGAAAAAGCTCTAACAGCAATTGCATTGGTATTTGCATTATTCCGATTAAATCCTGCACCTTTTTGTTTGCTTGATGAGGTAGATGCGCCACTTGATGATTCTAATACTGAAAGATTTTGTGAGTTGGTTAAAGAAATGTCAGCACAGACCCAATTTTTATATGTTTCTCATAATAAAATTACGATGGAACTTGCTGACCAGCTTATAGGTGTAACCATGCAAGAGTCTGGAGTTTCAAGAATAGTTGAAGTAGATCTAAATGATGTTCGAGAGAAAGAGGAAGCTTGATGAGTGATATTCAGATTGCTCTTTTGATTTTAGGTTTAACAATTGTTTTATTTATGATTATTTACAATTGGATGCAGTTAAAAAAAGCTCGTGAACAACAAAAAAGGGCTGAAGATTTTCAAAGAAGCAGGGATCCATTGTTTGAAAGAAATCAGCGGTATAGTGAGATAGATGACTTTATTGATCATGATCAAGAGGCAAGCACGTCAGTTGAATTCCTAAAGAAAAATTTACCTGATGAAATAAATATGAAATTTGAGTCAGTTGTTAGTCTGACGTCAACAAAGACTTATGAAGCTAGTATTCTTATTGAGATGGGTCTGGCTAATTATTTAACAAAGTTAAGGCTTGGGTTTTACCTTAGAAAAGAGAATGATCTCTGGGCAACTGGTGACGCTCTTGATGAAACATTTATCTTTGATCAAATTCTTATAACAATTCCGTTAATATCAAGACGCTTAGAGATTGATGAAGAAATCAAAAATAGTTTTTTAGAATTTATTGAACAGGTCAGGGAGAAATTAAATGTAAATCAAATCTGGATATCAAATGAAGATATTCTAGACTCTGCTAACTCATTAAAATCATTTAAAGATTTAATTAATAAAAATGTCCTTATAAAGATTCAACCAAAAACAGACAGCTCATTTCATAATGGTGCATTTAGAGATTTTTTTGGCAAATCTAATATTCGGTTATATAAAGATTTTCATTGGGTTTATAATCCAAAAATTGATGGAGACAGGATGTTTAAGGTAATGTCACTTAATAGACACCCTTTAAAAATTGAGAGCGATTCTTTTATTCAAGGCTTAGTTTTTGCACTTGATATACCAACTACTGCTAATGTCCAAGATTCATTTGATTCAATGGCAAGTATGATTAATGAATTCTGTATCAAGTTAAATGCTGTAATGGTCGACAGTCGGAATAAAGAAATAGATCAAGTGTACATAGCTGCAATCAAAAAGCATATTGATAAAATATCATATGAAATGAAAAAAAATGGGTTAAGTCCTGGTAGCGATCAAGCAATAAAATATTTTTCTTAATTAGGCTAATGCAAAACCATAACAAAGATAAATTAACTAGCTTAAAAAAAATTATTCAAGACTATGATTATGCATACTATGTGCTTGATGACCCATTAGTTTCTGATTTTGAATACGACTCCATAATTAGCGAAATTAAATCAATAGAACAAGAATTCCCAAACCTAATTACACAGGACTCACCAACACAAAGGGTAGGTGGTGAACCGCTTAAAGAATTCAACCAAATTAATCATCCAGTCCCAATGCTTTCACTGAATAATGCCTTTGGACTTGATGAGTTAACTAGCTTTTATCAAAGAACACTAGATACACTCGACCAGGAAAGAATAGAGTTTTGCGCTGAACTAAAGTTTGATGGTTTAGCGATATCGCTATTTTATGAAAAAGGCATTCTCAAATACGCCGCAACAAGAGGGGATGGTTTTGTGGGCGAGGACGTTACCCATAATATTAGGACAATTAAAAGCATACCTCTTAAATTAAAAACAGACACACCACCGGATATCCTTGAATTAAGAGGTGAGGTGGTTATGAATAAAAAAGATTTTGTTGATCTAAATAAACAAAATGAAATTAATGGTCTTAAATTATTTGCCAATCCAAGAAATGCAGCTGCAGGCAGTCTGCGGCAACTTGATCCAAAAATTACCGCAAAAAGAAAGTTAGAGTTTTTTTCATATAGCTTAGGGAAATCCGATTCAAATCTTAAATTTGAAAAACATACAGACATGCTCAGTTTCTTAAAAAATATTGGGATTCCTGTATCTAATTACTCTTCAGTAGTTAAAGGAGTTTCGGAAATGGAAGAATATTATCAATCCATTCTGTTGGAACGATCTAATTTACCTTTTGATATTGACGGTATTGTATTTAAAGCTAATTTAACAAGCGCACAAAATAATCTGGGTTTTGTTTCCAGAGCTCCAAGATGGGCAATTGCCTATAAGTTTCCAGCTGAGCAGGCAGAAACTATCGTCCAAGACATTAATGTTCAAGTTGGAAGGACTGGAGTTATCACGCCGGTAGCAAGACTTAAACCAGTTTTTGTATCCGGTGTAACGGTAACAAATGCAACCCTCCACAATGAGGATGAATTAAAAAGGAAAGATGTCAGAATTGGCGATAGTGTAATGGTAAGGAGGGCAGGCGATGTAGTCCCTGAGATCGTAGGGGTTTTGTCTGATAAAAGACCACATAACACATCAATATTTCAAATGCCATCCAATTGTCCAATTTGTGGATCAGTTATAAAAAGAATTGATGGTGAGGCAGCTCAAAGATGCACAGGCCAATACAAATGTAAGGCCCAAGTTAAGCAAGGAATCTCTCATTATGTATCAAGAAAAGCCATGAATATAGATGGTCTTGGGGAGAAAATTGTCGACCAATTATATGAAGAAGGAATGTTAAATAGCATTTCTGATATATATCAGTTAGATTATGAGCGCATTACAAAATTGGAACGATTTGGTCAGAAATCAGTAGAAAATCTTAAGCAGTCAATTGAAAATAGTAAAAAAACAACGCTCGCAAAATTTATATATGCATTGGGAATAAGGAATGTTGGAGAAGCTACCTCGAAAGATCTTGCAAGAAACTATGGAGATATAGAACGAATATTTACTGCTGATTATGAAAGCTTTACAGATATTAATGATATAGGACCAGTAGTGGCAAATTCTCTTATTGAATATTTTAAAGAAAGCGAGAATCAAAAACTAATCCTAAAGATTCAAGAGTTAGGAGTATCTTGGGATAATAATAAATTAAAAGAAACTGAGTTAAAGCTAAAACTAAAAGACAAAACCTTTGTCATAACAGGTACTTTAGTTAATTTATCAAGAGATGAGGCAAAAGAGCTTATTGAAAAAAATAGCGGAAAAGTTAGTGGAAGTGTATCTAAAAAAACATCATTCGTCGTAGCTGGAGATAATCCAGGATCGAAAATTGAAAAAGCACGACAACTAGGGGTAGAAATAATTACAGAAGCAGAACTTATGGAGATAATAAATGAATAAAAAAATAACATTAACAATAATAGCTAACCTATTGTTAATAAACAATTTATATGCCTACAATGCGGGAAATGACTGCGAGGTTCAGTTAAGACAAAACAATATTCAAGAAGCTAAAGTTGCAGCCCAGAAACTTGGTGCAACTGATGAATTCTCATCAACCTTTTGTTTGGCTAAGATTGCTTATCAAGAAGATAAAGCTAAAGAAGCAATAGCTGGATTTAGTGAAGCGGAAAAAAAAGCTACACATCCATCAGAACAAATGCTAGCAATAATGTTTAAAGGCCTTGCACACAAGGAGAATGGACAACTTGATGAATCATTGAATATCTTTACCAATGGTTACGAAACAGCAAAGCTTGGTAATTCTAAATTTGTGCAGTTTGAGCGACGATTTCTGCATCAAATGGGTGATGTGCAGGAACAACAAAAAAAATATGATGACGCTTATGAATCTTTCGCAAAAGCCCTAAAGCTGGCATCAAACGATGAGGAAAGAGGTCAATCTTACGACAGGTTAGCTAGAGGTGCTGCAAATCTCAAACATTATGATCGAGCAAGAGAGTACTCGTTAAAAGGTGCCGTTATGTATCAAAAAAGTGGGTATTTGGGCGAATTTGCCGAACTAACATTACTAAAAGCAGAGTATGAAGTTATGGATGATGACTATGATGCAGGTATTCAAACATTAAACGACCTTGAGCAATTATGTATCGATGCTGGCGGTGACTATTATCTAGCCAAAACTTATTTACAGTTATCAAAGTTGTCTAAAGAGAATAAAGAGGAGTATCTAGCAAAAGCTAAGACTATTGCTAAGAAGATCGGAGCAGATGACCTTGTTAAAGGAATATAATCTATTTAACATAATATACATTATACGAAGTAAATGATATTATTTAACATGAGAAGGTTATTTGTTCATATACTTGGCTGCCTTCTTTTGTTATCTAACTCTACCATGGCCTTCTCTAAAACTCCGGTCGCTATTCTGTACGATCCAATATTTTTAACTCACGACACAGGAAGTGGTCATCCAGAACGTCCAGAACGTTTGTTTGATGTAATCGATACCCTTCAATACAACCCTGATGTTAAATATGATCTGATTTGGCCTAAATTGAGAAAGGCAAGCAACAAGGAAATAGGTCTTGTTCATACTCAGGATTATATTAATACTGTTGAAAAAGAAATTAAGGCGATCACTAACTCCCCTTCTTTTTTAAGTACAGGTGACACGGTTATATCCAAAAATAGCTTAGAAGTTGTTCAAACTTCAGTAGGGGGTGGATTGGTTGGTATAGATACAATTATGAGCGGCAAAGCAAAGTCAGCCTTTTCTTTTAATAGACCACCCGGGCATCACGCAACATATGACAAAGGTATGGGTTTTTGTATTTACAATCACATTGCCATTGCTGCGCGCTACCTTCAAGAACAATACAACGTAAGAAAAATCTTAATTATAGATTTTGATGTTCATCATGGTAACGGTACACAAGACATTTTTTATAATGACAACAGTGTCTATTATTTCAGCGTCCATCAGCACCCTTTTTATCCAGGTTCAGGTAGGCCTAATGAGACTGGAAATGGTGTTGGTAAAGGTTTTACCATGAACGTTGATCTTGCAAAAGGGTCCGGAAATGAGCAGTTTATTGCCAGTTTTAATGATAAATTAATCCCAGAAATGGATAATTTTAAACCCGAGTTTATATTGATTTCAGCTGGATTTGATGCCTATGAACATGACCTGCTGGGTCAGTTGAAATACACTGGAGAAGGATACCGTGAAGTAGCAAAAATTATTAATAACACAGCTAAAAAACATCACTCCAAGGGAATTATGTATATGCTAGAGGGCGGTTATGTGCCAGAAAATATTGAAGACGCTTCTATTAATATAATTAAAGAATTAGTTAATTATCAATAATTTAAGATAATTAATTAACGTAATTTATCCCTAGAATCCCAACATATAATTGATATATAAAGTTCTGGATTTAGTCGAAGCATAAGGCAATTCTTGATAAAACGCAGTTGCACTTAATCGCTGTGTTTGATCAATGTAATAATCAGTGCCTAAAGAAGCCACAGGTCTGGTTTTATCCAGATTATTGGTAAAGCTCTCAGAGGTTAAGCCAGAAACTCCGGAAACTTCTAAATTATCGGTTTTATGACTAAGATCATGTTCCACACCCACACTTCCCCTCGCAACCACCTTATCAGTAAGTTGTTTTTTAACCTTGATACCAACTAATGCAGTTTTGGAACGATCACGAATGCTGTTGTATGTTAATGGGTTATCCACACCCGTTTCAGTATAACCATCCTGTTTCACCAACGCATATCTCAGAGTCAAATAAGGTCTTAATAATAGTG
>Ga0209138_1002913_pt1 | contig 12780 bp, 8 predicted proteins | sample SaaInl3SG_22_DNA_FD_184645 | JGI IMG/M metagenome (GOLD analysis project Ga0209138, IMG submission 184645) | Marine microbial communities from expanding oxygen minimum zones in the Saanich Inlet - ESP_153SG_22_DNA (SPAdes) (version 2) | ecosystem: Environmental > Aquatic > Marine > Intertidal...
ACCCATTACAATCCAGTTTTTTGGGGTGTTTTTGGACAAGAAACAGAACTGTCTAGTTTAAAACGAATTGATATTGCCATGAATCGCGCCAATGAATACGCCATTTCTCAAATAGACAGTGTAGCACGCTACATTAAAAGTTTAGGAATACATAAACCAATCCATATTGGGGAAACAGGATGGGCAAGTGCTTCAAATGGGTTCTATGGTTCGAAAGGTTCAAAAGCTACAGATGAGTATAAAGAATCCATTTATTATAACAACATTCGTCAATGGACGAATGAAAACAACATGTCATGTTTCTATTTTGAAGCTTTTGATGAACCCTGGAAAGATGCCCACAACAAGGGAGGATCTGAAAACTATTTTGGGTTATTTACAGTAGATGGAAAAGCAAAATATGCCCTCTGGGATTTGGTAGATCAAGGTATTTTTGATGGATTAACCCGTGGAGGCAACCCTATTACAAAAACCTATAATGGCAACAAAGAGGCATTATTACTTGAAGTTGAATTACCCCCAACAAAAAATAAACTATAAACCACCTAAATCAAAAAAATTTGAAAACGTATCATTTTTTAATTTTATCTATAATGCTCACAGCTTGTACGTCTAAAAAACACTTAGAAGTTACCGTTTATGAAACTTCTGTTAATGGGAACAAGTTGACTGAAGTCTCAGAATTTGAAACTTCTGAAAACCCTTCTAAAATTCAACTTAACCCAGATAGAACATTCCAAACCATCACGGGTTTTGGGGGATCATTTACGGAATCTTCGGCCTATTTACTAAATCGTTTAAGTAAAAAAAATAGAACTAAAATACTTGAGGCTTATTTTAGTGAAAAAGGGGCAAACTACTCATTGACCCGTACACACATAAGCTCCTGTGATTTTTCATTAAATAATTATACATACGCACCAATAGCCGATGATCTTGAGCTTGAACATTTCAGTATCAAAGAAGATCAAGACGATTTAATTCCAATGATAAAAGAAGCCATGGTGATTTCTAAAGATGGATTTAAAATTATCGCCTCTCCATGGACTGCTCCACCTTGGATGAAAGATAATAACAACTATGTAGGAGGAAAACTCCTTCCAGAATATTACGACTCCTTTGCATTGTTTTTCTCTAAGTATTTAGATTCTTACAAAGCAGAGGGTATTAATATTTGGGGCATAACTCCCGTAAATGAACCACATGGAAATGGTAACAACTGGGAAAGTATGCATTTCTCACCAGAAGAAGAAACAGATTTTGTTCAAAACTATTTAGGTCCAAAATTGGAAGCCGAAGGAAAAGCAGATATTAAAATCTTCGGCTACGATCAAAACAGAGATGGTTTAAAAGAATGGGTCGATGTTATGTATCAAAATGAAGCCTCCTCTAAATACTTTGACGGAACTGCAATACATTGGTATGAAAGCACCTATGATTTTTTCCCAAAAGCCTTGCAGTATGCACACAACAAAGCACCTAACAAATACCTCATAGAAACGGAAGGTTGTGTAGATTCAGAAATTCCAAAATGGCAAGATGACAAATGGTATTGGTCTAAAGAAGCAACAGATTGGGGTTACGACTGGAGAGAACCTGCTAAAAAATATTTACACCCAAAATATGCCCCTGTTAACAGATATGCAAGAGATATTATTGGCTGTTTAAATAACTGGGTTGACGGATGGGTCGATTGGAACATGATCCTGGACAGACAAGGGGGGCCAAACTGGTTTAAAAACTGGTGTGTAGCCCCAATTATCGTTGATCCTGATACCGACGAAGTCTATTTTACTCCCTTATATTATATAATGGCACATTTTAGTAAATACATTCGACCTGGTGCTAAAGTAATTGGGTTAGAAAATTCGGATAAAGATTTACAAGTTACTGCTGCCCAAAATCCTGACGGTTCAATAGCAGTTGTGGTCTTTAATGAAGGGAAAACATTAAAATCTTTTGAACTCTCTTTAGGAGAAGCTTCAAAATCAATATCAATACAACCACAAGCCCTACAAACTATAGTATTACCATTAACATACTAACACTCTAAAACCAAACCACTATGTCTATTAATTCAAAAAAAGTTCCTTTCGGGCAAAAAGTTGCCTTTGGTATAGGCATGCTTGCCAATCAAATGTTTCCAGCCATTTTAGGGATATTCATGGTTGTCTTAGTAGAAGATTTAAAATTTTCTGGACTAATGTGGGGAATGATATATTTGTTTCCAAGATTATTTGATGCCATATCAGATCCAATTATGGGTTTTGTTTCTGACAACACAAAATCTAAATGGGGACGCCGCCGCCAGTATGTATTAATAGGTGGAATTATTATGGGAATTGCTTACGTTTTTATGTGGCAGTTATTTAAAGAAAATTCTTTACAATTTAATTTTTGGTATTTCTTTTTGTGGTCCATTGTCTTTTATTTAGGGCTCACTTTTTTTAGTGTTCCTTATGTAGCCATGGGCTATGAAATGAGCGACGACTTTCATGAGCGTACAAATATTATGGCTATTGCCCAATGGATAGGGCAGTGGGCATGGGTCATTGCACCTTGGTTCTGGGTTGTTATGTATGCTGACCCTAACTCTGTTATGTTTTCAACTGGAAAGTTTTTTAGTTATTATTTTGATTGGGGAGTTCTTGATTTCCAAATTAATGGCTGGTTTGAGTCTGCGGAAGTGGCCGTTAGAGAATTAGCAATATGGGTTGCTATCCCTTGTGCGTTTTGTGCTATTGTCCCAGCTTTATTTATAAAAGGAGAATCAACTCTTGATAAAGATTACGAACCTTTAAACTGGTCAAATATTGGCAATAGTCTAAAAAAAATATACATCAGTTTTGTAGAAGCTTTTAAAATTAAAGAATTTAGGAAACTCTGCGGGGCTACGTTTTTAATTTTTAATGCTTTTAATACGGTTGCTTCGCTCACCTTCTTTGTAATTGTATATAAATTATTTAATGGAGATGCTGGAGCATCGGGTATGTGGGTCTCATTATTTGGGTGTCTGGGAGCATTAGGAACTACATTTATTGTAATCCCTATTGTTTCTTGGTTATCAAAAAAAATAGGGAAGAAGAAAGCGTTTATGACTTGTCAGAGTATTTCAATTATTGGGTATATATTGCTTTATTTTTTATTCATCCCTGGAAAACCTTGGATGTATATCATAGCACTCCCATTCTTTTCTTTTGGTATTGGAAGCTTGTTTACGATTATGATGTCTATGACAGCAGACGTTATTGATATAGATGAATTAAATACAGGAAAACGAAGAGAAGGTACCTTTGGAGCTATATATTGGTGGATGGTAAAAGTCGGTTTTGCAATAGCTGGCGCCTTAAGTGGTGTAATCATATGGCTTGTTGGTTTTAATTCAGATTTATCAACCACTGACCAGCAAGAAGCAGTTAATGGATTACACGCGTTCTTTTGTTTTTTCCCAATGATAGGGACACTTTTTGCGATGTATGTCATGAAAGATTATAATATCGATGAAAAACGCGCCCATGAAATTAGAAGCACCTTAGATAAACGTAAAGCAAATTCTGAGAACTTAAACACATATTATAAAGCAAATAAACTCCTCGGATTTTCTAACATTGACCTTAATGTAAGTTTAGATACCGATACTGATTTCACCTCCAAATCAGATGCAGAAATTAAAACCCTTTTTTCAAACACATTGAATAACGGTCTTCACGGCTTGTGTTTTAGTCCGTACTTAGAAGGGCAAAATATTGGAGATCAATTATCTCAGACTCAAATCAGTAAACGGATGGAGGTCATTGCTCCTTACACAAATTGGGTGCGATCTTTCTCATGTACTGAGGGCAATCAACATACGCCTAAAATCGCTAAAGCAAAAGGATTAAAAACGATGGTTGGTGCCTGGATTGGTAATGATGAAAATCAAAACGAAAAAGAGATTATAGCACTGATAAAGCTTGGAAAATCTGGTTTAATAGATATAGCAGTTGTAGGAAATGAAACCCTACTGCGTGGAGAACTCAGCGAAGAAAAACTGATTGCATACATAAACAGAGTAAAAAAAGCATTGCCTGGAATTCCTGTGGGTTACGTGGATGCCTATTACCAATTTGTAGAACGTCCTAAGCTGATTGAAGTATGTGATGTTTTGTTAGTAAACTGTTACCCATTTTGGGAAGGTTGTAGCATTGATCAATCATCAACGTATCTAAAGCAAATGCATGCGATTACACAAAAAGTATCCAATGGGAAGCCTGTTATTATTACAGAAACAGGTTGGCCAAATCAAGGAGATCAGACGAAAGATGCATACCCTTCGGAAAACAATGCGATGAAATACTTTATAAATACCGCTAATTGGGCGCGACAAAATGAAGTACCACTGTTTTATTTCTCTTCATTTGATGAATCGTGGAAGGTGCATCACGAAGGCGATGTTGGTGCCCGTTGGGGACTTTGGGATAAAAACGAGCAATTAAAATTTAACTAATAATAAAAACTCAAGATTATGTCATTTAGAGAAGAATCTTATTATAAACCTAAAAAAGATTACAGTCAGATTTCTACCAAAGGAATAGATGCCTCTCAAGATACGTTAGAAGATTTAAAAAGCTTATGGCGTAAAACCATACAAGATGGTTTGTACGGTATTTGTTTTAGTATGTACGAAGATGGTCAAAAACCTGGGGATGATATTAGTATGGATCAAGTTGAGCGTCGTGTTAGGATTTTAAAACCCTATGTAGGTGCTATTCGTTCATTTTCATGTACGGAAGGCAATGAATTCGTGCCTGTAGCAGCCAAAAAGCATGGTTTAAGAACATTAGTCGGAGCATGGCTTGGGGATGATAAAGAAGAGAACGAAAAAGAAATTGCAGGTCTAATTGCACTCGCAAAAGAAGGTTATGTAGATGTAGCTGCAGTAGGTAATGAGGTTTTGTACCGTGACGATTTAACCTTAGAAGAGTTGATAGGTTATATGAAACGGGTCAAAGAAGCCTTAGCAGGACTAAATATTCCAATAGGATATGTAGATGCTTATTACGAGTTTTCTCGTCATCCAATTATTGTTGAGAATTCGGATATTATATTAGCCAATTTATATCCTTATTGGGAAGGTTGTCCTATAGATTATTCATTAGGCCATATGCAAGCTATGTATGGAGAAGTCGTAGATTCAGCACAAGGCAAACCTATTATCATTACAGAAACAGGCTGGCCAAGTCAAGGCGGGGGTCTAAGAGGTGCAATTGCGAGCAAAAAAGCTGCAATGAAGTACTTTATTGACACCATGCGATGGACCAAGGAAAATGACATTCCTAATTTCTATTTCTCATCTTTTGATGAGTCATGGAAAGTTGGTGCCGAAGGGGATGTTGGTGCCTATTGGGGGCTTTGGGATAAAAATGAGCAATTAAAGTTTTAATCTCCAAATTTGTTTTCAGACACTAAGGTTTTAAGTTATGCATAACTTAAAACCTTTTTTTTGTCGTTATTCCTTAATATTTAGTAGATTTAAATTCTCAAATTTACTAATATGCTCAAAAAAATCTACGGAAGCGCCGTCTTTGGCGTGGAAGCTCATACCATCACCATCGAAGTAAATGTCGATAAAGGCATCGGATACCATTTGGTAGGATTACCCGATAACGCCATCAAAGAAAGCAATTTTCGGATTGCAGCAGCCCTTCAAAACAATGGGTATAAAATTCCTGGTAAAAAACTTATTATTAATATGTCGCCCGCCGATATGCGCAAAGAAGGCTCTGCCTATGACTTGCCCTTAGCAATGGGGATTCTGTCCGCTTCCAATCAAATCAAAGAGATACACATCGAACGCTACATCATCATGGGAGAACTCTCCTTGGACGGAACGGTTCAATCCATTAAAGGTGCACTGCCCATTGCTATTAAGGCCTTAGAAGACGGTTTTGAAGGATTTATCTTGCCAAAAGAAAATGCTAAAGAAGCCGCCATTGTTGATGGTCTTAACGTATATGGGGTCGAACACATTTCTGAAGTCATTGCTTATTTTGACAGTAATAAACCCTTAGAACAAACAATTGTTGATACCCGTGCTGAGTTTCAAAAAAACCTGGATCATCCCGAATTTGATTTCTCTGATGTGAAAGGTCAGGAGAGCATCAAACGTTGTATGGAAATTGCGGCTGCTGGTGGGCATAATATCATCTTAATTGGTCCACCCGGAGCCGGAAAAACCATGCTTGCCAAACGCTTGCCTTCCATATTACCTCCGATGACTTTGCATGAAGCTTTGGAAACCACCAAAATACACTCGGTAGTGGGGCGTATTGGTGCTCAAAAAGGGTTAATTGCACAACGCCCATTTCGATCTCCACATCACACCATATCAAATGTTGCGCTGGTAGGAGGGGGGAGTTATCCGCAACCAGGAGAGATTTCATTGTCTCATAATGGCGTATTGTTTTTAGATGAATTGCCCGAGTTTAAACGGGAAGTCTTAGAAGTGATGCGACAGCCTTTAGAAGATAGAGAGGTTACAATTTCACGTGCTAAGTTTACAGTCACTTATCCTAGTAGTTTTATGTTGGTAGCCAGTATGAATCCCAGTCCAAGTGGATATTTCAATGATCCAAATGCGCCAATGATGTCTTCAGCAACGGAGATGCAGCGTTATTTGGGTAAAATTTCGGGGCCATTATTGGATCGTATTGATATTCATATTGAGGTGACACCTGTTCCTTTTGAAAAATTATCGGACGAGCGAAAAGGAGAGTCGTCTGTGGATATTAGAAAGCGAGTTACCAAGTCGCGCGCAATTCAAACCAAGCGCTTTGAAGATTCGGAGACTGTGCATTACAACGCACAAATGAATACCAAACAAATTAGAAAATACTGCAAACTCGATGCCTCATCGATGCAGCTTTTGAAAACCGCAATGGAACGCTTAAATTTATCAGCCCGTGCCTACGATCGAATTCTAAAAGTAGCCAGAACAATTGCCGATTTAGAAGCCAAAATTTCAATAGAAAGTTCCCATATTAGTGAAGCTATTCAGTACAGAAGCTTAGACCGTGATGGCTGGCTGGGGTAGTTTTTCATATATTAAACTAAAGATTTTATTAAAAAGGCTAACTATTTGGTTTTTATTATTTTATAAATTAACTATAAGAAAAAACTATGACGATAAATGTGTTGTTTTAATGCTTTTTAGCTCAAGAATTTAAAGAGTCGTTTCAGGTTTTTGAGTTTGTTTTTATAGGGGGCATAACGGAGCGGAATGTCAAGCCAATTTGCTTTAATAACAATGCCTTTTTGGTGTGAAAATGTATCAAATCCAAGCTTTCCGTGATAGGTTCCAATACCACTTTCTCCGACCCCTCCAAAGGGTAATTTAGAGTTTCCAAAATGAATCATTGTATCGTTTATTGTACCCCCACCAAAACTATAGGTTTCAATCATTTTTTTGTAGAATGAGGTGTCAGTTGAAAAGACGTAAAATCCAAGAGGTTTGTCATAATGGCTTAAAATGGATTGGATGTCATTTTCAGTTTCATAACTCAAAATAGGCAGGATAGGACCAAATATTTCACCTTTCATCACTTCCGAATCTATAGAAGGCTCGTTAATTAGTGTAGGAGCAAGGTAGCAATCTGAGGCATCGTATGTGCCACCAAAAATAACTTCAGAGTCTTTGAGCATAGTGGTCAACCTTAATAAGTGGGCAGAATTGACGATTCGAGGGTAGTCTGCAGAGGTTTGTGGGTTTGTGCCGTAAGCTTTTGTGATTTCAGATTTTAAATCAGAAATTAATTGTGCTTTTATCGAGCTATGAACCAATAAATAATCAGGTGCAATACAGGTTTGACCTGCATTGACAAATTTACCCCATACCAATCGTTTTGCAATCAGTTGCGTATGCATGGTAGCGTCAATGATACAAGGATTTTTTCCACCTAACTCAAGGGTTACTGGCGTTAAAAACGGAGCCGCTGCTTTGGCTACAATTTTTCCAACCGCGACACTTCCTGTGAAAAAAATGTAATCCCAGCGTTCCTTTAAAAGTAAAGTCGTTTCTGGAACACCCCCTTGAACAACCTTAACATGTTCAGGAGTAAACACAGAACTTAGAAGGTCTTCTAATAACTGCGAGGTGTGGCTTGTGTGTTCACTCGGTTTTAGAACCACCGTATTACCTGCAGCAATGGCAGCAATCAGAGGAGCCACCGCCAACTGAAACGGGTAATTCCATGGTGCGATGATCAGTACGGTTCCGTAAGGTTCACTATAGATGTAATCTCTTGAGGGAAAGTTGAGTTTAGATGCGCTTACTCTTTTAGGCTTCGACCATGAGTCAATATGTTTTAAAGTGGTATCAATTTCTGAAATGATAATACCAACTTCACTTAAATAGGCTTCAAATTTAGATTTTTTAAAGTCCTTGTAAAGTGCTTCGTAGATAGCTTCTTCTCTAATTAGAATTTCTTTGCGTAGCTTAGTGAGTAAATTCTTAAGTGCATTCACATCACGAGTTGCTCGAGTTAGGAAATACTGTTTCTGTGTGTTTAATATTAATTTTGCTTCCATAATTTATACGTAATTTATACATTCCTTCCATAGCACTTCATTCGGAGGGGGTGCACTAACATTTATTAATTGATTATTTACAGGGTGTGTAAAAATAATGTTTCGTGCATGTAGGTGGATGCTTCCATCGGGGTTACTTCGGTCAAATCCATATTTCAAATCGCCTTTAATAGGACTTCCTATGGTAGATAGTTGACTTCTTATTTGATGGTGTCTTCCAGTTTCAAGGTTTATTTCCAGAAGTTGGTAGCGATCTAAGCTGTGAATTACATCGTAGTGTAGAATGGCTTTTTTACTTTGATGCACTTCTTTTATGTATGCTTTTGATTTATTGTTCTTTGGGTTCTTTTTAAGCCAATGAATCAGTGTATTTTTTGATTTTTCAGGCTTGTTTTTGACGATTGCCCAATAGGTTTTTGCGATTTTTTTGTCTAAAAACAATGCATTCATTCGCGATAGTGCTTTAGAAGTTTTTGCAAACACAACAATTCCGGTAGTAGGGCGGTCCAATCGATGCGTGACACCCAAATAAACAGCGCCTGGTTTGTCATACTTCTTTTTTATATATCCTTTTACAATATCACTGAGTGGGATGTCTCCAGTTTTATCGCCTTGAACAAGATCCCCCGAACGTTTATTGATAATAATTAAATGGTTGTCTTCATATAGAATTTGAAGGTTGTCAATATTTGTAACAATCTTACCCATCTATCAATACTGTTCATTTTTATTAGGAAAATCAGAAGTTTTTACATTGTCCACGTATTGAGAAATAGCTGTGGTCATTTCTTCGTGTAGATTCATGTAGCGACGTAAAAATCGTGGATGAAATTCTTGTGTCATTCCAAGCATATCATGCAATACCAATACTTGTCCATCAACACCTCCACCAGCTCCAATTCCAATCACTGGGATACTGATACTTTGGGCAACTTGTGATGCCAAAACGGCTGGAATTTTTTCCAAAACCAAAGCAAAACATCCGAGGCGTTCCAAAAGTTTGGCATCCTCAATTAAACGTAAAGCCTCTTCTTCTTCTTTAGCTCTTACGGTGTATGTTCCAAATTTATAGATGGATTGTGGGGTGAGTCCTAAGTGACCCATTACAGGGATTCCGGCATTCAATATCTTTTTTATGGAGTCTTTAATTTCTTTGCCACCTTCTAGTTTTACGGCATGTCCACCACTTTCTTTCATGATCCGAATTGCAGAGCGTAAGGCTTCTTTTGGATCACTTTGATAAGTTCCAAAAGGTAAGTCAACCACCACCAATGCACGTTCGATTGCACGCACTACAGAAGACGCGTGGTAAATCATTTGATCCAATGTAATTGGAAGGGTGGTTTCATGACCTGCCATGACATTACTAGCAGAATCGCCTACCAAAATAATGTCAATACCTGCGCCATCTACAATTTTAGCCATGGTATAATCATAGGCTGTAAGCATGGATATTTTTTCTCCCAAGGACTTCATCTCTACTAACGATTTGACCGTCACTCTTTTGTACTCTTTTTTTGATATTGACATAATTGGTTATAATTTATGATAGAGTGTAAAAGTACTAAATAAGTAAATAAGTTCGGCTTTGTGTGATATAAGTAAATAATATTGTTAAACATGTTTTTTTCAAAAAAAAGTCATAAAAAACTAATAATGCTCGAAAAATTTATTTTCCGAGCTTTTAATTTTTAATATCTAGGGTTTATCTAACTTCAAAAAACCTCAATATTTCCTAAGGCCATAACAGTATTGAGATCAGAGATATCAACACCATTAATTAGACTCGCTGGTAAAATAACAACTCGAAACCTTTGATTTTGTGTAAATCCCGGATCAAGTGTTGACAAGTCAAAGTTTCCATCTATTAATAATTCAACATCAGAAAAAGTATGATTGAAAATATATTGAATTATATTTCCATCTTCTAAGAAAAAATTTTGAGGGAGTAATGACCATGCATTAGTTGGTAAACCACCAATATTGACAACATCTTCTAATCTATAAATCAAAACAGCCTCACTATCGTTTAAATCAAATGGTAAATTAATAAATGTTTTTTGCAAACCAGAGTCATCAAAATATTCAAAATCAACTATCTTATCAAAAGATTCAGCTCTTAAAGCATCTTGACCATTAAGCCCTGGAGGTCCGGGTTCTCCTTCGCAAGCTGTTAATAGAACAGAAAATAGGGCAAGAATTGATATGGTACGTTTCATAATGTAATTTTTAAGATTATTTGTTTCTTATAAGTCAAACTCTGTACCAAAGAGTCATTTGAATAAATAAAATTGTATTTAAATAAATCTGACATCGTGTCAGTCTTATTGTATTGGCACAATGATTGACTTATTGAATGCGTAATATTAAAATAAAAAAAAATTATATAAATTATGAGTAAGATTATTGGAATCGATTTAGGAACTACAAACTCTTGTGTTTCCGTAATGGAAGGAAATGAGCCCGTTGTCATTACAAATGCCGAAGGGCGACGTACAACGCCGTCTGTCATCGCTTTTGTAGATGGTGGTGAAATCAAAGTAGGAGACCCCGCAAAACGACAAGCGGTTACCAATCCAACAAAAACAGTTTATTCAATTAAACGTTTTATGGGAAATAAATTCTCAGAATCTAAACAAGAAGTAGGTCGTGTGCCTTATAAAGTTGTAAAAGGAGACAATGATACACCTCGAGTTGATATAGATGGTCGTTTATATACGCCACAAGAATTATCGGCAATGGTACTTCAAAAAATGAAAAAAACTGCTGAAGAGTTTTTGGATCAAGAAGTTTCAGAAGCGGTGATTACAGTCCCAGCTTATTTTAACGATGCTCAACGTCAAGCGACTAAAGAGGCGGGTGAAATTGCAGGTTTAAAAGTAAGACGTATTATCAATGAGCCAACAGCGGCTGCATTAGCATACGGATTGGATAAAAAAGGAAAAGATCAAACAATTGTTGTTTTTGATTTTGGTGGAGGAACGCATGATGTTTCTGTATTAGAATTAGGAGATGGCGTATTTGAAGTACTTGCAACTGATGGTGACACACATTTAGGAGGAGATGATGTTGATGAAAAGATCATCAACTGGTTAGCAGAAGAATTTAAAGCGGAAGAAAATTTAGATTTACGCGAAGACCCTATGGCGCTTCAACGTTTAAAAGAAGCTGCAGAAAAAGCTAAAATAGAATTGTCATCTTCAGCACAAACAGAAATCAATTTACCTTATGTAACAGCCACTGCAAGCGGCCCAAAACACCTGGTGCGTTCACTGTCAAAAGCAAAGTTTGAACAACTCATTGATGATTTAGTAAAAAGAACAATTGCTCCTTGTCAAACCGCTCTAAAAGCAGCAGGTTTATCAACAAGTGATATTGATGAAATTATTTTAGTAGGGGGTTCAACTCGAATTCCTGCGGTTCAAGAAGCGGTAGAAAAATTCTTTGGAAAGAAACCTAATAAAGGAGTAAACCCTGATGAGGTTGTAGCGGTTGGTGCTGCAATTCAAGGGGGTGTATTAACTGGTGATGTGAAAGATGTATTATTACTAGACGTTACACCATTATCTTTAGGAATTGAAACAATGGGGAATGTTATGACGAAATTAATTGAGTCTAATACAACCATTCCAACTAAAAAATCTCAAGTATTTTCAACAGCTGCCGACAATCAGCCATCAGTAGAAATTCATGTCCTTCAAGGAGAACGTGCCATGGCGGCAGATAATAAAACAATCGGACGTTTTCACTTAGATGGTATTCCTCCAGCACAGAGAGGAACTCCACAAATTGAAGTTACTTTTGATATTGATGCCAATGGAATCATTAAGGTTTCAGCTACTGATAAAGCGACCAATAAATCACAAGACATTCGTATTGAAGCGTCTTCTGGTTTAACCGAAGAAGAAATCGAAAAAATGAAACAAGATGCAGAAGCAAATGCAGAATCAGATGCGAAAGCTAAAGAAACAGCAGATAAGTTGAATTCGGCAGATGCTATGATTTTTCAAACAGAAAATCAGCTGAAAGAATTTGGGGATAAATTATCGGACGATAAAAAACAACCAATTGAAGCTGCTTTAGAGGAGTTGAAAGCTGCCTACGAATCTAAAGACATCGCAGTTATTGATCCAGCTTTAGAGAAAATTAATGAAGCATGGAAAGCTGCTAGCGAAGAAATGTACAAAGCTCAAGAAGGTGCTCAAGACGCTCAAG
>Ga0209138_1002914_pt1 | contig 12777 bp, 12 predicted proteins | sample SaaInl3SG_22_DNA_FD_184645 | JGI IMG/M metagenome (GOLD analysis project Ga0209138, IMG submission 184645) | Marine microbial communities from expanding oxygen minimum zones in the Saanich Inlet - ESP_153SG_22_DNA (SPAdes) (version 2) | ecosystem: Environmental > Aquatic > Marine > Intertidal...
GGTACATGTGGGACGAGGACGCTTACCAAGCAGATACGTCAGACCCTAAAACAGCGGGTTGGGTTGTTATCACCCTTTAAATAAATTGGAGTGCTGTTATGCCACTGATCCCACTAAAATTACCGCCTGGAGTTTATCGGGTCGGAACTGATTTCGAGGGATCAAACCGTTGGAGAGATTCAAACCTCATCCGGTGGCATCAAGGCTCAATGCGTCCTGTTGGCGGGTGGAGAGAGAAGGCAGATGCATCATCTGTTATTACAGCGGCTCCACGAGCAATGCACATTTGGGTTGATAACACTCAAGGTGCAAACACTGCGCTTGGCACAGCCAATGAGCTTGTTTACATCAATTCATCAGGCACAGCGACAGACATCACTCCAACTGGATTTACAACAGGTGATGAAGACGCGGCCATCAACTATGCGTTCGGCGGCGGATTCTTTGGAACTGGTCTGTTTGGTGTACGCAGAGAAGGGTCATCGCAGTTTCAAGAGGCTACAACGTGGTCACTGGATAACTGGGGCGAATACCTAGTCGGATGCGCCACTTCTGACGGCAAGTTGTACGAGTGGCAACTTAACACAGCAAATCCTGCGGCACAGATCAGTAATGCACCAACAGGCTGTAAGGGTCTGGTAGTCACAGAAGAGCGATTCATATTTGCACTTCAGGCAGGCGGAAATCCTCGAAAGATCGCTTGGTGTGATCGCGAGGACAACACACTCTGGACTCCTGCGGCAACTAATGAGGCGGGCGACATCGAACTGCAAACTAATGGCGAGATCATGTGTGCGGCTCGGATGCGTGGTAGAACCATCGTTGTAACGAACGTGGACGCTCATATTGGGACGTACCAAGGCCCGCCATACGTTTATGGCTTTGAGCGCGTTGGAACGGCTTGTGGGGCAATCTCGCGCAAGTCACTGGTTGCTATTGATCAGGGCGCTTTCTGGATGGGGCGTGAATCGTTCTACATGTTTGACGGCTCGGTAGCCACACAGATGCCGTGTGAGGTTCAGGACTATGTGTTTGAGAACATGAACTCAAACCAAGGATCAAAGTGCTACGCAGTACACAACAGCGAGTACGGTGAGATCTGGTGGTTCTACCCATCACAAGGCTCTGTTGAGTGTGACAGCTATGTTGCCTATGACTATCTCGAGAACCACTGGGAGATAGGGCAGATCGACAGAACAGCAGGCGCTGATCAGGGCGTGTTCGCAGAGCCACAGTGGGTTGATGCGACAGGCGTAATTTATGAGCATGAGATTCACGGCGTTGGTCACGGTGAGTACACACCATATGCTGAGTCTGGCCCAATCAGTCTCGGCAACGGCGACACAGTCATGAAGGTCAATCAACTGATCCCTGATGAAGAGACTCAGGGCCAAGTCAACGTATCATTCAAGACGCGGTTCTATCCAAACGACACGGAGCGAACATACGGCCCCTACGACACAGGTAACCCGACATCCCTGCGGTTCACAGGACGACAGGTACGAATCCGAGTCGAGGCCACAGGCAACCAAGACTTCCGGGTTGGAACGATGCGTATTGACGCACAGCCGGGCGGCAAGAGGTGAGTGCGCTTATACCGCCTCCTCCTCACGGCAACCTCTGGTCTGACTGGGCAGAGCGTTTAAACAGCTATCTAGTCAGGACAAAGGATCGACTGCGTCAGCTAACCACTGGTGAGTCAGCGTCTGATGACGGCATTCTGATGTGGGACCGAGAGATCGAGCATCCTGTTGTCTCATACGATGGCGAATGGGTTCCCCTTGGCTACGGTGCAAACGAACCAGACCAAGGCTACGGCTACGGTGCTTTTGTGGATTTCACAACACAGACAGCCACGGCGACAGAGACAGCAACAGCGATATCATGGGGTCAGACTGCTTACTCAAACGGGGTAACTGTCGGCACACCAACAACCCGTATCGTGTTTGCAAACGCCGGGAAGTATTACATCCACTTCACGGCACAACTCAACTCTGAGTCATCGAACGCAAAAACATTCTGGTTCTGGCCGAGACTCAACGGTGTGGATATCACTGGTTCAACCATGCGAATTACGCTACATGATAATGGCGAGGCAAAGACAATCGCTCGGGCCGCGATCTTTCAGGTCAGCGCGGGCGATTACATTGAGGCAATGTTTGCCGTTGACAGCCTCGACACATCACTTGAATCGTATGCGGCTGAGACATTCTGTCCTGCCGTACCATCAGTGACCTTAATGGTGAAGAGCGTGTAATGGAAGAAATGGGCGAGCTACCTGAAATCGCGTTTCAGTTGAAGAGGTGTTTACCTTGGATCGAAGCGGCCTTGCAGTACAGCGGCGGAACGCATACAGCGAAAGATGTTGTGCAGGGTGTAATTGAAGGCAGGATGCAACTGTGGCCGGGGCCAGACTCATGTGCAGTCACCGAGATTGTGGTGTATCCTATGAAGAAAGTTTTACATGTATTTCTTGCGGGCGGAAACATGGAAACTATCGTTGACATGCAGAAGTCAGCCGAAGAATGGGGTAAGGCCCAAGGCTGTACTGCAATGACGATAGCAGGACGAAAAGGTTGGTCCAGAGTTCTGGCTGACCACGGGTACAAAGAACAGTTTGTGACTCTCGCAAAGGAGATAACATGAGTGGCGGTGGAAAGGGCGGAAGCTCGACAGCGGCAACAGAAATCCCAGATTGGATTAAAGAGCCATCGATCAGAAACATTGGTCGCGCTGAAGACGTTCAACAGATCGGGTATCAGCCATTTTACGGTATTGATGTAGCGGCTCCAAACGAAGCACAACGTGCGGCGGCCCAGATGAACATCGGTACGGCACAAGCGTTTGGAATGATGCCACAGGGCTATGAGAACATGACGGCGTTCTCTGGTATGCCACAGACCCAGACAATCGGCGGTGTGACTGGTTACGCATCAGCACCAATGTACGAACAAGCAGTTCAGGCAGGCGCGGCGGCTAATCCTACGCAGGCGCAGATCTACAAATCACTATTCGGGAACGCATAATATGGCAGGCGCGGCTCAGGGCGGTGTACCCGTCAACCCAATGCAACAGGCGGCAGGCGCTCAGCAAGGCGCATTAGCCGGGACTGTAGCGGCAGGCACAACAAACATTGGAACCATTGCAGGTTCAGATATCGGTCAGTACCAAAACCCGTACACGCAACAGGTCATTGACGCTACTCAGGCCGACATTCTGCGTGGAGCACAGCAGGGCATCAATGCACTTGATTACCAAGCAGGACGCGCAGGTGCATTCGGTGGATCCCGTCATGGTGTCGCACTCGGTGAGTTGGGTACGGGCGTAGCTCAGCAGTTGGCTCAGACCTCTGCGGCACAACGTCAGGCAGGCTTCCAGTCTGCCCAACAAATGGCACAGACCGATATTCAGAATCGGTTGGCACAGGCAAACCTTGGTCTTGGGGCGGCACAGCAACTTGGAGGGCTTGGTCAGCAGTCATTCGGCTACGGCAATACAATCCAGTCTCAGCTAGCGGCACAGGGTCAGCAACAGCAGGCCATGGAGCAAGCGCTCATTGACGCGGCTAAGGCTCAGTACGCAGGCTACACTGGATCACCAGTCCAAGGACTTGGTTATGTGTCTCAGGCGTTGGGTGCTACAACAGTACCGACAACGACTACGACCACTAAACAGCCCGGCTTGTTTGACTACCTCACACTGGCGGCATCGGCGGCCCCGTCAGATGAAACTCTCAAGACAGAGATCAAACTGATCGGCAAACTGAAGAACGGTATTGAGCTATTCACTTGGAAGTGGAACCAGAAAGCAAAAGACCTCGGCATCACTGGCGAGACTCGCGGTGTCATGGCTCAACGCATTCAGAAGATTATTCCTGAAGCCGTGTTGAAGCATGCTGACGGTTACCTGATGGTTGACTACTCACATCCAGAGCTTGCAGGCGCTAAGTAGTGGCATCGTTCCTCGACAAATTGCAGGCAATGCAAGATGTTAATCAGGGCAAAAGTGCTGAGCAGAAAAAGTACGATGATCTGGTCCGCGCAAACAAAGTTTTAGGTGTAGCCGGTATGGCCGCGCCTCCAGTTGTTGGGATGGGACTACAGGCACTGACAGATATGCAGATCGAGCAGATGGAAAAAAAGAATCCATCACTCGCTCCATCGAACCCATTCTCGCCACAGGCTAGGAATCGGTTCTCGACAGTAGGTCAGGTGCTGATGGGCTACGGTTACCCAACACAGGTAGGCATCCCGGCAACGACTATTGGTCAGAGACTCGCTAACGTATTTGGCGGGAATGAAGGAATGCCAGACCCAAGAACAAATATGTTTAATGCCAGAGGTAACGTGTTCACGATTGTAAATCCCGGTGTTGGCGCACCAGTCACATCAGGCGGATACGAATCTGGTGGCGGTGATGGGCCTCCCGCATCAAGAGGCACAACAAACTTTGGTGGCCGTGAAAGCTCGGTCAGTTATGACGACTACTCAGGGTACGCATAATGGATATTTTATCGATAATTGGTGCGCTCAATAACGCGGCGGAACTGAAGCGAATAGGCGAGAGCGTTGCAGAGCAATTTCAACCAGTAGGTCAGGCAATGGACAGCGCCCGCATGGGTATGGCTGACTTCTTTGGCGACACCAAAATGGTGGCCGATGAAGGTTATGACTCAGTGTCCAAAGAGATAGATCAGAAAGCATTTAATGACCGTATGTCGAATATCGCGAAGGCATCGGCAGGAATGGCACAGATGCCAGAAACCAAACCGGGAGTCCTGTCCCCACAGGTTATAAGCTCGCCCGCTCCTATGGGGCAGGCTCCCAACCCTTATCAACCCGTGGACTACGGTACAATACCGTATGGCCAACCAATGCAGTATGGCATCGGTTCAGAGCCATCAATGGAACAAATCTTGAAGGCTCTACAGAGCCGGGGACAGTAGGAGTCAATCGTGGCTGTATTAGGTAATCGTGGCACTGGCTTACTGGACATGCTGATTGAAGGCTTCCGCAACCAAGGCCAAGAAGTCATCACTCCATTTAACATGTCTCCAGTAGACCGGGAAAGGACTCCACTTCAGCAGGCAATGAATCGCCCAGAGGTGATGCTGTCACAGCCCGGCGGGCGGAGCATGGTTACTTTTGACAGAGGACGCACGTTTGACGCAAGCCCAGTTCCACAGGTTCAGGCGGCGGTTCAATCAGCGGCACAGCCAATGTCAGCACAGCAACTGGCAACAGCAATGCCTCGCATCACCCCAATGCAGGTAACCCCTGCACAGGTGGAAAGCAACGTCCCAGTCAACCGTCTCATCGGCGGCCAACAGACTGAGATGGGCCAAGGCGTAATGCAACCGGGCATGGACCGCGAAAAGATGATTCGTGACGCAAAGGTGGCGAAGGACGTTCTTGAGACTGGCGATGAGTCGCTGATCGAACGCGCAAAAGGCTACTTTGGCAACCGTGAAAACATGGTCCGACTTGCTCTCGCATTTAACTCTATGCGACTCACTCCAGATCAGGGGTTAGCGGCGGCATTGTCAGCAGAGCAGAAAGATCTCAGGGCGCAAAGAACAACGACAGCAAACGCAACGCGCACAGCACAAGTATTGAAAGTGAGCCATCCAAAACTGGCGGCGCTTCTTGAGCAAGGCGTTATCGACGCAAAAACTGCCATTCAGTTGACCTACAAGAACCCAACAGAATTGAACCAAATGATCGAGCTTATGCAGTCTGATCCTGAGATGTTCCAGAAATTGGCGCAATCAGGCGCATTCGGCGGTGATATTGATCTTGGTCAGGGAACTATGTTCGATGAGATGGCAAAGACAAACATCAAGAATCGTGATGCACTGATTCAGGGCGGCACACTAGCGGCTGACTTGATGCGTCAGTTGACGAGATTCCAAATGCAGGCAGAGGGTCTTGAGACAGGGCCACTAGAGAATCGCTTACAAGCATTGCGAGAATTCGGCGCATCTATCGGTGTTCCTGTAGATGACATCAAGTTACAGCAAGGCCAGTCATTGAAAGCGGCCTCTATGAACCTTGTCGCGAATGAGTTGCGGAAGAACAAAGGGCCACAGACAAACTTTGATGCTGAGTACACTGAAGGGTTTGTTCCAAGCCTCGGAAACACAGCGGCGGCCAATGAAGAAATTATTAACTACATGCAGTCTGCCAACAGGATCATGACGATTTACGGCGAGATGGCAGTAGATATGCCATACCAAACCAAAGATGCAGACAAGTTCCTGACTGGATTGCAACGCGATCAGATGAAGACTCCTGCTGTTAGTAAGTTCAATGGCGAGTGGATCACCTTCAATGAGTATTATGTTGAGGCCAAGCGTTTATCCAGAGAGACGGGACAGCCGCTGACGGATGTTGAGATTCTTCAGCAGTGGAGAAAAGATCATGATGAGAAAGGTGAGTTGTAATGAGTGACATCTTTGAAAGCATTGCATCTCAAAAGAAATCTCAAAGGCAGGATACAGTAGACACTCCGGCATATGACGGCGAAAGCCAGTTTGGTCGCACAATGATGGGCGGTCTTACCTTGGGCTTCTGGGATGAGATCGAGGCGGCGGCTCGCAGTGCTGTAAACGGATTCTCTGATTACGAACAGGTTCGTGACGATATTCGCGTCAAGATGAAACAGTATCAGGAAGCAAATCCCGGGACTGCGCTGACAGCGGAAGTTATCGGTGCAGTTGCTCCAACAGCATTATTGATGTTCACACCGGGCGGCCAACCTGCCGCTATCGCAAACCTTCAGCGCATGGGCGCAGGCCAGTTGGCAAAAAGAGCCACTGTTACCGGCGGCTTAACAGGCGGTGCTGAGTCATACGGTACAGGCGAACAAGGCGCTATCGAAGATCTGGCTCGCGTACCGGGTGGTGTTGCTCTTGGCGCAGGAACAAGTGCGGCAGTGGGAACGGTTGCTCCAAAGGTCACTGGTGCGGCGGGCGACTTCATGCAGTTCTTACGCAAGAAGTTTCAGGGTCGTCCTACGGGAGCGGTCCAAGCAGAATTACAAAGACTAATGCAGTTGATGCCGGGTAAGAGCGAAGACGACATCATCAACGATTTACTTGATGGACGAATCATGGCGGATGACCCAAATCTAGCCGCCCAGATCCGTGAGTACCGCTCAAAGGGGGCAACAGTAACTGGCCCTGATGGCAAGCCGCAAGGCATCTTTGAGACAACTCAGCAACGAACACTGCAAAAGCGTGGAGAGGCCCAAGAAGCCATCCAAGAGGGCATGACCCCCGGCATGGATGAGAGCGTATACAAAGCGTTCAAAGAAAGCGAAGAAGCATTCAAGAAGCGTGAAGGCGATGCGTACAACGCTATATTTTCATCAGGTCAGGGTGTGTCAAGAGAGACGATTGATGCAATGACAGATGCATTTAACCGCATCCCTGATTTTGCAAAGAAACTTCAGAAGCGTTATCAGATCAAAGGCAACATTGTCCCGTTTTATGACGAAAAGTTGTTACGAGAGACTGGCGAGCTAAAGATCATCAGACAGCCAACAATCGAAGACGCTGAAGTTTTGCGCCGCACTGTGCAAAATGAAGTTGATAGCGTATACGCTGTTGGATCTGTGGATACAGACCTTGGGCCTGATTTAAAAGCAATTGAAGCGCGACTCAGACAAAATATTGACGCAGACGCGCCAGATCTTGCACAGACTCGCGCAAACTGGAACAGGTTGTCAAAGGGCCGTAAAGCATTCGATGACGGTAACAAGGCGTGGAACAAGAACGTCGATGAGATCGCATTCAACTACGACAGAATGGATGACGCGACAAAACGCGCATACCGGGCAGGCGCAATGAACGCACTGCGTCAGCGGATCAAGAAGTCTCCGATCACGATGCGTAAGTTGGCGACAGAAGGATCGGCTGATAATGAGATGCTCCGGGTGTTATTCCCCGGTGAAAACATCGATGACGTTTTACGCAAGGCAAATCTGGCGGCGGACGTTCGCGCAGTATCTGATCGCGTAAACCCAGTAGGGCAGTCCATAACGGCTGACCAGTTAGCGGCTCGCGAGTCGTCAGGAAGAGGTCCAGTCGGTGTATTTGATGTGGTAGGAGCGGCTAGGCTTGACCCACAAGCAATTGGCAAAGTCGGCGGTGCTATTGCTGATTCATTTAATGTTGAGCTTACACCGAAACAGCGCAATCAAGTGGTGAATATCCTGTTCTCAGAAGAACCGGCAATCGTCGATAAGGCGTTGCGCGGCGGTGGATTCACAGAGCGCCAAATGCAGAGAATCGGAAACGCGGTTGCTGTAGTGGTAGAGGGCGCAAGAGCGGCATCAGCCAAGCAGGCAGGTGAGCTAGGTGGTAACATCAGCGAAACATACATCCAAGGAGTTATGGGTCCATGATTGAACCTGAAATGATCGAAGAAATCGTTGATGACGTTGAAGGCATGATCGAAGAAGTCGAAGACGTTGAAGAAGGTGATCGCCCCGAGCCGATGGATGAAGATGACATCCAGAATGTTGCCCGTGACGCTGTAACAGACGCAATCGATTTCATTGAGTCAGAGATCTCAGAGGACCGTATCCGGGCGCAGAGATACTTTGAGGGCAAAGTCGATCTGGGCCACGAGGAAGGCCGTAGCGCGATTGTAGCGACAAAGGTTAGGGATACTATTCGGAACATCAAACCATCGCTTATGCGCGTGTTCCTGTCCAATGAGAACTATGTCCAGTTCGTTCCGCGTGGGCCACAGGAAGTGCAGTCAGCAGAAACTGCGACACGGTACATCCACAGCCAGTTCACGGAAAAGAACGGCTACAAGATCATCTCAGACGCATTCCATGACGCACTGCTGAAGAAGGCCGGTGTGGTCAAGGTGTACTGGGATGAGTACACAGAATCAGAAAACTACAAACTCACGAACCTGACAGAAGCAGAGATGATGCTGATCGTTCAGGACGAGGATGTGGAAGTATTGGAACAGTCAATGGAAATGGCTGTATCGATTGATGAGTTCGGCATGGAGGTTCAGACCCCCGAGTATTCGTTGCGCGTGGCTCATTACAAGAAGGGCGGGAAACTGTGTGTTGACGCAGTGCCGCCGGAAGAGTTCTTTGTGTCACGTTCAGCCCGCTCAATCGATGACGCTTACTGCGTAGGACATCGTACCGAGATGCGGGTATCCGATCTTGTGGCGATGGGGTACGAGTACGATGAAGTGTCAAAACTATCTGGCATTCGTGATTACGACACGATGGCAGAGGCGGAAGATTTTGAAAGGCGTGGCTACGATCAAGTTGAAGAGGACGACATCCTAGACCCTTCAATGCGCTTGGTCGCCGTCACAGAGTGCTACATGAAGATGGACATCGATGGGACTGGCATTGCCCAGATGCATCGGATCCTGATGGGCGGCGGTGACTACAAGTTACTCGACTATGAGCCAGTCAACGAAGTCCCGTTTGCGGTATTTGAGTGTGACCCTGAGCCACATGCATTCTTTGGCCGGTCGATTGCTGATCTGATTATTGAAGATCAGGACGCATCAACATCTATCCTGCGCGGTATCCTCGACAACATCGCGATGACCAACAATCCTCGCACAACGATGGTCGAAGGTCAGGTAAACATCGATGACCTGCTGAACAACGAGATCGGCGGCGTGGTCCGAATGAAGCAACCCGGCGCTGTCGGCGAGCTATCAGTGCCATTTGTGGCAGGCCAGACGCTAGGTGCGTTGCAGTATTACGACTCAGTCATTGAGCAGAAGACTGGCGTCTCTCGCGCATCAATGGGCCTTGACCCAGACGCGCTACAGAACAGCACAGCAACTGCGGCTAAGTTGACCGTGAACGCGGCGGCAGGCCAGATCGAGGTGATCGCCCGTAACTTTGCGGAAGGCGGCATGACCCGGTTGTTCAAGTTGATGCTGAAGGCATTGGCCGAGAACAGCCCAGAAGGTCAGATGATGCGTATCGCAGGCGATCAGTTTGCACCTATCGATCCACGTTCATGGAGCGTAGATATGGGAATCTCTGTCAATGTCGGACTCGGCACTGGCAAGGAAGATGAAAAGATCCAAGTCCTGATGCAGACGCTCCAGACTCAGATGAACATATGGCAGTCATATGGCCCGCAAAACGGCTTGGTCGGTATGACAAACATCCGCAACACTTTGGCTGACATCTTGGCTGTCGGTGGCGTGAAGAACGCAGACCGCTACTACATGCCGATGGATCCACAGCGCGAACAGCAGTTGGTCATGCAGGCACAACAGATGGCGCAACAGGGTCAACCAGATCCAAACGCGGCACTGGCGCAGGCACAGATTCAGGCCGAAACAATCCGGGCGCAGGCCAAGGCACAGTCAGACATGGCGAAGATCCAGTTGGACGCGCAGAAGGCACTGGCTGAAGACGACCGCGCTCGAGACAAGATGGACCAAGACCTACTGGTCAAGGCGGCAGAGGTGATTGGTAAGTACGGCACAGCGGTAGACGTTGAGCGCATCAAGGCCATGCAGGCTGAACCACGTTACGCAGATGTGACGCCAACTGAGGCTGTCCCACAAGCGAGGTACTAATGAGTGCAAAAGAGCGGGCGCATCAACTGAGAAGAATCGTCAATGACGATACCTTCAAAGAGATGATGAAAGAGGTACTGGAAACGCAGACTGCTGTATTTTTAAACAGTTCTGCTACGATACAACAAATCGAGCAGGCCCATCACGTTGTGAAGGGATTGAGCGCGATTGAGGACTACATTGCATCTGTTTTTAATGCAGAAGCAATTAGTGACAAAAAGCAGTAAAATATACTGGAGATCAGCACCGTGGAAACGACTGATAGTAACACTGGGCCTGTGAGCCTAGATCAAGCGGTTGAACAAATGTTTCAGCCAGAAGAAACAACTGAAGCAGAATTGACCGAAGAGGTAGAGGCCGAGCAACCCGAAGAGGACTTGGTTGAAGACACCGAAGAGGAAGAGGACGCAGAAGTTGAAGACGTTGATCCTGATGAAGTCAATGAAGTCGATGACGAAGAGACTGAAGAGGATGACGAGAACGAATACGAAGACGCAGAAGAAGACGATGAGTCTGAAGACCCTGTAGGTGAACTCCATACCGTAAAGGTGGACGGAGAAGATAAGCAGGTAACTCTGGAAGAACTCAAGCGTGGTTATTCTGGTCAGCAGTACGTTCAGAAAGGGATGCAACAGGCCGCCGAGGTTAAGAAAGAAGCCGAGAACGTCTATTACGCCCTGATGCAGGAACGCCAAAATCTGGCGAGCTTGGTACAACAGGTGCAGTCAGGCCAAAACCTGACACCGCCAACAGAGCCGGACAGTGCGATGTTTGATGCGGATCCGATTGGGTACATGGAAGCTAAGATCCAGTACGACAATCAGGTGAAGCAATATCAGCAGAACATGGGTCAAGTTCAGGCGGTCATGCAACAGCAGTCCGAGGCAGAGCAAGTTGCTCGCGCTGAGTATGCTAAGCAAGAGGCACAACGATTGGTTCAGGTCATCCCTGAATTGGCTGACGCCGGTAAGGCAGGCAAGTTCAAGGAAAATCTGGTACGCACTGCAACCGATGTATATGGATATACGCCGGAAGAAATTGCAGGCATCAGTTCACACAGAGACTTCTTGGTCCTGCGTGACGCGATGAAGTATCGAGAGATGATGTCCGGGAAAAAGGATGTGCAGAGCAAGGTCCAAAAAGCCAAGCCTGCAATGAAGCCGGGAGCCAAGCGAGTTAGCACCAAGTCAGATGCGGCACGAAAGCAGAAAGACAGACTGAAGAAGTCAGGTAGCATCGATGATGCACTGGCACTGATCATGCAAAACTAACTTGAGGTAATTTACCATGGCACAGCCAACAAACACTTTCGACTCTTACGATTTCGCAAATTCGATCAAAGAAGATATTTCCGAGATCGTGACTAATGTAAGTCCTGAAGAAACGCCGTTTTACTCTGCGTGTAAGAAGACTAAAGCAACCAACACTTTCCACGAGTGGATGACAGACTCATTGCGTCAATCTGCCGCAAATGCCCACGTTGAGGGATTTGACACTGACGCTGAAGCGCGCACAGCCGCTACCCGTCTTGGCAACTACACTCAAATCTTCAAGAATGCTGTTTCAGTTCCTGATACAGATGAAGGTTTGGACAAAGTGGGTCGCGCTAAGACTCTCGGCTACGAAGTGCTGAAGGTCGCAAAAGAGCAAAAATTGGATATTGAGAAAAGCATCTTTGCTAACAACGCTCGGGCGGCAGGTAGCTCTTCAGTTGCCCGTGAATTAGCAGGCGCTCCTGCTTGGTTGGTCACCAACACTGTGTTCGGTGCTAACGAAGGTGCGGATCCTACTGGTGACGGAACTGATGCGCGTACAGACGAAACTACTGCGCTGACTGCTTTCGATCAGGACAAGTTCGACACTTGTATGCAGTCCATCTGGGAACAGGGCGGAAAGCCAGACACTGTTTATTTGTCAGCGTTCGCCATGAACAAGGCGCTTGGATTCGTTGGTAACAACAATCAGCGTTCAACCATCGGCGCGGCAGACGGCAAAATCGCCAACCTGCTTACAGCCTACATGACCCCTTGGGGTTCGGTTGAGTTCATGCCTACTCGCGAGAACCGTTCACGCGATGTTTTCGTCATGCAGAGCGACATGTGGGAAGTTGCAGTATTGCGTCCAACAAAGAACACTGCGTTGGCCAAGACTGGTGACTCAACTCGCCGTCAGGTGATCACAGAACTGACTC
>Ga0209138_1002918_pt1 | contig 12763 bp, 9 predicted proteins | sample SaaInl3SG_22_DNA_FD_184645 | JGI IMG/M metagenome (GOLD analysis project Ga0209138, IMG submission 184645) | Marine microbial communities from expanding oxygen minimum zones in the Saanich Inlet - ESP_153SG_22_DNA (SPAdes) (version 2) | ecosystem: Environmental > Aquatic > Marine > Intertidal...
TTCACGTGGTCAGCAGCGTCAAGTTTGCGTTGAAGGCGCAGGCGGCAGGTGTGGATGCGGTGGTGGCAGAGGGCTTCGAAGCTGGGGGGCACAATGGACGGGAGGAGACAACCACGATGTGTTTGGTGCCGGCGGTGGCGGACGCGTGCGACGTGCCGGTCATCGCGGCCGGCGGTCTTCACGACGGACGATCCATTTTGGCGGCCATGATGCTGGGAGCGGAAGCGGTTCAGTTGGGTTCGCGTTTTGTGGCCACACCGGAGAGTTCGGCGCACGTGGCGTTCAAGAAGGCCGTGCTCGGGGCGGGCGAAGGCGCGACGAGCTTGGAGCTGAAGGAGGTGACGCCTGTGCGTTTGTTGCACAACGAATTTGCGCGGCAGGTGATTGCGGCTCAGCAAGGCGGAGCTTCGGCCGACGAGCTTCGTGAACTTCTTGGCCGTGGCCGCGCCAAACGCGGCATGTTTGAGGGTGACATGAGCCAGGGGGAGTTGGAAATTGGCCAAATCGCGGCCATGCTCACCACCCTCGAGCCTGCAGGCGATTTGGTGCGCCGGCTCGTGGACGAATGCCGCGTGTTGGGAGGACCTGCGCTGGGGGGGCGATTCGATTTTTGAGTTCCTGCGGTAAGCCCTTCCTTGACGAGAGGCCTTAACTTCCGAAGCCTCGGATGGCAACCTTTCTCATCCAAGAGTGTTCTTGCATCAAATGAACTCGTCATGAAGCATTTTTCTCTTGCCCCTTCCATGCTCACCTTGGTGGGCGGGTTGTGCGCGGCTTTTGGCACCCAAGCCCAGTCCTTTACCAACGGCAACAACGCCCTGCCTGCCACCTACAACAGTGGGGGGTGCGTGGGGTTTGCCGACCTCGACGGGGATGGGTACGACGACTTGGTGATTTTGGACCAAAGCCGAGCGCTTCACACGCTTTACCAAAGCCCCGCGGGAACGTTCACCGATTACGCCTTAGGCAACGTGTCGGGGTCCAGCCAATGGGGAATGTGTGTCGGCGATTTTGACAACGACGGGCACAAGGACGTGTTCAGCGGAGGCTCGTACGACGGGGTGCACCTGATGCACATCACCGCGCCTGGACAAGGAAGCCTGCAGAGCTTGGGGAACGGTTCGATGTTCATGCAAGCGTGCAACATGGCCGACATCGACCAAGATGGCGTGCTTGACATTTTTGCCTGCCACGACGATGCCGTGAGCCGTCTTTGGAAGGGCGACGAGTCCGGGACGATGACCAACGAGCAAACCCTCATGCCTTTGACGAGCTACGACACGGGAGGCTACCCCAACACCGACCACAGCGGCAACTACGGTTCCGTGTGGACGGACTTTGATCGGGATGGGGATGTGGACTTGTACATCGCGAAGTGCCGCCAGTTTGTGAACGACCCACAAGACCCGCGCCGCATCAACCAGCTTTGGGTGAATGATGGGCAAGGAAATTACACGGAAGAAGCGGCAGCTCGAGGTTTGGTCTTTTTCGAGCAGAGCTGGACGGCCGACTTCGCGGACATCGACAACGACGGAGATTTCGATTGCCTTGTGACCAACCACAGCACGACGCTGTTCCTCTTGGAAAACGACGGCACAGGGAACTTCACCAACATCACGTCGGGCAGCGGCTTGGAAGTCACCGGGTTTTTCCTGCAAGCGAAGCTGGAGGACTTTGACAACGACGGCTACGTGGACCTCATCTACAGCGGAGGCGCGCATGCGTACTTCCGCAACAACGGAGACCAAACCTTCTCGCAGGTCCCCAGCATGTTCCCCTACGGTGATACAATGCACAGCTTTGCCACGGGTGATGTGAACCGCGACGGCCAGGTGGACGTGTACGCGAGCTACGGCAACAGCTACGTCAGCCCCGACAACAACAACGACGACGTGTTGTGGATCAACGACGGCAATCCTGGCCAGCACTGGATCACGTTTGAATTGGAAGGGTTCCAGTCCAACCGCGACGCGGTGGGGGCGACGGTGGAAATCACAGGGGCGTTTGGCACGCAGGTGCGCAGCGTTCGGGCTGGGGAGAGCTACGGCATGACGTCGACGTTTTCGTGCCACTTTGGTCTCGGGGCGAACGACGTGGTGGAGACGGCGACGGTGTTTTGGCCCAGCGGATTGACGACGGAATTGACGACTCCTGCGGTGGATCAGTACCACACCGTGTTGGAGGTGCCGTGCACGGTGCCGCTGGAGATCACGGCTTCTGCGACCCAAATCTGCCCAGGTGATGCCGCGATTTTGATGGCTCCAGCCGGATTCGCTTCGTACCAATGGAGCGACGGGTCGTTGGCGGGCAACATGATTGAGGTCACCGAAGCGGGCGTGTACTCGCTGACGGCGTTCAACCAGGACGGTTGCGCGGGCATCTCCAATTCCCTTGTGGTGGAGGTGCTTGACGGCACGGTGGCGCCGACGGTGGCTGTGGCCGGTGACGAGTTTTTGTGCGCGGGCAGCACGTGGACGTTGACCTCGAGCGAGGGGTTCTCGTACCTCTGGAGCAACGGCGCTACCGACGCGTCCATTGAAGTGGGGGAGTCGGGCCAATACACCGTGCAGGTGGAAGACCAGTGCGGCAATTTCGTTGCTTCGGAAGCAGTGGACGTCACGGTCTTTGATGGACCAACGGCACCTCCGGCGACGTCCGCTGACACGACGCTTGCGGAGCCTGGTTCTGTGTTGCTGACTGCTTCTGCTGACGCAGGCCAAACCTTGCGGTGGTACGACGCCGAAGTGGCCGGAAATCTCCTTGCGGAAGGCACGACCTTAAACCTGCCGGGAGTGACCGAATCGTCGACATACTGGGTCGAGGCCAGCCAATCCACCACGGGTCCGTCTGGCACAGGGGGAGAAATGGCCACGCAGCCAGGAGGCCAGTACCACACAAACAGCGCCCGTTGGTTGGAGTTTGACGTGCTGGAGCCCATGCGTTTGGTGGATGTGACGGTCTTTGCCAGCGGCACCTACGACCGCGGCTTTGAAATCATTGACGCGATTGGTCAGGTGTTGTGGTCGACCACGGTGAACGTGACGGACGGGGAGTTTGTGCTTCCCATCGGTTTTGACTTTGAGCCTGGAAGCGACTACGGCTTGCGCTGCACGACGGGCGACCCGCAGCTTTGGCGTGAAGGCCTTTCGTCGACGTTGAACTACCCCTACGATTTGGCCGGACTCGGAAGCATCACAGGAAGCACGGTGGCGGCAACGCCGGAGAGCTACTACTACTTCTTCTACAAGTGGAACGTGGAGAGCACGCTCGATGTGGAGTGCATCAGTGCGCGTGCCGACGTGCAGGTGACCGTGACGCAATGCACGGATCCTGCGGCATGCAACTACAACCCGTCCGCCACATTGGACGACGGTTCGTGCGAGTATGCCACGTGTGCGGGCACGTGCCAGGGCGACATCAACAACGACGGCAGCATCACCGTGAGCGATTTGCTCCTGGTGTTGGCCGACTTTGGATGCGTGAGCGGGTGTTCGAGCGACGTGGACGGCGACAGCGCGGTCAGCGTGGCCGACTTGCTCGGGCTCTTGGCGGTGTTCGGCGCAGTCTGTTAAGCGTCGGAACCGTGGAAGTGCACGCGAATGGCGCGCGCGACCTTGAGGTTCACCACGCCGAGCAGGTCTGTTTCTGACGCGGCAGAAATCCCTTGAACGTCCCCAAACGCAGACATCAAAATGTCCCGGGTTTTCGGCCCCACACCAGGGATGTCGTCCAGTTCCGAATGCAGGAACGCCTTGCTTCGTCGAGTCCGATGGTGGTCCAGCGAGAAACGGTGCGCCTCGTTGCGCATGTGTTGAATCACACGTAGGCTCGGCGAACGTTTGTCCAAATAGATCGGCGCGCTGTCTCCCGGGAAGTACAATTCTTCGAGGCGCTTGGCGATGCCGACCACGGCGATTTTGCCGCGCAGGCCGAGCTCATCGATGGCCTCCAGTGCATGCGAAAGTTGGCCCTTCCCTCCATCGATGACCACCAACTGCGGCAAGGATTTGCTTTCGTCGCGGAGGCGCTTGTAACGCCGGTACACCGCCTCCTTCATGCTGGCAAAATCGTCCGGGCCTTCGACCGTACGGATGTTGAACTTCCGGTAATCCCGCTTCGCGGGCTTGCCGTTGCGGAAGACGACGCAGGCCGAGGCGGGGTTCGTGCCCTGGGTGTTCGAGTTGTCAAAGCACTCCATGTGCACGGGATGTTCCTTGAGGCGCAGGTCATGCATCATGGTTTCCATGAGTCGGTCTTTGGCTGCGTCCGGATCGACTTGTTCGAGCTGGGCGTGGCGGTCGCGCATGGCAAATTGCGCGTTGCGCAGGCTCATGTCCAGGAGCTTCTTCTTGTCTCCGCGTTGCGGAACCAGGCATTCGGCGCCCAGCACCACGATTTCGGCTTGGGTGAGGACGGTTCGGCTCGCCACGTCAAACCGGTCCCGAATTTGAGGGATGGCCGCTTCGAGCAATTTTTCTTCGGACTCGTCAAGTCGGCGGCGGAACTCCAGGGTTTGGCCTTGGACGACGGCCCCGTTGTGAATCCGCATGAAGTTCACGAACGCCGACTTCGCGTCACTCACCAGGCCGTACACCTCGACGTCCGAGATGGTGGGGTGGACGACAGTGCTCTTGGCTTGGAACTTGTCGACGGCCTCGAGCTTCAATTTGAGGCGTTCTGCTTCCTCGAACCGCAGGTCGGCAGCAGCCTCGTTCATGGCTTCTTTCAGCGCGGTTTTCACTTCCCCAAGGTTGCCCTTCAACACATGCCGAATCGCCGCGATGCTTTCGCTGTAGGCCTCTTCGGTTTGCTTGCCCACACACGGACCCATGCAGTTGCCAATGTGGTATTCGAGGCACACCCTGAACTTGCCTCCTGTGATGTTTTCCTCAGTCAGCGCGAGGCTGCACGTCCGAATGGGGTAGAGTTTCTTGCACAAGTCGAGGACCGCTTGCATTGCTTTGACGTGGGAGTAAGGCCCAAAATATTCGCTTCCGTCCTTGCGCACCTGCCGCGTCGGAAAGATCCGAGGAAAGCGCTCCTTTTTCAGGACGATGAAGGGGTACGTCTTGTCGTCTTTAAGCTGGATGTTGTAGATCGGCTGATGCTCTTTGATCATGTTGTTTTCGAGGAGCAATGCGTCCGCTTCCGTCGCGGTGACGATCCACTTGACGTCCCGAATCTTCTTCACCAGGAGCCGCGTTTTGCCGTTGTGGTCTTGTTTGGTGAAGTAGCTGGCGACGCGCCTCTTGAGGTTTTTAGCCTTGCCGATGTAAAGCAATTTGCCGTCGGCATCGAAGTGCTGGTAGACACCCGGCTCTTGGGGCATCCGCTCCAAGAGCGCTTGGATGTGATCGGTGGTGGCCATCGTTGAACGAAGGTAGGTCGCGCAGTACTTTGCAGCATGGATTTGGTCACGGGTGCAACGGGAATTGTGGGGATGCCTTTGGTGGTGAAACTCCTTGCGAAAGGCCAAACCGTCCGCGCCCTCCACCGCCCCGCTTCCAACCGCGATCGCGTCGAGCAGGCGGTGCGCGAGTCCGTCTCGGACGGCCTCTCCCGACTTCAGTGGGTCGAAGGCGACGTCACGGACCCGGACACGCTCGAAGCGGCCCTTGAAGGCGTGACGCGGGTGTTTCATTGCGCGGCCCTGGTCTCGTTCCACAAGGCGGACCACGCGGCCATGCGCGCCATCAACGCGGAAGGAACCGCCAACCTCGTCAACGCCATGCTTCACCTCGGCACGCCCCGCCTCATTCACGTGAGCAGCGTGGCTGCCCTGGGCCGAAAAGCTGGCCTGCCGACCGACGAATCGACGCTCTTCGAGGAGCAGCCCGGAACCTCGGGGTACGCCCGATCCAAACACCGCGCCGAGATGGAGGCTTGGCGCGGCGCCGTGGAAGGACTTCCGGGAGGCCTTGTGGTCGTCAATCCGACCGTGATTCTCGGCCCGGGCGACTTCCGCCGCAGCTCGGCAGCCCTGTTCCGCCACATCGACCAAGGCCTGGCTTGGTACCCGTCCGGGAGCGGAGGGTACGTCGGATCTGAAGACGTGGCGGAGGTGTGCGTTCGGCTCGGCGACAGCCACGTCCGGGACGAGCGCTTCGTTCTGTGCGCGGATCACATGCAGCACCAAGAATTGATGAGCCGGGTTGCTCGTGCCCTGGGCCGGCCTGGCCCGTCGCGCCGCGTCCGACCTTGGATGGCCGGCCTCGCCTGGCGCCTCTTCGCCCTCGCCGAACGCCTCACGGGGCGCCGCTCCATGGCCACGAAAGAAAGCCTGGCCAGCGCCGGCGAAGACCACCTGTACGACGGGACCAAAATCCTGAGCACTTTCGCCGATCTCGGCCAATCCTGGAGCTACACGCCCCTCGGCGACGTCATTTCGACGACGTCGCAGGCGTATCGCCTGGAGTTCGGTTCTTGAGGTCGCCGCCCGAATTCGAGTTTGCCCCAGCCTTGCTGTCTGCGTGGTTGCTCTCGACTTCCATGTCCTTCAGCACATCGACCACGTCACGAAGCACCCCCTTCATCGCGTCAGGGTGGCTCCACCACCACGCGTGGCTCGCCTCAAACGTCTCGGCATTCACGCCGGTCCGGTGCCAAACGTCGTTGTACGCTTCGGCGAGCTTGAGCCGTTCGTTGTCGTTTCGGAAGGATCGTTGGTCAGAGGCGGCTTCCACCACCTGAACCTCTGCAAGCACGGCCACGAACTCCGCGCGAGGCAAGATGCCGTCGGGCGGCGCGGGGTTTCTTCCCAACCCCACGGGTTCAGGCGAGCACCCGGCACTCCACAGCATGGCGAGAGCCAAAGCGGTTTGGCTCAAGGCGCGCCGCCAAGCGCGCTTAGCGGTGGAACGAGAGACGTTGGCCAACATGGTTTCCATGGGAAGTGGTGATGCGGCTGCCGTCCCAAACCTTGGTCCCGTTGACCCACGTTTCGTGCACGCGGCTCTTGAAGGTGTGGCCTTGGAAGGGAGACCATCCGCATTTGGACATCACGTTGTCTTCGCGGACCGTCCAAGGGTCGTTGGGCTGGACCAACACGAGGTCGGCCTTCATGCCGGGGCGAATGAACCCACGGTCGGTCATGCGGAACAACCGAGCCACGCGGTGCGACATCAAGTCCACGACCTTTTCCACGGGCAACAATCCGTCGTGGACGAGGTCGAGCATGGCCACCAATGCGTGCTGCACGAGTGGACCCCCTGAGGGCGCGTCGAAATAGCTTCGGTTCTTTTCCTCTTTGGTGTGCGGGGCGTGGTCGGTGGCCACCACGTCGATGCGTCCGTCCAAGATCGCCGCCCGAATCTGCTCGCGGTCCGACGCCGTTTTCACCGCGGGATTCCACTTGATGTGCGTCCCCTTCGCCGCGTAGTCGGCGTCGGAGAACCACAGGTGGTGAATGCACGCTTCAGCCGTGATGCGCTTGTCTTCGAGCTCCTTCGTGTTGTCAAACAAACCCAATTCTCTTGCCGTGCTGATGTGCAAGATGTGCAGTTGGGTGTTGAGCTTCGTGGCCAATTCCACGGCTTTGGACGAGCTGCGGTAGCACGCTTCAGCGCTTCGAATGATGGGGTGATGGGCGATGGGAACGTGGGCCCCAAACTTCGCCCGTGCCGCTTCGGCGTTGGCGCGCACCGTGGCTTCGTCTTCGCAGTGTGTGGCCACCAACGTTGGCGCTTCTTTGAAGATGCCCTCGAGCACCGCCGACTCGTCCACCAACATGTCCCCCGTCGACGAGCCCATGAAGACCTTGATGCCGCAGACCCGGGTTGGATCTGTCTTCAGGACTTCGTCCAAATTGTGGTTGCTCGCCCCCATGAAAAAGCTGTAATTCACGGGACTCACCTCCGCCGCGCGATCGTACTTGTCCTGCAACAGCTGCTGGGTCAGTGCTTGAGGCACCGTGTTGGGCATCTCCATGAATGACGTGATGCCCCCGGCCGCGGCTGCGGCACTCTCCGTCGCGATCTCAGCCTTGTGGGTCAGGCCTGGCTCGCGAAAGTGCACCTGGTCGTCGATGCACCCGGGCATCAGCCAAAACCCCGTGCAGTCTTTGACCTCGGCGGCTTGGGCTTTGGCCTGCACTTCCGCGTCGGCGCTTTGCTCCGCCAAACTCGCGCCGACCGCCACAATGTTCTCACCTTCAATCAAAACGTCTTGCACCTTCACGGCGCCGTCGTTCACCACATGGGCGTTTTGGAACAGGATGGCTTGGGGCATCAGAGAGAGAGGAGGTTGGGGTTTACGATTTAGGGGGGAAGAAGATGCGTTGGGTGCGCATTTGCAGGACGCCAAGCAGGGCTTCTCGGAAGATGTTCATGCTCATTTTCGACGTGCCCAGTTCGCGGTCCACGAAGGTGATGGGCACCTCCTTGACTTGGTAGCCGTTGCGCTTGGCACGGAGCTTCATTTCGATTTGGAATGCGTAGCCAATGAACTGCACGGAGTCGAGCTGGATTTTTTCGAGGACTTCACGGCGGTAGCAGACAAAGCCTGCCGTCGCATCGCGAACACCGAGCCCCAACATGAGGTTCACGTACAGGGAAGCGCCGTAGCTCAGGATGAGACGGTTCACAGGCCAATTGGCCACTCCACCCCCTTTGACGTAACGCGAACCGACGGACATTCCCGCACCACCTTCGGCGCACGGCACGCGCAACCGGATCAAGTCTTGGGGGTCGTGTGAAAAGTCGCAATCCATTTCAAACACGTAGCCGTAGCCGCGTTGCAAGGCCCACTTGAATCCAGCGATGTAGGCCGTGCCCAAACCAAGTTTGCCTTCGCGCTCCAGCAAGTGAATGCGATCGGGGTGTTGGGTTTGGCATTCCTTCACCAAGGCAGCTGTGCCGTCGGGGGAGCCGTCGTCCACCACGAGCACGTCAAACGGAAACTCCAGCCCCATCACCGTGTCCAGCATGCGCACCACGTTCTCACGCTCGTTGTACGTCGGGATGATGACCAGGCTGTCGTTCATGACTCCAAGGTACGGGGTTTATGTGGTCATGCGGAGCATGTTCAGCTCGTCTTGGGTCAGATGACGCCAGTGCCCGCGCGGCAAATCCTTCTTGGTCAGGGGGCCGTAGACGACGCGATCGACCTTGACCACTTTGTAGCCGAGGTGCTCCCACATGCGACGGGCAATTCGGCTTCGGTTGCTGTGGATTTCCATGCCAATTTCATGCGGATCGTTTTTGACAAACGACACTTCTTTCGCCTTCACAAATCCTTGGTCCAACACAAATCCAGCGGTCAACTTTTCCAAGTCTTCCGGAGTGGCCTTCTTCGCCAAGGTGATGTGGTACAATTCGCGGAGGGCCACCTTCGGATGATTCAATCGCTTGGCGAGCTCACCGTCGTTGGTGAACAGAATCAATCCGGTGCTTTCCTTCTCGATGCGGTCAACCGGATACACGCGCTCTTTGCACGCGTTCTTGATGAGGTCACCGATGGATCGTCGTCCACTCGGGTCGTGTTCTACACCCAAGAAGTTCTTGGGCTTGTTCACAAGAACGTAACGCATCTTCTCAGGACGGATGGTGTCGCCTTCAACGCGAACAAGGTCCTTGGTTGGATCCACTTTGAAGCCCAGTTCGGTGATGACCTTGTCGTTGACGCTCACCACGCCCGCCCCAATCATCACGTCGGCTTCACGCCGGGAGCACACCCCAGATTGGGCAATGTACCGGTTCAGGCGCATGGTGGCCGTGGAATCCGGCACGGGAGCGAATTTTAACTTGGGCTTGGGGGCTCCGGGACGCCCACCGGGACGCCCTTGTGGCTTTCCTTGGGACGGGGGCACAGACTTGGACGGGGCGCCTCCTCCTGATCGCGAGGAAGTGGGTCGGCTGCCGCCGCGGCTGTTCGAAGGTTTCGCGCTGTTGCCGCCTCGGCGACCAGCACTTCCCTTGCGGGCGCCTCCTCGGCGGCCTTGGTCAGGGTTGTGTTTCATGATGCGGCAAAGGTACGGCGCCCCCACCCTCAACGGACACGCTTCCACGTCTTCACCCTTCGACTCGTCGATGGCGAAAGCAACACGCTTCCGTCAAAAGCATTTTTCAGATGGTTCACGACGCGTGCCGCCGAGCCTTCAGCGCGCACGAGGATGACGTCGAAACGGCAACCTTGGAGGCGCCGGGGGTGCCGGGCAAGGAACGCGTGCAACGATGCGACAATGCGTCGCTGTTGGGCGAGGGAGGGCATCCAGTGCGCAGGGTCGAGGTCCGTGCCGCACCCGTTCCGGCTCTTGACTTCGACCGCAACCGCCAGGTCGCCGTCCTGGGCAATCACATCCACTTCGCCTCGCGTGCCTCGCCAGTTCCGAGCGAGGATGCGGTACCCCATGGACTCCAACTGTTGGACGGCGCAGTCTTCGCCAAGGTCTCCCGTTCGGGTGCGGCTTTCCAAAACCATGGCGCAACGTTACCGCCATCTCTTTCGAGGCGCGACGTGAAGTTGACGTTTGTGGGTTCGGAGTTGATCAGCGCAAAATGAGGTCCGTGGTGCCGATCACGGTTTCGCCCTCGAGCACCTCGACGAGGTAGGTGCCAGATCGGAATGCCCCTTCCATCGAATCGTCAGAAGAAGCGTAAAAGATGCAGGCGTCGAGGCGTTCCCGAGCGTAATCCAAGGTTCGGGAGGCGCTGTAGTCGGTTGCTTCGTCTTCGGAGGGCAGGAGGTTGCCGTCGCTGTCGGTGATGCGGAGGTGCAGGGTTTTCGACCCGACCGGAGCGATGCGGTTCTCAAGGATCGTGAAGCACACCCGAAGCATGTCGCTCCGGTCCGCCCGATCCGTGTCGCGTTGACGGCCTGAGGACAGCACGCGCACGCCCACAGGATTGAGCTCGGAGACTTGGAGGGTTTGGCCTGCCTCCAACATTTCCTCCATGTTTTCCTGGCGCTCGACGAGGTCGGCGTTTTCTTGCGAGACCGCTTCCATCTGCTCCTTCATCGCCAAATTCTCGCCGAGAAGCGCGAGGTTCAACTGGTTGAGGGAGTCAATCGTGCCGATGTAGCCCTTCATGATGCTTCGGAGGGTTTCGGCTTCTTTTTTCAACTTCGCCACTTCCCAGTACCCGTTTTTCACCTTGGTCAACAAGCCGTCGATGCGTTCCTGCTGGGCGGCCAGTTCGGCGAGCATCATGGTGTTCTCGGTTTCGAGGGTGTCGTAGGAGAAGCGCATTTTCTCGAGGTCAAGGACAAGCTGGTCTTTTTCAAGCGCAAGCTCGGCGTTGTCGCTGTTGAGCAACCCAATGGTGCTGTTTCGGCTGGAGAGTTGGTAGCCGAGGTAGGCCACAGTCAATGCCAGGGTGGCGACGACGACGAGCCAGGTTTTTTGGGACATTTCAGGCATGGTGCAATGCGGATTGGAGGTACTGCGGTTGTCGGGATGCAAGCGTGCGAAAGTCATGCCAAAGATGCGGAGCCAACAGGACCGCTTGATGCCCGCAACGCACGAGTTCACCACCTCCCGATTGTGGGAAACTCCGGGTTTGGCAAGCGTTTCAATACGAACCCGCGTATCTTATGAAACCCAAATCGCGCCCTCATGGTTCGTCGACTTCTCTTTTTGGCCTCCTTCGCAGGCCTCCTTGTGCCCGCCAACCTTGGCCTGGCGCAGGAAACGTTTCAGGTGGGAAACACCACCCTGACCGCCTCCACGCTCACCTCGGGCATTCAGCTTCCGTGGGAGGTGTTGTGGGGCCCAGATGATTTTTTGTGGGTGACCACGCGGCCAGGCACGGTGTACCGCATTGATCCCGAGACGGGCGCGACCAGCACAGTCCTGACCAAGTCGGTGACCAACAACGGCAGTGGCGAACCGGGCATGCTCGGCATGGCCATGCACCCCGAGTGGGACACGACGCCCAAGGTGTTCATCGTCTACACAAGCGGGCCTTCTTGGAATGGGACGGAGTATTTGTCGGTGTTCGACTGGAACGGTTCGGCGCTGGTCAACGAGCAGGTGCTGTTGACGCTTCCCGCGGCGGGCATCCACAACGGAAGCCGCCTGTTGGTGCTGCCGGACCACACTCTGCTTATGACCACGGGCGACGTGGGTGACGGAGGGGCCAGCAGCCAAAACCTCAGCAGCCTCAACGGCAAGGTCTTGCGCCTCAACCTCGACGGCACGGTCCCGTCTGACAACCCAACCCCCGGCAGCTACGTGTACAGCTACGGCCACCGCAATCCCCAAGGCCTCGCCCTTGGCTCAGGCGGCCTCATTTACAGCTCCGAGCACGGCCAAAGCAACGACGACGAGGTCAACCTCATCGAACCGGGCCGCAACTACGGCTGGCCCAACGTCGAAGGCATGTGCAACACGTCGAGCGAGAACAGTTACTGCGCCGCGAACAACGTCCGTGAGCCGATCGACAGTTTCTCGCCGTGCGCCGCCGTCAACGGGCTGACGTGGTACAACCACCCGGCCATCCCCGAGTGGCAGAATTGCTTGCTGCTGTCTGTGATGGGTGGGTTTGCCTTGAACGACAAACGCCTCAGCGTGCTGGAATTGTCCGAGGACGGCCTGTCCGTCGTGAACGAGACGCAGTGGTTTGCGAGCTACGGACAGCGCATTCGCGACGTGGCCGTCAACCCCTACACGGGTGCCGTGTACCTGGCTTTCAATGGTCCCTCGTACCCGGGATCCGGTCCCAATTTGATCAAGGAGTTCCGCAATTTGGACTACCAGCCTGTGGTGGTGGTGGCCGGTTGCCGGTACCCTGGCGCGTTGAACTACGACGCCAACGCCACGGAGGAC
>Ga0209138_1002919_pt1 | contig 12762 bp, 5 predicted proteins | sample SaaInl3SG_22_DNA_FD_184645 | JGI IMG/M metagenome (GOLD analysis project Ga0209138, IMG submission 184645) | Marine microbial communities from expanding oxygen minimum zones in the Saanich Inlet - ESP_153SG_22_DNA (SPAdes) (version 2) | ecosystem: Environmental > Aquatic > Marine > Intertidal...
CTAACAAAATCTGGAATGCTTTCAGACTAGTAAAAAACTGGGAAGTAAAAGGCACATCCATGCCAGCTGAAAATCAGATGGCTATTCAATGGTTTGATGCGAGGTATAATCAGGCTTTGATAGAAATTGAAGATCATTTCAGCAAGTTTAGAATGTCTGATGCTTTAATGAGCACTTACAAACTGATTTGGAATGACTTCTGTTCTTGGTACCTGGAAATGATTAAGCCTGCTTATGGCGAGCCGATTGATCCCGCGACTTACGAGGTGACTTTAAACCTCTTCGAGAAATTGATGAAGGTATTACATCCTTTCATGCCATTCATTTCGGAAGAAGTATGGAGCGAGCTAAGAGATCGAGAAGACGGACAAGACATTATCGTTTCTGCCTGGCCGATCGTGGGGGATTTAAACCCTGACTTGATCAAGCAAGCCGACAAGGTCTTCGAATTAGTTTCGAATATCAGAAATGCAAGAAGTAGCAAAGGGATTTCTCCGAAAGAGCAATTAAATCTATTTGTTCGTGCGAAAGATCAGTCAGCTTACGATGCTTTTGAAGGAACAATCAAAAAGCTAGGCAACATTGGAGAGATTGAGTCTACTAGTGAAAAGATCGAGAATGCGATAAGCTTTGTGATCAACTCTGATGAATTCTATTTGCCAATGGCCGAAGGAGCAATTGATCCTGAGCAAGAAAAGGCAGAGATCGAAAAAGAGCTAGCGTATACGAAAGGTTTCTTGAACAGTGTTTCTAAAAAGCTAAGCAACGAACGTTTCGTGAGTGGAGCACCTGAGCAAGTAGTCGCTAACGAAAAGAAAAAACTGGCTGATGCAGAATCAAAGATTAAGGTTTTAGAAGAGAAGCTAAGCTCTCTATAAGCATCCAAATCATTGAAAATGAATTACATTGAGGCATGAAAAAATGCCTCTTTTTTTTGCCCTTTATAATTTTAGCAAGCTGCAGTGAGCCTAAGGAAGCTTGGATTACCGGTTTTGAAAAACCAGCGCAGAACCCTATCATGCAGGCCGACTCTAGCTATACTTTTCTTGATCCACTGACTAATTCAAGAGTTGCCTGGCAGAAGGCTGATATTTTTAACCCCGCGGCTGTCAATCGCAACGATACGATTTTCATGTTCTTTCGAGCCGAAGACAATCCAAAAGCCTATTTGGGTGGTAGAACCTCTAGAATCGGACTGGCTTGGAGCACCAATGGATTAGACTTCACGAAATACGAATCACCTGTGTTATATCCTGATTCTACATCGAATCTTCAGTGGGATTACCCCGGTGGCTGTGAAGACCCAAGAGTAGTCAAAAGAGAAGACGGTAAATACATCATGACCTATACCGCATGGAATCAAGACGTAGCTAGACTATCAATTGCGAGTTCAGATGATTTATACAATTGGGAAAAAGAAGGTCCTGCTTTAGAAAAAGCCTTTGATGGTAAGTTTTTAAATACTTGGAGCAAGTCTGGATCCATCGTCACTAAGCGAATTGGAGATGAATTGGTAGCCACAAAAATCAATGATAAATACTGGATGTATTTTGGTGAGCGAGGTGTAAACCTTGCTTGGTCTGATGACCTTTTAGATTGGACACCACTTGAAAATGACAATAATGAACTGGCCATTGTTATGGACCTAAGACCAGGGAAGTTTGATAGCTTTCTTACGGAACCAGGGCCACCGGCATTGCTCACCGATCAAGGCATTCTGTTAATTTATAACGGGAAGAATGACGAGGGCGAGATTGCTGATCCATCCATTCCTAAAGGAACCTACTGTGGCGGTCAAGCGCTGTTCGACTTGAATGATCCTTCTAAATTCATTACTAGAATGGACACACCATTTATCTGTCCAAGCTTACCACATGAGCTCACAGGACAATATGCCGCTGGAACTACCTTCCTTGAGGCTCTAGTTCCCTTCAAAGATAAATGGCACATGTACTATGGGACGGCCGATTCGTTTGTAGGTGTTGCTGTGGCAGATCAAAACTAAGTTTCTGGCCCCTCAGATTTTAAGCATAAAAAAGACCACTCAATGAGTGGTCTTTTGGTTTTGATGTGGATCCTGCCTGCCTATAGGGCTGAGGCCCCAAAGCTGCGGGGCGAACCCTGACCTAAAATCTTTGTAAGACATCTTCCACAATAGACGGTTAGTCCTTGAGTTGTCTAATGAACTTACTTTGCTTTTACTTTTTGATATCCCATTTAATTTACAACTCTTCTGTCTTACCTGACCAAGGGTATATCAAAAATTTACGCTTACAGAAAATTTAGAAGTGTAACAGAATGAATCGCTTTTATAATTTCTCGAATGTCACTATATAATTCCCGTTAGTACCAGCTGCTACCCCACCTATAGCATAATTGAAAGTCCAGGTCATAGCCTCAGGTGCATTGTCCTCAATCACAAATGAAGTTATGGTCACATCGGTAAATACATCCAACTGCAATTCAGTCGTAGTTTCAGTGTCGACCCATCTCCAGGTTCCTGTCGGTCTAAATACCCGTCCGCCATTTATTGACGAATAGAGACCATTTTTCTGAAGGTCAATTTTAAATCCTGGGTAATTTGCAGTTGCATCTAAACCATCAATCTGAACAGAAGTAATCACCCAAGTCCCTGAAAGATCTATCGTACGCTGCTCTTGATCGGTTAATGGGACAACATCTTTACATGCTGTAAAAAGCACAGTCACTAAAACAATGCCCAAAATTCCTTTCAAATTATTTTTTATAGTATTCATACCTTAAAGTCTTATAAATTTCTTGATCAACGTACCTTCATTGGTCACTATCATTATTACATAAATACCTGGGATATAACCTCTTACATCAATCACCTCTGTATCAGATCTCAATTCCTCTTTGTTCAATTGAATAATTCCATCTAGATTATAAATCAAAAGTCGAGGATTCGAGAGTGTCAGATTTTTCAAGTCAATCGTTAGATAATCATTAACTGGATTCGGACTTAGTGAAATGAGTTGCGGACTCAAATTATTTCCGATCTCAGTAATAACTGCACCTTCTGCCGACACTGCAATGCTCTGAGAGGCTACATTGGAAGAATTAATGGTAATGACCCCAGAATAGGTTTTTGCTTCAGTCGGAAGGAACGTAATTGTAACAGTCATACTCTCGCCTGCACCTAAACTCGCTGAAGAAATATCTACTGAGAAGCCAATCGGAGTATCGATTGAATTAATTTCTAACCCACTATTACCACCATTATTCAATATTTCAAAAGTAGAAGTACTGATAAGGCCCAAAGGAGTATCTTCAAAAACTGGACGACCCAAAACTGCCATTAGATAGGCCGGACAACCATTAGTATCCACTTCTATACCAGAAGGCGTATTCGGACAACTGTCTAGGTTATTTGTAACACCATCTCCATCAGAATCGATCTGGGAAGTTGCACAACCATGCACATCTACCACAGTACCAATAGGCGTATTAGGGCAGTGATCTTCTGAGTCATAAACACCATCTGAATCGGAGTCTACCTGAGAAATACTACAGCCATCTGTATTAACCGATGCACCTCTTGGTGTGTTCGGACACAGATCCTTGTCATCAGTAATGCCATCATTATCAGTATCAAAGTTTGCAGGCGCACATCCAACACTATTGACAGTGGTACCTGCAGGAGTATTGGTACACTGATCTATATCATTTGGAACACCATCATTATCATTATCTAATTGATGAGGAGAACAACCATGGGCATCAACAGATTCACCTTGGGCTGTATTAGGACATTGATCGATGTCATCATGAACGCCATCTCTATCACTATCTAACTGGCTAGGCGCGCATCCCGTGAAATCTGCCTGTTCACCTGCAGGTGTATTAGGGCAAACATCATCACTATTTTGGACACCATCACCATCCGAGTCTTTTTGTGATTCTGCGCAACCATTTGCATCTACTGTTGCACCAGCAGGTGTATTTGGACATTGATCGGAAGCATTAGGAACGCCATCTCCATCTCCATCTGGCTCAGCAGCAGGACAGCCATTGGCATCGACCGCTGTACCTGCTGGTGTATTTGGACAATGATCTACATCATCAGTTACACCATCTTTATCACCATCTTTTTGACTTAAAGAACAACCGTTAATATCCACAATCTGTCCTGCGGGTGTATTTGGACAAACATCGCTATTGTCAGAAACACCATCTCCATCGGTATCTAGCTGTCCAGTAGAACATCCCGAGGCGTTAACCGTAGCACCTATTGGTGTGGCTGGGCATTGATCTAAATTATTTGTGACACCATCTCTATCCGTATCGAGCTGGCTTGGAGAACAACCATGTTCATCAGCCTTCTCACCAGACGGTGTATTATCACAATGATCTATCGCATCATACACACCGTCACCATCTGTATCGATTTGGTTATTGGCACAACCATCGGCATTTACCATTAAGCCAGGAAATGTATTCGGACATAGGTCCTTATCATCTGTAACACCATCCTTGTCCGAATCTAACTGACTTGTCGCGCAACCATCCGAATTCACTTGAACACCAGCTGGGGTATTTGGACATTTATCAAATTGATTTAACACACCGTCTCCATCACCATCAGTTTCGGCAACTGTACAACCGTGTACATCTACCGTTTCACCAGCGGCAGTCCCAGGACAATGATCTAATGTATTGACTATGCCATCACCATCATCATCTTTTTGACTTTCTGAACAGCCATTGGCATCTACACTTTCTCCTATTGGCGTGTTTGGACATTGGTCCACATTATTCATTACACCATCACTATCATCATCTTTTTGACTATCGCTGCATCCGTTGGTATCAACAGCCTCACCCGAAGGCGTATTTGGACATTGATCAACCGCATTGCTTACACCATCGCCATCACCATCTAACTGAGAAGGTGAGCAACCATGTACATCCACTGTTTCACCAGCAGGAGTATTAGGACAATGGTCATCGGCATCATTGATGCCATCGCCATCCGTATCTTTTTGAGAATCCGAACAGCCATTAGCATCAACCGCTTCACCGGCTGGGGTATTCGGACATTGGTCATCTGCATTCAACACACCGTCTCCATCTCCGTCATTTTGATTGGCAGAACAACCATACTGATCAACACTTTCACCAGCAGGAGTATTTGGACAATGGTCTTCTTTATCATTTAGCCCATCTCCATCAGTATCTCTTTGAGACGGGGCACATCCATTGGCATCTACGGTCTCATTCTTTGGAGAATTAGGGCATTGGTCTAAACTATTGCTTACTCCATCACCATCATCATCTTTTTGGCTCTCTGCACAACCATTTGCATCAACTGACTCACCAGCTGGCGTATTGGGGCATTGGTCAAATGAATCTGAAATACCATCTCCATCTTGGTCATCCGCAAGAACTAAAATATTTGAACCAAATGGCTTACCGAATCTACTAGTCAAATGCTTGAGCACGGTAGTTGATTTTTGAGCAGGGTCAAATTCAAGAAGCACACCCATATTATACTGCCCCCCTGAATATGAAACCGCATACATTTTACCATTATGTTGTGCAAGTTCACCTATGAAATCTGAGCCTTGGGTAGCCTTATCAAGAACAAGCGTTTCTGTCTGATCAGAAACAATATCATAGGTGTAAAGTGTTGAAATATCAGGTTCATTAGACACCCAAAATACCTTATCATTCCAGATAGAAGGTCTCATATTCGGAGTAATACTTTTTTTACCAAGGTCTACTAGCACACTAACGGCATCATTTTGAAGATCATACTTATATAGAAGTGCATAAGTCCCTGAAGCTACAGTACCATCTGAAAAGAGAACATCTGGCAAGCCTCCAGTCAATCCATAAAAATTCAGCTTATCAGTGGTGGCCATACCTCCAGACGGATTCTGAGCTTCACTATTGTAAGTGATGGTAGCTTGAGATGTTGTCTGATTAATTTGATCATACTTTAAAATTACCTCACCAGTGGTCATGATGAATTGCAATGAATCATATTCAATCATTGAAACTCCCTTAATACGATTGACAAATGCATTACCAATCTTTTGGTCGCCAATTACATTCCCTGCTGGATCAAGCTTTGTCATACTAATTTGCTGCCCAGTAAAAGCAGAGTAACCAGTTGAATACAATTTGTAAAGATTGCCATCACTGCCTTTTGTAGCCTCTGCTGGGCTATAGCCTCCTATGTCAAAGCCTTGATATCGAAATTTGAATTCACTCTTTTTGGTTTTTAAATCAACAGAATTGAAGGTGGGACTCAAGTTACCCACATTCGCAGTCGTAGCTGACCCACCCCCATAAGCTGTACCTGTTAATAATTGACCATTTGTTAAGGCCGTTAATTCTCCTTTTAAGTGCCTGCCATTTGGGGCAAAGAGCGTATCCAATACGGTTACTTCTCTGGAATTTATGTTATACTTCAAAATATATCCCTGATTGTGCTGGCCATCCCGCACTAACCTAGTTCTGAGGTAAATATTCTCTTGACCATCAAAGGCCATAAACGGCTGAACATCACCGTATAATTTGGTTGATACAGCATTGGTTAAGTTACTTGTCCCGCCAGTGGTTCCATGAACCCAAAGTCCATCTGTTGCATCCCCATCATTATACGTTCCGATAATAAATTCCTTCGCTGCGATAGTCCCGATACCATGTGTATGGTATGGAAAAGAAATGACCTTTGTAAACTCATTTGACCCATCATATTGAATCAAGGAGCCTTTCTTCAGATCTGTTCCCTTTAATGATTGTATATAGTATTTCCCATTATTACCAGCCAGCATATTGGTGAAACTTTCGCCAATAAAATCTCCTCTATCGAATGTTATTTGGGCTCGATAAACTGTTTTATTTCTAGAAAAAAGACCTGAATTAGTATAAAGTGGATCATTTGGATCAAAGGTCTGCGCATAAACCCCACCACCTTTTTGGGATTCCGGGACAATAGACCACCTCATAACTCCATAAAACCTTTCTTTAGCTTGATGGTAAATGAGCTCACCATTGGCATGGGTAATGAGAAAACTACCTTGCCCAACTAGATTATCTACGACTTCAAGACTATCTTTTTTGAGATTGACTTTATACATTTGACCGGTACCATAGGGGTCCAATATCCTTCTAGTAAACCTTCCGTTAATATCAGGGGTCCTATTTACTCCACTCAACACCGTTTCCCCGGCTCTTCTCAAGACACCATATAGGTCTCCGTTAGGTCCAAAAGTCAACGATGATGCCGGATGATTTCCAGGAGCACTTTTTGTATTGAAGTCACCAATCTCTTCATATTTTCTGGTGGCAACCGTGTACTTCCAAACACCTCCATAATCTTCAGAACCACCTTCTTCGCATAGACCATAGAAGACCCCGGGTTCTGTTTCTACCAGTTTGAAAAGGGGCCTTCTGTAGCCAGTATCATTAAGTTCAGAGAATGAATGAAGAATTTCATAATTCATCGAATCTGGATGAAAACGATACAAAGCACCATCAAGCACATCTGGACTCCAAGGTGAAGCTACAGAGCTTTCTAAGCCATATATGTAACCATCACTGCCCATGTGTAAGCCTCCAAAATCATAATCTGCTTTTAAAATAGAGCCCCCCCACAGCGGGTTGGCATCATGGCTATAAGCATTATCCATTTCGCCAGTTGTGAGATTGTACTTTACAATGGAACCACCCGCCTTATCCCCTCCTATGGTGGAGGTGAACAATAAGTCTTGAGCAAAAGAATTGGCGGATAATAAACAAGCGATTAGTAGTAGATAAAAACGAGGCATAAGCTAGAATTTTAAACAAAGTTTAATTTCTTGATCCAATTAGAACCAAGTTTTCGATGAATCGTATCAAACATTCGATTAGTAACTCAAACACCTATCTTACCAATGGATGGACATGATTTATCTTGTGTGAAGTTAGATGTTTGTAATTTTGAACTTTTGAAAACAAATGTGTTTATTCATCCACCTTATGTTTATTTTAAAACAACCCTGTAATTTATTCCTCAGATTTATAAAAATATGAAACTGTGTTGGCTTCTATTTTTAGTGGTTCTCAAGGTTAATGCTCAAGACACCTCTTTTGTCCAAAGTATATCTCTGAGTGACCATGGTTATATAAGAAACATAACTTCCGACCCAAACACCCTTTACTTAAGAATAGAAGATTCAATCTACAAATGGAGTAATAATGAGTTGAATTACATACAAAAAGGCTATTCAAGATACTCTTGGGTAAAAAATGACATCAATGATTACTATTGGATTCACAATGAAAATGTTTCAAGAAATAAGCAGTCATTCGGTACAGTTGCTAAAAAACTGATACCTGGAAAAATCAATAAGACGACTACACACGCAAGAATAAAAGACAAGCTGTATATTTCACATAATGGTAAGTTGCTTGAATACAATATAAATTCACTTACAAAATTATTTCATGAAGGCAGGTCGATACGCAATATTTATTCCGAACCTGATTTTAGAATAATAAGTACATATTCTGGAGTGTTTTTAGACACAGATTATCGTGTATTTAAAGACGACAACCTTTCCCAAGATCCCGAATTCTATTCTAATGGAAAGTTTGTCAAACTGGATACTAGCTACTTCTTATGTCAAGATGGCCTTTTACTGTATGATAAAAAGACTCAAAAATTTGATGTCCTCATTCACAACAACGGAGAACAAATGTTTCGAAACATACTTCAATCAGAAACCAAGAATTTTGGTGTTTTGAACGATGGAATAGTAGATCTCAATATAAAAGAAAGACGCATAGGTGATTACTTGTATAGTGGTGCTGTTGTAGATGCTATATCACATAAGAACACGATATACTTTATTACCAGTGACGGGTTGCTCGGAGAAATTGAATCTGATGGGTCAATAAAAACCTACCCTTCAGGTTTGGAACTAACAGAAATAACTCTCATTGACAACACTATATATATCGGCAGTAGAAATGGGCTGTACACATTTAAAAATGGTCAGTTTAATTGTCTCCTTGCAAACTATGAAGTAATTGAGTTAATAGATTGGAATGGCACCATGATCTTCTCTAACAATACAGGGCTTTATGCTATCATAAACAATAGGGCTTTATCAATTCATGAAAATATTGAGTTTAATAAGCATGCGCTCAGCAAGGATCCTTATTTCTTGTACGCTGGAAGTGTTAATGGACTATACGTTATTTCTAGCGACCAACTAAATGACTGGATTAATCTAAAAACGAATGAGTCTTTTATTCAGAATTTAAAAACTCCGTGGTTTCAAAGGGCACACTATTGGATATATTCTCTTCTGACAGTTACACTGATAATTGTCTATTATAAATATCACAATAGCCAAAAATTAGCTCAACTCAGTCGTGATAGGTTGAAATTTGATATCGAATATCTGGAGATGTTAATTAGAAAAAATCACAAGATTAAATCCGTAAATGATCTTGCAGACCACCTAAACACTTCGGTCGTTCAGTTAAACCGAAAATTAAAAGAACAAAACACAAAACCCCTAGTGATCTTACAAAACGTAAAAAAAGACCTTTGCATCGAGATGTTTGATCAAGGGGCTAAACTCTCTGAAATTGCAAAAAGAGTTGGGTATAGTGAACGTTACATAAAAGAAAACTTTTTGAAGAATCACAAACAATAAATAAGCTGCCAAAAAGCCTATTTAGAATGGTAGAATTACCCGGTTAACTCCGGTGATCCCTGGACGAAACCACTGCTGCAAATACAAAAGGCATTCTCGAAGAGCGAAATTGATTTATTTAGCCTTTGTTGGTCATGTTGCCAATAAGGTTATTGAAAGGGATTACCTACGGTGATCCCCAAGCGAGACCACTCATGCAAATACAAAAGCCTCAACTACTTTGCAGTTGTCTTTTTTCATTCAAGACAAATTAGAGCTAGCTCGGTATTGTCCAGAAACACAAAAGCTTCATCTCTCGATGAAGCTTTTGTGCGGTCATGTGGGCGCTGAGGGATTCGAACCCCCGACCCCCTCGGTGTAAACGAGGTGCTCTGAACCAACTGAGCTAAGCGCCCCAGTAATTGGGTCTGCAAAGGTAATTAGCGTTTTCATTATTGCAAATGCTTCCTTCAAATTATTTTTAATAAAAAGAAAGCCCATTCATGAACCCTTCAAAATAGACTGAAATTCATTTTTTACTTATCTTCCCACTATCAAAACATTGGCTGCTAAATGATCCTCTCGGAATTTCAAGACATTTTCGAGCAATACTATACTCCGATCAAAAACTTTCTATACTACAAGTGTGCAGAGCTCGATCGCGCTGGAACTTGGGATTTTGATAAGAACAATCTCTCTGAATCTATACAATCAATAACACAAACAATGGGTTTCAGCTTTGAGATAGCGGGGGATTCAATATTTATAAAGCAGCGATAAAGAAATTTAGAATAATACGGTGACGCTAAATGTTAATTAAGCAGTTTGAGTCACCATCTTAGGTTGAGGTTGAGGGATGGGTGGTGCCATCCCTCGTTTTTTTTTACAAGCTTTCTAAAAGTGCTCTAAGCTCATTCCCCTAGATCCCTTTATCATGATAGCAGCATTATTAATCGCGTGACTTTCCAAATAAGACTTTAAGGCTTCCTTATCACTCCAATAATGAGCCTTGGAATTTCCCAGTTTACCGAACTCCATCAATTTTCCGCAAAGGTGAACTTCATCTAAATCAAGTTCCGCTGTTAGCTTCCCTATGGCCTCATGTTCTTTTGGCGCATCCTCTCCCAGCTCAAACATATCGCCTAGAATAGCCACTTTATATTTTGCCTCCTTACCCGAAAAATGCCTTAAAGAAGCAGACATTGAAGATGGATTGGCATTATACGCATCAAGTAAAATAGTATTGGTTCCTTTCTCTAAAACCTGCGATCGATTATTATCTGGATTGTAGCTAGCGACTGCATCTAGAGCTAAATTAGCATCTACTTCAAAATATTTACCCACACAAAGTGCCGCACAGATATTCTCAAAATTATAAGCTCCGGTTAAATGCGTTGTGACTTCGCTGCCCTCTTCAGTTCTTAATTTTAAGGATGGCTGACTTTCGAGTAGTTCAGCATGTAGATAGTCTCCTTTAGCTGGATAATAAAAAGGAGATTTCATTCTTCGCTTAGCAATATTCGAGAGCACTTCGCTTTGTGAATTAACAAAGACTGCTCCATCTCTGAGGATCAAATGATAATAGAGCTCAGACTTACCCCTAATTACTCCTTCTACACCTCCAAAGCCTTCTAAGTGTGCTTTACCAATGTTTGTAATCAATCCATGAGTTGGATCAGCAATACCACATAGTTCTGCGATATCACCTACTTTACTAGCCCCCATTTCGATAATCGCAATTTCTATCGTTTCATCAATTTGAAGTAAGGTCAATGGAACACCAATATGATTATTAAGATTTCCTTTGGTAGCATGCACTTTATACTTTTTGGCGAGCACATCACGCATTAGTTCCTTGGTTGTAGTCTTACCATTGGAGCCTGTAATCCCGATAAAGGGAATGTCTAATTGCTTCCGATGATGATTACCAAGCTGCTGCAAGGCCGTTAAACCATCCTCGACAACAAAGTATCTTTCGTCTTTAGCGAATGCTGGGTCGTCTATAACTACGACCATGGCTCCTTTTTCTAAAGCTAGATCTGCGAACTTATTTGCATCAAAATTGGGGCCTTTCAAAGCGATCCAGATGTTTCCATCTTTTACTGATCTAGTATCCGTAGATACACCCGTGCTTTTTAAGTAATGTTGGTATAATTGCTCAATCATCGATATCATGAATAAAGTTGCTACAAGTTAATACAGGTATGAATAAAAACTGCGTTGATTAGAATTGAAACGACAGTTTTTTCAGATTACCTTGCCTGCTCAATGAGATCGGTTCTTTTTCTTATCCTGCTTAGCCTCCCTTTCGCCCTGAAAGCACAGTTTGAATTTCGATTCAATACAGATGTGCCCGTTTCAATTCAAGGAGAAGTACTCAATAGAGCTTGGGAAGGCGGCTTGAATGCAGCACAATTTCAAACCATGGATTTGAACGATGATGGCAGAGAAGACCTTATCATCTACAATCGAATATCACGAGACATTAGTACCTACCTAAATGTGAACGATGCATATGTTTGGAGTCCCGAATATGCCTATCAGTTTCCTGATGATGTGATTCATTGGTTAATCCTCAAGGACTATGACTGTGACGGTTTGAAGGACATTTTCACCAGTACAGCACTAGGTATTAAAGTATATAGAAATACAACTACAGGAGCCTCGCTATCCTGGGAAATTGCGCAACCCTTCTTAAGATTTGACGGAGGCACCAATATACAAGTGAGTCCGAATGACATCCCTGGAATTGCAGATATCAATGGCGATGGTGTTTTAGACATCCTAACTTATCGATTCGGAACCTCCACCACAGTGGACTATTTCCAAAACACAGGTACATGTGGTTCTTTAGAATTTACAAGAGCAGAAAGACAATGGGGTGGCTTTACCGAATGCGACTGTGATAGTTTTTCATTCAACAATAGCCCCTGTCCAACCCCTTCGATTGCCTTTGAGGCAAATAATAACAATGCCGTGCTACATGCTGGCGGAAAAACAATCCTACCCTTTGATGCTGACAATGATGGCGACATAGACATCATCAGTTCAGATGAGTTTTGTGAGTCGCTATACTTTCTTGAAAACACTGGTGATAATCTGAATG
>Ga0209138_1002922_pt1 | contig 12755 bp, 14 predicted proteins | sample SaaInl3SG_22_DNA_FD_184645 | JGI IMG/M metagenome (GOLD analysis project Ga0209138, IMG submission 184645) | Marine microbial communities from expanding oxygen minimum zones in the Saanich Inlet - ESP_153SG_22_DNA (SPAdes) (version 2) | ecosystem: Environmental > Aquatic > Marine > Intertidal...
ATCCATTGAAATCAAACGAGGTATCAACAATGACTGATGAATTAAGCCGTGTTGTCTTTGGAATCTGTTTACTTGCCAGTGCGCTGGTCATCAATTTGCAACTGCCCTAACTGGGAAGCTCCGATGGGCCGATCAACGGCTCTTATCCCCGCACAGCCGGGGACTTTTTTATAGGCCTGATTGTCGCCTTATATTTATGATCAATTCAAAACCGGCTAAAGTTTATCGGAACATCATCACGTCGGAAAAGCAGTGAACCAAGAAACCCTGAAAGAGCTGATTTCAGATCATGCTAATCACCCGCGAAACAAGTACCGAATCGAGGCGCCTAACTGCAGTTGTCAGGGGAAAAATCCACTCTGTGGGGACGAGGTAACGATCTCTATTAAATTATCCCCATCAACGTCGATCATTGAAGAGATTGCTTTTGAGGGCAGAGGTTGTCCGATTTCACAGGCTTCTGCCTCTTTGGTAACCGAAGTTTGCAGAGGACTATCAAAAACTGAGGCAAAAGCTTTATCGAGTTATCTCAGGAATGTAATCACTCAGACACTCCAAGCTTCTCTTGACGAGAGTCTTGAGGAGGTCTGGGCCGAGATTGAGAGCCTTGCAGCAATTCAAATTAATCCCGCACGCGTTAAATGTGTGACGCTCGCATGGCACACTCTGAATCATGCCCTTGATGGCGATGTCAATGCTGATATCTCATCGAACTGACTCTTCCATTCTAGTAAAATGCCAAAGCTCTTTCCAATCCTAGGGGATCATCGATATCAATTAATGTACCGCGATCAGTTACTGGGACCTCTTTGATCATATGAGGATAACGATCAATCAAGACTCTCGCGCCCTGATCTCCACTCAAATCAGCCAACTCATCGAAGAATCGTTTTCCGATTAGAACAGGATTCCCTCTTTTACCTTTATAAACCGGATAAACCATGGCTGCACCCGCAGTTGGATCGAAGGCTTCCATGAGCGCAACCACCGTATCTCTTTGAACCAACGGCATATCACCAAGGAGAATAATCACGGCATCAACGTCAGAAAGTTGTGCTAGAGCAAGTTTTAAGGAACTCGCCAAACCAAACTCAGGGTGAGGATTTTGAATAGCGATGACATCAGTCGCCAACCTCTGACTGATCTCAGTAAAGTCTCGGGAACCTACGAACACTTTTTTATCCAAATCAGATGTATTAATCAGATCAAGAACAGGATCAATCACCTGACGATCATCTTTCCAGCGCGCCAGCAACTTATTCGCTTTCATTCGAGACGACAGCCCACCACCTAAAACAATTGCACCAAATTTTTTCGATCCATCGACAACCTGTTCTACTCTTGAGATGCCACGTGCGGGGGAATCTTTCAACAATCCCCCAACCCCCATGCCTTGTATACACATGGAATCGATCGGTAATCGGGCAAACAACCTATCTAAGATCAGATCAATACCATTGAGAGCAGGTGATCTAGCGCACCCGGGCAGTCCTATAATTTGCGTTTCCCCTAAATGTCCAATCAGCAAAAGGTTCCCGGGATCAACGGGCATACCAAAGTGATCGATCGTGCCACCCGAACGGCTTATCGCTTCAGGTAAAACATCGGTTCGGTCGCAAATTGCGCTAGCACCCAGAATCAGAATCAGGTCACACTGACTCGAGAGATCGGAGATCACCGACATTAAATCACCGACTTTATGATCCACTGTGCATGAAGAATTTAGGCTTAAACCATAGTTGGCAAGCCTATTCGTCTGAACGATAACGCTCTTCTCATAGACCTTTTCAGGCAGAGATGGCAACGTAGTTTGAATCAAACTAACGCGCATGGATGTCGACCAAGATCGTAATTCCAGAGTTATCTTGGCTGAGATTGTCAGTGCCTGCGTAAGAACTGTATCCGCCACAAAAAATGGGATAATTTTGAGTGTTGCAACTAACTGCCCCGCTTTAACGGCGGTTTTGTCTGGGAGCGTAGCAATCGTTATACTTTCCGATACACGATTCAAAAGATGGACTTGATTTTCATCAAAACAAAATAATCCATCGTTTTCCGCCACAAGATTAATGCGCCCACCGATGCCTCTCTTCGGCCTTATTTTTACGAGCGTGATGCGTTCAGATATTTGTTGGGCAGCAAGGTCCTCATGACAGTCGTCGGGAAATGACGAAACAACGGTGACAGCCTCAATCTTATTTGCCAGCAAGCGGCTTGCCAGATCCTTCGACAGGAGTGAGCCCTTTTTTAACACCTCTTCCGGAAGCTTGACCGAATGCGCCAAGACGGTTCCAATGGCATCCTCTGGTGCTTTACGGTCGATGCCCATTATGCCTGTCTTCTAGCTTGCACTATTTGCGCTGCTATTGAGACCGCAATCTCTGCGGGGTCTTTCGCCCCAATATTGAGCCCAACCGGCGAACATAGTTTGTCAATCAATGCGTGGTCGAGACTCAAAGAACGAAACCGTTCTATTCTCTTTTCATTCGTTTTCCGCCCACCTAGAGCCCCAACGTAGAACGCATCAGATCGTAATGCTGCCATCAGAGCAGGATCGTCAAACTTTGAGTCATGCGTTAAGGTCACTACCGCGGTGCCGGAATCTAATCCGAGATCTTGAAATGCATCATCCGGCCACTGCGAAATCACCTCAATATTCGGGAAACGGTCAGCGTTCCCCCAAGCCGGACGAGGATCGATAATAACTGGGGTCATGTCCAGTAACTGCAGCATTCCGCTTAACGCCTGCGCAATGTGAACCCCTCCGACGATTAAAACCCTGATGTCAGGGACGAAAACAGAACCAAAAATTTCCTGGTTAGGATCTATATAGCCGTTATTTTTTAACCCAGCCGCTGATTCGTGAGACAACCAGTAACGCCAGCCTCCACCAAAAGGCGTCTTTTGAGACAGTTCTCGCGCCAAGACCCTGTGCTTTCTCTCTTGAAGGGCAGCCAAACACTCTCTAGGGATGTTGTCCGATGACTCGAATGGTTCTATCAGAATCCTGATCGTACCGCCACATGCGAGCCCAACCTCGAAAGCTTCGTCATCCGTAACCCCATACTCCAGAATTCGAGGCTGACCGAGTGTCATGGCTTGTTGACACTCACTGACAACAGCTGCTTCCACACAGCCACCAGACACCGATCCACAAAACTCACCGCTTACATTAACTGCAAGAAAAGAACCAACGGCCCGAGGAGCGGAGCCCCAGGTAGATAAAACTGTTGCCAATGCCACCTTTTTCCCAAGTTTCTGCCAACTCACAATACGGTCGAAAATATCAAGATCACGATGCTGCATTGTAAGTCTCCGGGAAAACAGTTGCCGAGCGCTAAAATCTAACGGTTTCTTCGATAACGCTTAGGACTCCAGATACATCTTATCTAGAAAGAACATCAGGGTTAGATAGTGCCTCGTCGCCATGAGAGCGTTCGCGTTATCGATTATTTCCGAAGAGATATTCTCTTTTTCAAGGATCATAGTGATCACACCACTCATTAAGGAGGATGCATTCCGGAACTCCTCTTTGACGTGCGGGGGAATAGCCTGAATATCTTCGACCCACTCTTCAAGTGTCTTAGAACCTTTGAGGAAATTAGCTAAGAAATCGCGAATGCTAGAGCCACCAGGACCAACTCCTTCGGTGCTTTTGCCCTGCGCTGCATACGCCAACATGTACTCATAAGCTTCTTCAATTTGAGAAATAGCATCGGTCTGGATTGTCATTAGGTGTCCCTGTTAGTTCTGCTCACCGCCTCTCAACATAGATGCGAGAAGTTGGCGATGTTCGGGTAGGAATGAAAAATAGAGGTGAAGTATAAACATCATGATCAGAGCCAAGGCAGTTGCTCCATGTATCGTATAAACCACGCCCCACGAATGGTCGGAAAGAATGCCAGGTATCCTATCCCAAAACCAAGTATCGAGCTTCACTAACATCAACAAACCCGAGACGATCAAGGCAACGAGTAGTGCGGCCGTGGCCCAATGATAGGCCTTTTGACCCAAGTCATATTTAGAGGTGGTTGTGTGGTCATCTTTGTTGCTCGATTGAAATAGATCTCTTAACTCGGACAGATCTCTCCGATAGATCCACATATCAGAAAATTTGAGCCTAAAAAATACTCTCCACAAATGAAAAAGCACGGAAAGCGTCAACAAAACGCCAGAGATCCAGTGCGCATCGACCCAAGCAAACTCTACCCCAAGAATTGGGAGGAATGCAGTAGCTAAGCATACAATGACTGTGACAGCCATAACCCAATGAAACACGCGCTCTGGCAAAGCGTGCCTTTCTGTTGAATGCGATGCCATTTAAATCCTTAGTGGTTGATTAGTCGTCCAGTCTATCGGAGCCACGTTTCACTGAGCGTATAGCTTGGTGTGCAGCAATGATCAGTAAAGCGGCAACTACTGGCACCCAAATCAGGTCCCAAGACACCCCAACTAGCATCTTCTGACCCCATACGGATTTCGAGTAACGCAGTAGCTCCAACTCCAAAACCTACTCCTTCGAGCCTTTATGCGCTAAGAGAGCGAATTGCTCGTTTAGCCAATTGACTCATCAGCGGAGCCTTAAATTGATTATAATTTAGGGGCTTGGCGCCTCTTGCAGCCACCCGCTCTACGAGTTTTTCGAGTTCACCATTGGCTTTCTCACCAACAACAAGCGATTCAACATCTTTTAGCCGCCTTGGCGTGCACTGGACAGCACCACAAGACATCTGAAGCGCCTCAATTGAGCCATCCGCTCCAACCTTAGCCGCCATGGCAACGTTGACTAAAGCAAAGTCCCAAACTTGTCGATCAGCCACCTTTTCAAAGTACTGGCGAGAGCCTGCCCACGTCTTAGGAATCTTAATTTGAACTAATAGATCTCCCTTATCTCTCTCGACTGCAGTCATCCTCTCAATATCAATCTCCGGGCCTACAAAGAAGTCATCGACAGACACTGTCCTCAACTTCCCATCGCGCGCTATGACCATTTGGGCATCCAACACAGACAACGCAGGCGCCGTATCAGCCGGCGTTACTGCGACGCAACGTTTGGCCTCAAACAGCGTGTGCTCTCTATTCATTGCTGTAGGTGTATTCGCGTAACACGTATTTCCACCGGCTCGATAACAAGGGAAGCCATCTCGGTAGTATGCGCATCGTGTATCTTGACAAATGTTACCCCCAATCGTACCCGAATTTCTGATTTGAGGACTTGCCACTCGTCCAGCAGCGTCAGCTAATACTGGGAATAACTCCTTCACTAACTTGTTTTGATTAAGGTCAGTCAAGGTCACCATTGGGCCAATAGCAATATGGTCACCCTTATCCTCAATCCCATAGAGTTCTTTTACTCCAGAGATATCGATCAGGTACTCAGGTTTCTTAACTCGGTCTTTAAACCAATCAAAACTATCTTTTCCACCCGCAATCACCCAACCATCTTTACCGTGCTTATCTAACAAGGCCACAGCCTCATCAAGTGATGTCGGTTGGAGCATTTCGAATATGTGCATCATATCAGTCATCATCGTTCTCCTTACTGGCAGGCAATTTGAAGTGGCTTATGGCTCTGTGGGAGCCCGTTGACATGGTTGATAATCATGTCAGCTACCACTGGAACACGGTTGAATGTGTGGCCATCCAACGCCTCGGTTATCGCAGCCAAATATGCTGAGGAGGCCGCACCTTGGATTGGCTCACCCACCCCTTTTGCTCCCACCGGATTTTGCGGATCAGTCGCACCTTCGACATAAACCGACTGCATCGCGGCAGGCACATCAAGCCATGACGGTGGCTTAGCCTGATAAAGACCTCGAATTTGAGGACGTCCGTACTCTGGGTCGTATACGATCCGTTCGAGAGCCGCTAGCCCAAACCCCATCACAGCCGCACCCCGAACCTGAGCTGCAAGTCCTTTAGGATGTAGTACGGTACCGACGTCTGGGATACCCAAATAATCGATGATTTCTACCCGTCCAGTTTCCACGTCAAGATCAATTTCTATGAAAGCTGCGGCAAGTCCAGGAACTGTTCCTTTCTTTGGTAACTTGTCTTTGGCTGCCGCGACCAAGCCCGTGCCAGCCAATGCTGTAGCCGACGCTTTGGTCATCGGATTTAACTCCTCATCCAATTCAGCGCCACTGAACTTGCCACCAAGCTCAATTGCCTTCTTGGCAGCATCTGCGAAGGTCATCGAACCATTACCCGACTTGGCAATCACCTTCTCGTCCTTCAGATCATAGTCCTCAGGAGTTCCTCCCATGACCTGTGCTCCAATTTCAAGAAGAAGGTTCTTACACGCTGTACCCGCCGCAAAATTCGTACGTGTCATAGTGAACGATGTGTTTGAACCAAATTGACCAAGATTCCAAGGCATATTGGCCTTAGTTCCACCACGTTCAATGACACAGTGATCCCAGTTGTACCCCAATACCTCCGCAGCCACACGAGCGGTATCCATGTAAGAGTAAGTACCTAAATTCCCCACACCCGTGTGAATATGCAATACACCGTCAGGTGTGATCCGTACTAAGCCATCAAAACCAGCGGCGCCAGCTGAATGGTACGCCTGACCAATCCCGACCGCACGAATTTTGCTGCCGTTGCGCTTACCAGAATTTTTCTTCTTCTCAGCATAGCCGAAAGTTTTAGCTCCCTGCTCCAATGCCTCTTTCAAATATGCGCTAGTAACAGGACTCTGTTTAGCACCTACAGTTGCGTTTTTACCGCCCTCTCCCGGTGAATTAACGAGACGAAGATCAAGTGGATCGATACCAAGCTTGCGAGCCGCCTTATTCATTATCGGCTCCATGATGTTCGCAGTCTGATTTTCACCAGGACCTCGCTGAGGACCCTTTGGTGGTGTATTCGTCAGTACAGGAATTCCGCGGTATCGCATTGCCTCAGGCTGAAAAACAATAGAACTCGCATCACCAAAATTTTGGAAATCCCAAAAACCACCTGTTGGACCATTGTCTTGAACAACGAACGCATCAATCGCCTTAATCCGGCCATTTTTTCCGAAGCCAACCTTCACCCAGCCTTGGAATCCAGCTCGCGCCGATCCGTTATAAAACTCTTCAGCACGACTCATCCGCATCATGACTGGCCGACCACCCAGCTTCTTGGACATAAACGCTGGTATAGCCATCACCGGATACGCATAGCCTTTACCGCCGAATCCGCCACCACAGAATTCACTCACCATGACAACGTCCTTCGGCTCGATACCCACATACTTGGCCAAGCTTGGAACGGCAAATGACGAAGATTGAGTCGAACCCCAAAGGTGCAGTTTTCCGTTTTCCCAATATGCTGCAGCTGATCGCGGCTCTAGCGCGTGGTGAGCATTAGCCGACGACACAAAGGTTTCCTCGAGCACAAGCTCTGATTCTTTGAACTTCGCCTCGAGATCACCCCAAGACCAATCGATCGGTGCTGCGCCCATCGGAAGAGCATCATCGCCAGCTATAGCAAAGTCTTTTCCACTCCATTTTATTTCCTGGAACTTAACACCTCGTCTATTAGCGACATTTCCACCATCCAAGGCATTGGGACCATCGGGTTTGAGACTATCCAACGGATCAATCACGAAAGGTAGTGGCTCCAGACTAACATCTACAAGCTCGATCGCTTCAGCTGCAGCCTGCTCTGTCTCCGCAGCAATTGCGAGAATTGGCTGCCCGACAAAAGCAGGGGTGCTACTCAAGATCGCATGACCAGCATCTTTCGGCTGTTTGAGTTCATCCGCAGTAAGGACTCCTACAAACCCTGGTACCTGCTTGGCTTTCGATAAATCGATACCAGTGACTTTAGCGTGAGGCATCGGTGAGGATAGAACCTTAACGAACACCATCCCGTCTGCGCGAAAATCTTCGGCGTAACGCGCCTTCCCAGTGACCTTCGACTCGATATCTGGAGGAGTTAGGTCTTTACCAATAATTTTATAAGACATCTTTAGACCCTCTTAGCTGCGCTCATGACACCGTTCAAATAATGCTCATAAGCACCACAACGACAGAGATTTCCCGATAAAGCCTGACGGACGTCGTCAACACTTGGATTTGGATTCTTCTCGAGTAAATTAACGGCCGACATCACCTGGCCGGGGGTACAAAAACCGCACTGCGGTCCAAGTTCATCGATGAATGCCTGTTGCACGGGATGCAGTCGCCCATTTTGGGCCACACCTTCGATCGTACGGATTTCTTTTCCCTGTACCCGCATAGTCAGGGTCGAACACGAATACTCAGTCTGTTCCCCGATAATTACCGTACAAGCACCACACTCAGCCCGGTTGCATCCGATCTTAGTTCCTGTCAAACCGAGTCGATACCTTAGTGTATGAGCTAACGTCTCATTCGGCGGCACGTCCAGCCGATGCTTTCGACCATTAACGCTCAGAGTGATTAACCGATCCGTCTGCTTCGCGGCGGCATGCGCCTTATTAGAAGAAAATAGATAACCGCTCGAGGCGATGACCACTCCAGAACAAATGACGCCTCTTAAGAAGGCCCGACGAGACATCGTTGGTGGACGCCAGGACTCGGGTTCACCCGGTACATTGCCCGCTATCCCAATCGTCCCGGGCTCAGGACCAAAGTCATCAGCGGGATCTGGTGGCATCATCATGCCAACGCCATTACTCTCCGCATCTTTAACTTCCCAACTCATAGTCAATACCCCCTTGGTACAACAAGCTCGAGGCGCTGCGTCGCGATCACGGAATGACTAGATGTTGCTTTCGTTGCTTTAACCCTGGCCTTCCGTGCCGAGCTTTTTATTATTTTTTAGACTATATTCAATATTCAATCTAACTGTACGCGGTTAGTTTTCGCTGAAAACAGTTATTATTGTTTACGAATTTATTGCGCACAATGTTATTAGTCTTTAGTGGTATAGCTACAGCGGTGCGAGTCGGATTGGCTGAAATGCTGGGCTAATCTCATAAAATCAATAGAAAGTGTTTTTATCTATGGGCCAAGTTCATTTCGTTATACCCGGGCCGAGCGTCAAGAATCACTCGTTGAAGACATTAGGATACCTCGGTCTTCTTATCAGCCTCCACGTCGTTACCCCAAAGATCGCAGAGGCTGACGATTGGGCAGCCACTCTCTCACGTCTCAAAACACTCCCAGCTGGATTCGTGGCGCAATGCGAATCAGGTGACTTAGTGCTTAAAGGCCCTCCGGGTTACGCAAGATTTCGGGTCGAAGAATCAAAACTGTGTAGCGACAAGAGTGACCTTCATTTGATCTGCATAGCCGGTGCCGCGGGTACAGACGACTCCGGCCGCTCTGTACCAAATTGCAAGGATCTATCAGGTGATTTCACTTAGTTTCCTTAGGATCAACCTCGTCAGTTTATCAATCGGTTTGATGATCATCATGCCAGAACAAGCACGGGCCGACCGTCATTGCTCACTGGGTATCGGATTAATTGAGATTGCAATCGCTGAGTTGAATAACTTAGGCGAAATGAAAGATGCCTGCTCTACAACCCGAGAACAGGTTTCAGAGTGGCTGATTACAATTGTTGAGGATTTCGAGGTATGCGGTTGTGCTCTCCCAAAATCTGTATCAAGTGAGGTCAAACGCTTCAAAACACTACCATGTAAGGAATCAAGACAACTTCAGCTTGAGACCCTCAATAACCTTGATCAAGTCGCCAAAAACAAATGCGGCTACTGACTTGTCTTTATCGCTATCGATTATATGTTGACCCTAGTTGTTACGTGTTCGAGTAAGGACTCACCTGGTCACCATTCGACTTCCTGTGGATACTCGCATTAAAAGACACTATCACCCGGTCAGTTGATCCCTCGTATGCCATCGCTTGATGAGAGAGCCAAGACGGGAACACGATCAAACGACCCGGAACCGGATCAAAATCAATCACGCTGTTCTGTAGGTAGGCGTTACCGAAGTCCATGAAGGCACCCCCTAGGCGCTCAAATAGTGGACTATAGAATCTCGTCGCTCCGTTTAGACGTCCATACACCGGGTGCTTACACCGCTTATCATCTTCATCAACTGATACAAGGTACACACCGGACCAAGAGCAGTTCCCGTGGGTATGCACATCATGACTAACACCACTGTTTGATATTTGAAACCAGATACCCTGGATTCCAATCTGAAGATCGACCTCCTCAGCAGGCCATATACCCTGATTGGCGACCTTCGCAGTATCCCTTAGAGATGCCACAATGAACTGAAGGAAGTCATTCCACTCGGACAGCTTAACCCGATGGAGAAGATCGTCCCGACTAGCGTAGAAGTGCGCCTGCTCGCCCGAGGAACCCTCACGATCGGTAGCCCGCATTGTCTTGAATATCCGATCAAAAAGTGGATTTGTTTTTTCTGCACGACTGAATGTATGAACGCCAATGGACGTCTTCCATTGCTCAAGATGCTCAGCCAAAAGGAAGCACTCTTGACTCTGGGATTCCTAATTCTCTTCCTAGTCGATGCTCTACGTCGCGAATATCTTCCCGCGTGTCAAGATCGATAAAGTAGCGATCATTATCCGTCTTCCAGGCGAGACACTGATCTGGATTCTCCATCCACCACCGGCGGCAAAGCGGTCGTTCGTCCGCAGTCTCATCCAACGCGATTAGCTCACTATCAAAGATGACCGGATTACCCAAACGATCCCCGTTTAAAGGGCGCACGAGACGAACTCCCTCTGGACGCTTCTTATATGCGCCGATAAGGTCAGTATAGTCTTGGGTACCGAGAAGCGGCATATCTGAGGGCACCACCACAATCGCGTCTAATTTCCCAGTCAACCCAGCAAGGCCTAAATCTAGGGAGGTTCCTTGAGTTGAATTTTCTAGTTCATTACTTTTAGTTATCGTAATTGGGAACCCAGCTATCTCAGCCTCGATCTGCTCATTGTAGTGGCCTGTCACAACCACGAGCTCATCGATACCTGCACCCGAGAGCGCAATCAGTTGCCGCTTGATCAATGGTATGCCAGCGATCTCAATCAGACCTTTCGGGATGGACCCCATCCGTCGTCCCTCGCCAGCGGCCAGAACGACCGCTCCTACTAAGAGACGGCTGTAGAGACCGCCGCCGCCCTTGAGAATACAACCCACTAAGCAACCTCAACTTTCGAGACCGTTGCCTGACTCATGACCACCCGTCTCTTTGTCGAAACAAGTTGGCCAAGCAAAGAAATCACAATCTCTTCACTCGTCTCGGCACCAATGTGAAGACCAGCAGGCGAGACTAATCGCTTTACATCAGACGGATCTAACTCTGTTTTTTTGAGCTGCGCCAGCATTTGATCAGCCTTACGTTGACTCGCAATGAACCAGACCTTCGATGTCGTTCTGCTCAACGCATTGGAAATGGATAGTTTGTCTTTGCGCCCCTGGGTAGCAACGATACAGTACTCGTATGTTTTTGCCAGTTCATCACCAGAGGCATACCAATCGACCGGGATACCAAGCTGTGGTCCAATCGTCGATAAAAGCTCTGCGACTGGTGTTTCCCCTACAACTGCGACACTTTCGGCGGGCTTAAACGGCTCCACTAAGAGATGGATACTGCCCCCAGAGTGACATGCCATATGAACATCTCTGACGCGATCAACTGTCTTAGTTTCACCGGTGGATGGCCGGATACGTACCGTCATCTGATCACCAGACTCCATGGCGTCAGCCACTGCTTTCTGGATCACGGGCTGGGTGCAGCCGCCACCAATCCAACCATGAATCGTCCCGTCAGATGCTACTACTGCCTTATCACCAACAGTCGCAGATGATGGTGATTCAACCTCGATGACTGTGACAATTGCATAAGGCTCCTGTCGTTCCTCGTATCGTTGCAGTGCAGCGATCCATTGGTTTGAGACGGATTTACTCATTCGCATTCTCCCATAATAGTCACTTTAAACCCTTAATGGAGCTCTCTAGTTCCGGTAAATTTGCCGCGCTATACCAGTTTTTGACCAGCGGCTTGATCAACTGAACACACTGGCTCATCCCTGCAACAGTTTTATTCGGATAGAACCAGTCAACGGTCGCGCCTTGGCCTCGAATCCGACGCAAGACATCCCTCAGATCAGTCGGTTGATCCGTATCGTAACCGTCGGAAAATACCCAGACGCGCGTCCTGCGGTTTAGGCTGATGGCGTTATCTTCGAAGCAAATTTTTCTAACGCACCAAGCTATCTTTGTGCCACCTTGAAAACCTGCGGTAACAGCGTCGATCTTTTCTTGAACCTTTGGGTTATCTCGCAACAAGAACTCGGTAATCTCCGAATAACGGACATGAAAAACAAAAACCCTGACAGGTAACCAACGTGAAAAAGCTCTTGCGAGACGCAAATAGAAGGCGGCGTACGCCTCCATGGATCTTGAAACATCAATCACTATAACGATCCGCGGAGTCTCTCTTCGACGCACCTTCCAGTACGGAATCAGACCATCTCCAGCAAACCGAAACATACTTTGCGCGGTTTTTCTAATATCTAGATTTCTACCACGGTCTGAGGGTCGCCACCGCCGGGTTGGAACGTTTAATAACTGTTGCCGAACTGAGCTGGCCATTTGCTCGAGCAACGTTAAATCAGCAGGCATCCATTGCGATTCATAATCACGATCAAGGGGGTCAACGACACTAGCTCCACCTGCAGATTTCGGCCGTTTATCTTGATCTTGCATCTCATCAGAAACCGCAGGTGTGTCACCAATAACCGGAGCACTCCCTGGTCCTGATTCTGTCATTGATTGAGACCGATCA
>Ga0209138_1002925_pt1 | contig 12745 bp, 6 predicted proteins | sample SaaInl3SG_22_DNA_FD_184645 | JGI IMG/M metagenome (GOLD analysis project Ga0209138, IMG submission 184645) | Marine microbial communities from expanding oxygen minimum zones in the Saanich Inlet - ESP_153SG_22_DNA (SPAdes) (version 2) | ecosystem: Environmental > Aquatic > Marine > Intertidal...
CAGTAGTATTCCTGCAGATAATGTTGCAGCCGTCATGGTGACGGCATCTTTGCCCGCTTTCGCAAAACCGGGTCAAAATATTGACGTCAATATTTCCACTATTGGTGCAGCGAGTTCGTTGCGCGGTGGAACCTTGATTATGACGCGGTTACGCGGTGTTGATGGTGAAGTTTATGCGTTAGCTCAAGGTCCGCTCACGTCAACTGGTGTGGAAGTTAACGCTGCTGGCGACGAGATTACGATTGGTGTGCCAACGTCTGGGCGGATTCCCAATGGTGCATCCGTCGAGCGCATGGTCGAATCTCCATTTAATCGTTCACAACACATTGTCCTCAATGTCTCGACCGGTGATTTCACAACATCAAAAGAAATCGTAGACAAGATCAACTCGATCTTTGGAGACGGCACAGCATCGGCTATTGACGGTGTCTCTGTCGCAGTTCGCGCGCCCGAAGATCCAAATGCACGTGTGTCGTTCTTATCGTTACTCGAGAACTTGGACGTAACTCCGGGTGAGCCTGCGGCGAAAATTGTTGTGAATAGTCGGACTGGCACGGTTGTGATTAGTCGGAACGTGAAGGTGACAGCTGCTGCTGTTACGCACGGTCCCATCACTGTGACTGTGTCGGCAACTAATGAGGTGAGCCAGGCCAATCCATTTGCCGATCAAGGCCAGACTGTTGAGCTTCAAAACGCCGAGGTGGCCATTGAAGAGCCGGCGAATAAGATGTTTTTATTCCAACCAGGCGTTGATCTTCGTGAGATTGTCGATGCGGTCAATGAGACCGGTGCGACTCCTTCATCCCTGATTGCCATTTTAGAAGCACTGAAGTCATCCGGAAGTCTTCGGGCAGAGCTTGTGGTGATCTGATGAATACCATTTCTGATCCAAAAACATCTTACGACTTCGCGGGAATCGGTGCTCTGAAAGCACAGGCAGCCCGTGACGGTCGCGATGATGATGCGATCAAGAAAACAGCAGATCAATTTGAAGCAATGTTTCTGCAGATGATGATGAAGTCGATGCGGTCGACGATTCAGAAAGGTGGATTGTTAGACTCTGCTGGTACAGAAACCTTTGAGCAAATGCTCGATCAGCAGTTTGCCATGGCGATGGCAGGTCGGCGCTCGACGGGCTTAAGTCAGATGGTCGAAACATTTATTCGTCGTTCGCAGGGGCTATCGGCTGAGGAATCGCCTCCTGGTCATTTTTCGCTTGGACCGAAGGAAATAGACGCACTGCCTCTAGTCAAGGAATCGGTCGGTTTTGGACTTTCTGAAGAGTCTACGCAAAACTTTTTGCTTAACCGCGGCCGACTTTCGCTCGGGGGGGTTGACTGATGGTTGATTTAGTCTCGATCGGAGCCAGCGGCGTCAACGTTTACAAGCGAGCGCTCGCGACAGTTTCCAACAATATTGCGAATATGGGTACTGATGGCTATAGCCGTCAGGTAACAGAAATTCGGCAGAATGCTCCGACTGAGGCTGGAAAAAGTACCATCGGGAATGGCGCTTACTTCAATCGAGTCACGCGGCAATACGATGAGTTTCTGGAAGCATCACTCCAACAGGCGACCTCTGACTTTGAGTCACAGGGTGCGACAGTGGAGTTTGCGAGACGATTACTGGATCTGATTGGTAGCGAGAAGATTGGTGCGTCAGCGGCTTTAACCAAGTTCTTTGGATCGGCAAAGAACCTATCAACAGATCCTGCTTCTTCTGCTCTTCGGAATGCGATGCTTCGCGATTCAGATGAGCTGGTGTCACGATTTAATGGATTGGCTGATCAGATTGATGAACTTAGTGATCAGGCATATTCGGCGCTCGAAGCAGACGTGAAAGCCATTAATGGTCTCTCAAGTCAGATCGCTGCCGTTAACCAAAACCTCTTGAAAAAGCGGAACGAAGCGGACCAACCGCCTCAACTTCTCGATCTTAGAGATCAGTTATTGAGAGACCTGAGTGAGTACGTGGGTATTAAGACCGTCGTTGACTCCCAAGGTTTGGTCTCGGTATCGCTGACTCAGACGATGAATAAGGGGCTGTTGGTTGACAAGGTTACCGGATATCAACTGGCTGCCTCTGAGCGTACGAAAGATAACCCGCAGATTGCGTTTACCATCAAGGGTGGTCTCGAGAACGTGAGTTTATCGGGGGTCTCTGCCGGAAGCGTCGCCGGATATGCCAACTTTTTAGAAAATACGGTCGCTGAGGTTCGGGGTCAATTGAATAAGGTGGTCCGGGTATTTGCCGATGAGGTCAATGCCATCCAGACCACTGGCCTTGACGGCATGGGCCGCGTTGGGTCTAAGTTCTTCGAGGTTGAGCCCTCAGTGGATGTGGATAAAGGGGCGTCACGTGGTGACTATGAGATTTTAGCCATCATCGGCGATGCAACTGCCATTACATCCGGCTCCTATGGCTTTACGTGGGATACTGCTTCTGGCGGATGGGTTCCTGATGCGGGTATCTCTGATGCTCGGTCTGACTCAGCTGGATCTATTACATTTTCGGGACTAACGCTCAGAACCTCCGGACAGCCTCTGGATGGGGACCGCTTTATCGCAACCACTTACCAAGATGCTGCGGCTGGGATACGGGTTGCGCTAGAGGACGGTGTTGATATCGCTGCCTCATCCTTATTCCGGATTACCCCGGCGATTGAAAATACTGGATCGCTTGGGCCGACAGTCAGTTTTAATAACTATTCGGGATCCGATAGTCTCCTCAGTGACGGTATTGTCAACGTTCAATCTCAATCGATGACTCCAGCGGGAGTCATTGGTCCGGGGCAGTCGCAGTTCAGTGTGACTCTTGATTCTGCAGCCGATGCGAATTTGACGATTAACTTGCTCACCAGTGATGGTCGTCATCTTGTAGGTGGATCGTCAGGAACGGATTTCTCTGGATTGGTGGGTAGCTCTGATTTTTTTGCAGATGGCGCTAGCTACTCGGACTTGTATCTTAATAAGAGTGGTCCTGCTGAAAACAGCTATAAAGATTTGACGTTACGCTACGGAGCTTTTGGCGATAGCCGAGAGGTGACCTATCTGAGCCCCTTATCTGGGGACGTGGTTCAAGCTTCGAACTTGGTCGATTTTGCTGGAGGTTTTATCGATTTCTCGGTCGGCGTGATGAATAACGGCGTCCAATTAGATATCGACGAAGATACCTTCATTGATCAGACCCAAGGAGCAATTTCCGTTGTTGGTGACTCAGTGTATCGCGGCACAGGTTCTGGTTCGGAGCGGATCGCTGAGGTCGTTTATCCGTTTGGCGGCGCCTCTAAACCCCAAGACACGTTACGAGTGAATCTGTTAGGAAGCCCGATTGTCAGTGAGTTTGAGAACGCAAGTTTTGAGGCAGACCCAATTGGCTCAGAGACGGTGACTGGCTGGTCTGTCCTTAACCAACAAATCATTCTGGGCACAACTGAGATTGCAGGTTTTGCGACGCCGATGGATTCGACTACTCCTCCAAATTCGACGAGCGACTCCAGCGTGCCAACCTCCCCTGGTTCATACTCGACGACAATCGTGTCTGATGCCAACGATGGGTCGAAGGCTGTGCAAATGGATAGCTCAGGGATCACAGCAGCGGCTGGATACGACGTGGTACGAGGCCCAGCGATCTATTCGGACTCAACAGTTTCTGTCAGAAGCGGTGATTCGATCAGCTTCGATTGGAAGGCACAGGGTGGAGGCGATGACTACGATGTCTTTGGTTATTTCATTAACGAAACAACTGGTGATACGCACATTGTTCTTGATGAGACTGGGACGACCTCAGATTGGACAACGGTGAGCTTTGATGTCCCTGAGTCGGGCGACTATCGGTTTGTGTTTGTTTCCGGTAGCTTCGACGCATCAGGCGGCCAAGCGATGGGTGCTCGGCTATTTGTCGATAACCTAGTTGTCGACGCAACACCTCCACCACCACAGATTGATGTGACCGCTCTCAACCAAATAGCGACTAAGCTGACTTTAGCCACTGGTAATGACTTGGTTAATACAAGTAATCCAGAGATTGCCCAGATTAGCGTCGAAGCAGTGACTGCAGATAGCCAATACCAGACTTCTAAGATCTTCGATCTCAACACGGATGATCTCGTTGAGCTTGGTGCCGTTGTGGATAAGGGGATCTATCGCTCTGAGATTATTGGCAAAAGTATCCCCGCTTTTTCCGGAGCAGGTGACGTGATCGCTGCTGGTGAAATTCTTTTGAATGGGACAGCCCTTGGGCCACTCACCGTTGGTTTGTCGGGTGTAGATGGTTACGGAAGAATGTCTGCCCTAGATATTAAGTCTTGGCTCGACTCCGCATCACTTCCAGAAGTCAATGTGAAGGTCTGGAATCGAGTATTTGTTCCCGAGGATTCCGTCCAACTGACCGGGGCTGGGATCAAAATCAATGGGACTCGGATTCTGTCTAGCGCGACTGGATTGTCGACCTCATTTGATTCTTTGTCAGATATCGTTGCTTCGATTAACGCTCAGACTGCAACGACTGGGGTTGAAGCGATACTTGGCGATACTGGATTCATTCAGTTGACCAGTGACGGCGGAAATATCGAGCTCGCTGCCTCGACAGATGCGGCTAGCAATAACCAGTTGGGAGTTTCAAATGGAGTTTTTGTTGGGGAATACCGGATACGACAGAATACGGGCTCAGATAAGCCAATCAGTCTAGAGCTGATCGGTACCGGAACACCCTCCGATCTCAACGCAATCGGACTCGACACAACGGTGACTGTGACTGGAGCCATTGATGAAAAGATTGGTGTATTTATTCAAGGCTCAAACGGCTCGGCAGCTTCAACCCTCGACACTCAATTAGTCTCCAGCGGAGTCGGTCTTGTTGATGGTATCCGTGACCGGGTTTATGAACTCGATTTTATTAATGCGGATACCTACCGGATAACTGATACGGCAACGGAAACGATTCTTGCCGAGCGAGACTACGACGGAGAGACCCTCATTAGTTACCAGGGTATCCAGATTTATTTAGATCGCGCGGCGGAGGCTGGCGATCGATTTACGATTGATGGAAACAACACCGGCGACGGTCAGAGTTTTGATGCCCAGGGTAATAACGACAATATCCTCCGGGTCGTCTCGCTTGAAAATCAACCTGTGATTGGTGGGAAGTCCTTAGCCGAATCTTATCTCGATTTCATTGGTGAGGTTGGCAATCAAGCTGTTCAAGCAGAGATTTCGCAGGACGCACTTGCCGTTCTTCGTGATCAGGCGATTGAGGCTCGGGATCGGGTATCTGGAGTCAACCTAGATCAGGAGGCCGCTGATTTGATTAAGTTTCAGCAAGCCTACCAAGCATCAGCACAGATTTTGCAGGTCGCAACGAAGTTATTTGATGCAATGTTGCAGGTCCGCTAGGAGACAATAGATGACGATTTCGACCACTCTATTATTTAGCCGCGCCGTGACGCTCATGAGCGATCGCCAAAGCGAGCTGGCTTCGATGCAGGAGAAAGTTGCAACGGGTAAGCAGATCGTTCGCCCGAGTGATGGTGCAGACACTGCTGTCAATATCGCCCGACTAAAAAACACCATTTCACAGTTCGACGGGTACAAGGCGAGCCTTCAAGCAACCACCGATCGCTTGAAGGTGGAGGAAGCCTATCTGCAAAGTGCTACCGACGTGCTTTCCTCTATTCGGCAATTATCGATCCAGGGGGCCAACGGCACACTTGGTGCGATCGACCGACGAGCGATCGCAATGGAGGTTGATCAACTCACCTCAGAGATGATCAACATCGCGAACGGTACGGATGCTAATGGCAACTTTTTATTTGGTGGTTCACGAAATCGAGAAGCTCCGTTCCAAGTTGACGAGGATGGCTTGGCTCGATACACCGGCGATATTTATCAACGCCAGGTTGATTTCACCAGCCAGCGACGCTCAGGAATTGGTCGGACAGGTTTGGACGTCTTCCAACCCGTTCTGACTGGTGAGTTCACGGAGCCTAAGAATGAAGTCTTTCGCGTTGAATTCGGCGGTGCTCTAGAGGTCGGCGATCAGTACATAGTGACCATGGACGGCTATGAATTTTCGCAGACCGTGCAGGTTGGCGATTCCTTAACAGACGTGATTGATGGTCTCGCGGAGGATATTAATGCAGCCCGCGATTCTGGCGTCATCCCCTTCGTTGAGGCCGCGAATAGTGGGACGGGTCAATTGATGATCGAGGGGTTGGCTGGAACTAAGCATCATATCCTACTCGATACATCAAATACGGGAGAATCCCTTAAGACAGGTTCGGTGACACCCATTAATCCAGGTACAGATTTGGATGATTCAGATCTCGAATTCGAATCTCGGTCTTTAAATTTTGCGTCTGTTGATTTCACCGCTTTTGACGCGGTGGTTAGTTTACAGCTTGGAAATACTGCGCTCACAACGACAGCAACATCGTTTTCTGATTTGGGGGCGCTTGTTGATGATTTGAAGTCTCACGCGGGCTATGCAGCGGCCGACTTTGAATTATCCGTCGATCAGACAGGTGACCGGTTGCTCATTGACTGGAAGGAGGCCCAGGCCATTCCGGCGACCACAAAGGCTATTTTTACCGGTGGTGGTGCGGCAGAGCCTGATCTGATTGATGTGAGCGATAATCAACTGACGGTCCTCAATGAAGGATTAGATCTTGAGTATGGTATGAAACTTGAGGCGCCTTTTGAGAAGGGTGACCGAGTGTCGCTACAATTCGAGGGCGTGAATTTTGAGTATGTGGTGACTGGCCTAGAGGACGGAGTTATGTCTCCGGCCTCAACGGTCTCCATGACCGCGGTGAGAGCAGCTGTCATTCAAGCGATCAATAACGATCCGCTGATGTCACCGAAGCTGACTGCTAGTCAGTACACAGCGAACTCCGCATTTATACGGCTCGAGCCGACAAACTTAAATAATCCTGGGGAGATCCAGACCGAGCTAGTTGATCGTGGTGATATTAACAATCAGTCCTTACGGTTGTTCCGGGAACAAGTGCCGTCACCGTCCATGCCAGAAAAAGTCGAATTCTTTGCAGTCCTAAAATCTCTATCTGATTCATTAAAGGCAGACGACCAAGATGGGATTCGTGCAACGATTGATCAACTAACTCAGATGATCGACTCAACCTCGTTGTCGCTTGCCGATATCGGCAGTGAGATGAAGACGATTGATGACGAAATCTCGATTAACGAAGATTTGAAACTTCAAATTCAGGCTGCTCTCACTGGTGAGGAAGATCTCGACTACGCGACTGCGATTACTGAACTTCAGGCAAAAATGTTGTCACTCGAGGCGGCACAGTCGAGTTTTGCGAAAATTTCACAGTTAAGTTTGTTCGACTACCTCCGATAAAGACTTAACACAGATGGGGTTAAAGAGTGGCTGAGACCAATATCTTAAACACACTAGGGGCAGGGTCAGGGCTCGACGTGTCTGCGATGGTAGACGCCTTGGTCAACGCCGAGCGTGCGCCGAAAGAGACCCAGATTAATTCGAAAATTTCACAGTCAGAGGCGACGATCTCTGGCTTGGGAATCTTGTCGTCTGCCATGAAGACACTCTCTGATGCTTATGAGGCGCTGGATGATTTATCCGAGTTTACGGATCAGGCCTCGGTGACCGCCTCAACGGTTGCGTTCTCGGTCGAGACTGGCAGTGGTCCGGTTCCTGGCCAGTATGCGACCTCGGTTCAACAATTGGCATCCTCACAAGTCGAGCGACTCTTTGTTGGGTATGACGGCAATGGAGACCCGGTGGGATTCAACGGGGCCTCTGAAAATTTGAACGGTGGGACCGCGTTTGGTATCGATCTAACGATTGGTGGGACTACCACTACTGTCAACGTGACCGATACGACACCTCAGGGGATCGCAGACGCGATCAACGCCGCGGGGCTATCGGTATCGGCGCGGATTGTCGACACAGGTGCCGCAACTGGAAATATACAGATTGTATTGACCGGCGACGAGGGCGCCAACAGCCAGTTCACGGTGTCGACTGCTGTCGCCGCACGGGAAACACTCCGGACCGCTGCGGACGCCATCCTGACGGTTGATGGGGTACAGATGACCCGCCCCTCGAATAAAATTACTGATGCTATTCCCGGAGTCGATCTTGAGTTGTTTGTCCCAACCACCAGCGCGGTGACTGTCAACGTCGCCCGCGACACGGGTGCGGTGAAGACCGCTATTGAGGACATGGTGAATGCCTACAACGCATTTCTTGGTGTTACCGACGCCCTGAAGGATCGGGAAAATCAATCGGATGACGGAACTGGCTCGCTTGCGGGGAACTCCGCTCTTAGAACGATCATGACTCAGATCCGGAGGATGATGACCTCGGTTTCTTCAACCCCAGGTGAGAATGTGACAGTTCTCGCCGATCTCGGTATCCAGTTTGAGTTGAGTGGCCAGATGACGGTCGACGATACCAAGCTTCAAGCGAAGCTTGACGGTTCGTTTGATGACGTCGCCACGTTCTTCTCGGCAAATACTAGCCGGCAGACTACCACTGGCGTCGCGTCTCGAGGGTTAGCTGGAGACATGGTGAAATATCTTGCCGACCAAACCTCATCGACTGGGGTGATTAAGGGTCAAGAGGATACACTGAAGCAGAGCAAAGGCCGTTATGAGGCTCAGCTTGAGGCACTTGACCTTCGGATGGAGCAGATCAGGGCGCGTTATGTGACTCAGTTCACGGCGATGGAGCAGGCGGTTGATCAATTTAACTCGCTACGTGAATCCCTAACGACACAATTCGAGAACATGCCCTTCACCAACAAAAATAATTAATTGATACCCCTAAAGTTCGGCAAGAAGTTGCCGATTTGTGTCTTACGAAGGTATTTTTGCCGGGAAGAAGGGGGATCGTCATGTCCGATCTATCAGTATCAAGTGCCACAGCGCAGCAGGTGTCCGCGAAGTCGGGCTCTGGAGACGTGCGTCCGGAGGTCTCCAAGGTGCAAACGCTGAAGGCCCCAGAAGTTCCGGATTTGCCAGAGATCTCGCTTAAAGATGCGATCTTGAAGATCAAAGAGGCTATCGAGATCTTGAACGAGACCCTGGCGTCAAAGGATCGATCCATTCGCTTCCGCGTGGACGAGACGATTGACCGGTCGATCATCACCGTGGTTGACGAGAAGACGGGTGAGGTTGTCCGGCAGCTACCCTCCGAAGAAATGTTGCAAGTGGCGCATAACATCGAGAGCCTCAAGGGGATCCTGATTAAAGAGTGGGTTTGATAATCGTTGTGCTTGCATAAATAAATTGTTAGACCACAAGAGCGCCTCTGGCGCTTTTTTTTTGCTAATTTTGGCTCTCACTCACCTTTATCCATTTCCCGTGTTCTTTTAGCCTCTCAGCCCTCTTTTGTGACGCCAGCTACCCTGCTTTAAAACTCTGGTAGCGGCAACTCAGCCGTTATTGGGATAAGTACTGCCGCTGTGTGGCAATAAATTGCAATTCTGTGCTCAAGCTTTTGCCTATAGTGCCGATTTACCTCTCAACGGCGGCAGTGATTCGCCGCAAACATTCCGAAATCCAAGAGAAGGGGAAGGGAAATGGCACTAGTTGTAAACACCAATGTTTCGTCGTTGGTTGCACAGAAAAACTTAGGGGCGAGTCAAGCCAAGTTGGACACGGCTATGGAGCGGTTATCTTCTGGTAGCCGTATCAATTCTGCGTCAGACGATGCGGCGGGTTTGGCAATCGCCTCTCGCATGGAGTCACAAGTCAGGGGGTTGAACCAAGCCGTCCGGAACGCGAACGATGGTATTTCTCTCGCTCAGACAGCTGAAGGGGCGATGGAAGAAATAACATCGATGTTGCAGCGGATGCGTGAGCTCTCAGTACAAGCGTCCAGCGGAATTAACACAGCTGAAGATTTGTCGTCCATCAACAGTGAGATTACGGCGCTCAAGACTGAGATCGATCGTGTTTCTTCGACAACGACTTTTAACGGGCTTACGCTGCTTGATGGTTCTTTTTCTAAGAATATTCAAATCGGAAATCTTGCTGGTCAGAGCATAAATATCGGCCTTCAAAACTTAGGGACCAATACGCTAGGTAAGCAGGGTGGTGTCACCAACGCTCAAGCGGTAACTTCGTCAAGCTTCACTGGTACGGCAGCGACTGCAACAAAGTCAACGATGACTTTTGAGTCCAACGATACATATAATTTTGCGTTAACCCTTGGGGGCCTAAAAGCTTCAGCTGCTGATACCTATACCTTTAACGTTTCAGGCGATGTTGCCTCCGGCTCTGCAAAGGGGATCGTCGACGCGATTAATGCAGCGCTTCGCGAGATTCCAGCGGTGGGCACAACAGTGTCTGATACCCTGAAAGGAACAGCAATTGTTGCCTCTGCTGCGGATTCGATCCGCGCTACTTACAACGGCAAGACGGTTACAATTGAAAACTTGACCGGTGGTATTGTGAAGGTTGAGGCGGGGACTTACGATACTCAAGCCACTCCAGTCAAGGCTGGAAATATCTCGTCATCTGGATCGAATGTTCTGTTTTCCTCAGTTGTTGGCGGTTCGGGGACTAACAATAACCTGACATTAGGTACAAATGGATTCCAGGCGACAGAGCTTGTTAATAACGGGCCGGTGACTGTAAGTACTGTTGGTGGGACGGCCGCTACACCAGCGACTATGAAACTTCAGCTGGGGACTACTGCGGATCCAACAGTTGTTGGCGATGGGGTTACGGCCGGTGATCGGATGCATCTGATCATTACCACAGATGATGGGGAGTCGTTGGATCTCGACACTGGTACGATTAATGGGGCAACTGCGGAAGATCTGGTCACGGAGTTGCAGGCGGCTCTGGCAACTTCAGGAAACACCAAGTACACGATCGCGCAAGACGGGTCGAACCACGCGTTTATTATCACGCGCGCTGATGGTAAGAACTTTAACGTCCATACAGGCGGTAATCTTTCCTTGGCCACTGCTAACGCAGCGGTTTACGAGGTTGCCACTAACGCGGCAACGATCGGGACTAAAATATATTCTGAGAACGCGGCAAGTGGAGTGAGTGCACTCGAGTTGACGTTAGGTGACAACGCGTTTGATGAAGCTTTAACTTCCGCAGTCGCTGATGCAGATTCTTTCACCTTCAAGTTGACCGATGAAGACGGTTCTTCAGTAACTGTTCAAACAGGTGTCATCACAACATCTAGTGCGGCGAATATTGTTGCAGCAATGAATACGGCACTGGCTAACGCAGGAGCTGGGGGAGCAGCGGCCACGTCGGGTTACAAGGTCGCGGCGAGTACAGTAGACGCAACCAATAACTTGACTATTTCAAACATGGATGGCAAGGAGTTTACGTTTGAACTGACGGCGTTAGATGGTCCAGGCTCCGAAGGTATATTCGAAGAGCAGGCTAATAGGGTAGTTGGCTCGTCTGCTAGCACGGCTCGCTCTTCACAGATGGGGGAGGTTGCCGTTCCAGGGACAGCAACAACACCTGAATCTAAGTCGATTATGTATCTTGATTTATTAGCAAACGATACATATACCGTTAAGGGAGCGGGTGTTACAGGGTCAACGATCGATTCTGCCTCAAAAACAGCTGCCTTAACGTTAACTTACGATGGGACGGCATCGTCGCTTGAAACGGCCGCTGGTTTGTTGCAGGCGCGTTTAAATGCGATCGTGAAGTCGGGCGTTACCTATGACTTTGCGGTGACTGTTGATCAGGGTCGTATGAAGATTGTTGAGAACAACGGTAACAAGTTCGCTCTAACAGACTTCACCTCAGCAGGATCTGGCCGCGCCGCAGCCTCGGTAGCGTCGGGCCAGAACGTCTCTGGTAGTGCATCCTCAGTTTTGTTGGACGACACCACCTATGCGACCTCTGCTCAGACTTCGGCCGCAGGAACTGTTGGTGTGACTGACATCGATATGACGTTCTCTGGAGATGATACGTATTCGTTCACTATCTCTGACGGGACAGCAACAGCGGTGGTTAACCCCACAGCAGTGGATATCACTCTTGACGGATCTGACATTTTGTCGGCCATAAATGTAGCCTTGGCCAGCTCGGGTCTAGACGATGTCGTCACAGCGACTGCAGCTGATGTTGCCGGTGTGCCGGTCGTGACCCTGAAGCACGCTCTTGGTTCCGAGATCAAGGTCGATAACTTTGTGTCTATCGGGAGCCAGACTGTTAAGGTTGAGGCGGGCGACGTCGGCGCCGGCGACAAAACCTCAGGTGTCTCTGTCTTCTTAGATGACAACGGCGGTGGCTCGTCGGAGTCTCTGACCGCTGTGTCAGCGGCTAGCTCGTCAGCTGCATCATCATCGATCGAGATTATCGATCGTGCGATCAGCGACATCACAGCTCAACGCGGAGATCTCGGTGCGATTCAGAATCGTTTGGGTCACACTATTAATAACCTGAGTAATATATCTGTGAACACGGCAGCGGCACAGTCTCGCATCGAAGATGCAGACTACGCGGTCGAGGCTGCAAATCTAGCGAAAGCACAGATCATGCAGCAGGCTGGAACAGCGATGCTGGCCCAGGCTAACGCGATGCAGCAGACAGTACTCTCTTTGCTCCAGTAATCTAGGGCTTAGTAAGTACACGAAGAGGGCGCCCCACGGGGCGCCTTTTTTGTTGTCAAAAACCTGACAAAAACTTGCCGGCTGTTGCCGCAGCAGGATGAACTATTCCGCAATTCAAAAAAAAATTAATAAAAAACAATAATTTATATTAATAAAATA
>Ga0209138_1002931_pt1 | contig 12735 bp, 10 predicted proteins | sample SaaInl3SG_22_DNA_FD_184645 | JGI IMG/M metagenome (GOLD analysis project Ga0209138, IMG submission 184645) | Marine microbial communities from expanding oxygen minimum zones in the Saanich Inlet - ESP_153SG_22_DNA (SPAdes) (version 2) | ecosystem: Environmental > Aquatic > Marine > Intertidal...
GGGCGGTACTGGTCACGGTGAATTAACTTAGCCTTATTACTAGCATACAAGCACGCAAATGACTATGACAGCTCTATTGTGATGATAGGGCTGTTTGTTTTATTGGCGCCTCTATTTTAGCCCCCCTTCACACCGATTCTGTAGCCTTAAAATATGGGAAAAAACGCCTTAAAAACAGAACATAACATGAACAATTTAGTATAAATTCATGCAAAATAGATACTTATCTGTTTTTCTTTAAGTCGTTTCTTATAAACTGTTGAAAAACCTTAATTTTTCCATAAATTGGGGTGCTTTCCCATTGACTACCATAAAATCCCATGATATCCCATAATGACCCGTTTTCTGCGGGGAAATGGGGTATTTTTGGTTAATTCACTGTAATTGCTGAAAATTCCTCAAAGATGAAATGCTTATAGCGGCTCTACAAAGCGACTATGCAGCCAACATTGGCGATAAAATTTTTTAACGAGGGGCAGTTGGATTTATTTTTATCCACCTACGAAAACCGGATAGATGCGAAAGGCAGGGTCTCTGTGCCTGCGTCCTTCCGTGCGGTTTTGGAGCGCAATCGTAGCCCCCTTTATGTCTATAAATCGCTGACCCATGCGTGTTTGGAAGGGTGCGGGCCAGAACGCATCAGCCAGATTGTCGATGCGATTGACCAGATGGATAGCCTGTCAGAAGAGGCTGAAATCCTGCAAACGATGCTGTTTAGCGCCCAAGAGATGAAAATTGATGCAGATGGACGCATGTTGCTGCCGGCCGAGTTTATTGAGTTTGCGGCCCTAGATGGTACCGCTTTATTTTCTGGTATTGGTCGCTCCTTTCAAATCTGGCGTCCTGACCAGCATCAAAAACGCGAGACAGATTTCCGTGACCGTGCGGCCAAACAAGGCGTGCCCCGTCTTACCCTTGGTCGGCGTCCGGTGCCAGGAGAGCGGTAATGTCAGAGTCCAGCTTGCATATACCGGTCATGCTGGACGAGGTCATCGCCGCCCTGACACCTTCGCCGGGCAAAGTCTTTCTTGACGCAACCTTCGGAAATGGCGGTTATACCAAAGCCTTGTTAGACACAGCAGATTGCCAAGTCGCCGCAATAGACCGTGACCCAGACGCAATTTTGCGCGGCCAGCCTTTGCTATCAGCCTACCCCGGACGCCTGCAATTGCTAGAAGGTCCTTTTTCAGAAATGGCGCGCCTGACCGCAGCGGCTGGTATCAAAAAACTTGACGGCATTGTCTTTGATTTGGGCGTTTGTTCAACCCAGCTAGATGAGGCAGAGCGCGGCTTCTCGTTCCGCCACGATGGGCCGCTGGATATGCGGATGTCAAAGCAAGGGTTAGATGCAAGTGATATCGTCAATGAGCTAGATGAGGCTGCCCTCGCAGATATCATTTGGCGTTTTGGTGAGGAGCGCGCTTCACGCCGTATTGCCAGAGCCATTACCCGTGCCCGCCTTGATGCCCGTATTGAGCGCACCAGCCAGCTTGCTGATATCATCCATTCGGTAATGCCGCGACCCAAGCCCGGACAAGCCGATAGCGCCACCCGAACTTTTCAGGCGTTGCGCATTTATATTAATGGGGAGTTAGACGAGCTGGAAAAAGCGCTGGCAGCCGCTGAAGATTTGCTCACCCCAGATGGTGTATTGGCCATTGTCAGCTTCCACTCGCTAGAGGATCGCATCGTTAAAAACTTCCTGAACGTCAAAAGCGGCAACATGCCAGCCCCATCGCGCCATCGCCCCGATATACGCACTAAACAGCCGGCTATTTATGCGCTGACCCCGCGCAAGCCCCTGCTGCCATCAGATGCAGAAATTGCCATTAATGCACGCGCGCGTTCAGCAAAATTGCGCGTTGCCCGCCGACTTGCCGATGCCGGACTTAAAACAAACTCTATAGAGGAGAGCGTTTAAATGCTTCGCGTGATTCTAATATTGTGTTTTGTCCTAGCGGTGAGCGGCAGTGCGCTCTATATGACAAAATTATCGGTAGATGGGCGTTATGATCGCCTGAGCCAGCTGCAAACTGAAATCAAGGCAGCAGAGAACCGCGCCATTATTCTAGAAGCTGAATGGGCCTTTTTAAGCCGCCCAGATAGATTGCTCAATCTATCTTCATCGCTCTTATCTATGCGCCCGATAACCCAGAACCGGGTATTGCCCCTGGAATCTATTCCATTGCGCCAGCCAGCCAGCGCGCCAAGTGATAGCAAAGCAAGCGACACCAATGATAGGGGGGATAATGCGCAATAACACCCCTTTTTCACCTGCAAATTCAAGTGTGATATCTGCGCTTTGGCGGCGTGTCTGGCCATCGCGCCCAGATCCAGACAAGTCGCGGCGTATAGCCAGAGCCCGCTTGCTTGTAGCGGGGGTGGTAGCGACCAGTTGTTTTATGGGCATCAGCGCCAAAGCCGTTTGGCTGGTCAGTGGCCAAGATGGCGCAAAATCTGGGCAGCTACAAACACAAGCTAGTGCAGCACGCGGCGCAATCTATGACCGCAAGGGTCGGCTTTTAGCAAGTACTATTCCTATTATGCGCCTGCACCTTGACCCGAAAATGGTGTTAAACCCCTTTGAGGTGGCAACTAAATTAGCCCCGCACCTGCCTGGCAAGTCTGAGCAAGATATTTTAAAAGCGCTGGCACGAAATAGCCGCTATGTTGAACTAGACAGAAAAATCACCCCAGCACGGCACGCCGCTATTATGGGGCTTGGCCTGCCGGGTGTAAATATTTCTGCCACCTCGCTTCGCAGCTATCCACATGGGTCAGAAGCCGCACATCTTATTGGTCAGGTAGACCGGGATGGTCAGGGTATTGCCGGCATAGAAAAGAGCATGCAAGCCAAGCTAGCCGCTGGCGAAAATGTCAATCTATCAATTGATTTAGGCGTACAGGCAATTGTGCGCCAGTCTCTTCGCCACCAGATTGAGCGTTTCGAAGCTGTTGGCGGAGCTAGCCTTGTCATGGATATCAAAAATGGCGAGATTATCAGCCTTGTATCCTTGCCAGATTTTGACCCTAATCATTTCGCCCAAGCTAGCGATAATGCCAGATTTAACCGCGCCACTAAAGGCGTGTTTGAAATGGGCAGTATTTTCAAGGTGCTTAACACAGCTATTGCACTTGAAAGCGATGCTGCCTCGCTTGTCTCTTCTTATGATGTTTCCAAGCCCTTGCGTATTTCTGGCTATTCCATAAGAGATTTTCACCCTCGCAAACGCGCATTAAACCTATCTGAGGTACTGGTCTACTCGTCCAATATTGGTTCAGCAAAAATTGCCGAAGCGATTGGGCCTGAGGTACAACACAGCTATATGGAAAAGCTTGGGCTCCTAAACCGCCCTGCCTTGGAATTACCAGAAACAGCACAACCCCTTATTCCGCGCAAATGGGGACGGCTCTCCACCATTACTATCTCATATGGCTATGGGCTATCTGTATCACCAGTGCATGCGGTAGGCGCCATAGCTGCGGCCGCTGGGAATGGTGAATTTATTGCCCCTACCCTGCTACTAAGAGAGCCCGATGAGGTGTTTGAGCGCACCCGCATCTTCTCATCCGAGACCAACCGTAAGGTGCGTTCTATGATGCGCCTTGTTGTCTCACATGAAGATGGAACAGCTAATTTTGCGGACGCACCTGGCTATCTGGTTGGCGCCAAAACAGGCTCAGCTGAAAAGCTGAAAGTTGGCGCACGCGGCTATAATGAAAAGGCTAATTTAACCTCTATTGTGGCCGCCTTCCCTATTCATGACCCGCGCTATTTGATCTTTGTGATGGTGGATGAGCCAAAGCCGCAAAAATTTTCTTATGGATATGCCACTGCAGGTTGGGTGGCCGCCCCTGTAATCGCTGAAATTGTAAAAAAAGCGGCGCCTGTGCTGGGGGTTCTTCCTGTTGACATAAAGGCGCCAGAAATTCGCCAAAATCTTGAGCCAAACCTGAATATTGGTGGCAAGGGAGCTATTTTTGCATCTTTCTGAATTAATGACATATTTGCCTTCTGCACAGCTAATCTCTGGCCATCAAGAGCTGGAGATAAGCTCGGTTAGCGCCAATTCAGCTACCATCCAGATGGGCGGGTTATTTGCTGCCCTTAAGGGTGCAAAACAGGATGGCCATGATTTTATTGATGCTGCCATCAAAGCAGGAGCTGTCGCAATTTTAAGTGATCAGGCCACGCTTTCACTACCAACGGGGATTGCCCATATCAAATCTGATGATACGCGCCATGCTTATGCGCAAATTTGTGCGGCTATTTATGCTTCGCGGCCGGGCATGCTGGTTGGTGTTACTGGCACTAATGGCAAAACATCTGTCGTGGAATATATGCGCCAGATTTGGACACGTGCCACTTGGCCTGCTGCCACCATCGGCACGCTGGGCGTTGCCTGTCCAGTGCTTGAGCTAGCCAGCAGCTCTGCTATGTTAACTACGCCTGCACCTGAAAGCCTTTATGCCCTGCTGCACCAGATGGCCAAATCAGGGATTACCCATACCGCCTTTGAAGCTTCTAGCCATGGGCTGGATCAGCAAAGGATGGCAGGGCTTGGCGTCAATGTGGCTGTCTTTACTAATCTTAGCCAAGATCATCTTGACTGGCACGGCGATATGGATAGCTATTTTGCAGCTAAAGCCAAGCTTTTTCATCAGAATCTGCTTGATGGTGGTACGGCGGTTCTAAACGCAGATGATGCGCAAGTAATGAAGCTAAAAGAGCAGCTAGAAAAGCGTCAGATTGTTATTTGGACGGTAGGTAGCAATCCTGAGGCTGATTTCTGTATCCAGAAGATCGAATCCCATCCCTTTGGGCTAGATGTACAAATCACTGCAAAAGGGCAGGCTTTCCGCTTTCCTGTTGCCTTATCTGGTACTTTTCAGGCGGTTAATGCAGTAATGGCAGCAGTGGCTGCTTATGCATCTGGCATGCCTTTGCAAGACTCGTTGGGTGCGCTGCCGTCTCTTACGCCCGTGCGCGGACGCATGCAGCCTATCCATGAACACCCTGCTGGGGCGCGCATCATAATTGATTTTGCGCATACTCCTGACGCGCTAGAGGCTGCCCTTATTGCCTTGCGAGACCAAACCCCTGACAAATTAAAGGTGATTTTTGGCTGCGGCGGTGACCGTGATAAGGGTAAGCGCCAAAAAATGGGCGCGATAGCGGCCAAGCTAGCAGACCATATCATTATCACAGATGATAATCCGCGCAGTGAAGACCCCAGCGCTATTCGGGCTGAAATTTGCAAAGGCTGCCCAGATGCTAAAGAAATCTCGCCACGTGATGCCGCAATAAAGGCTGCAATTGCTGGTCTAGATGGTGGCGATACCCTGCTGATAGCGGGTAAAGGGCATGAAACCTCACAGATGATCGGCACCGAAACCTTGCCATTTGATGATGCCAGCGTAGCACGCCATGCAATAGCCCAACTGGGCACAAAGGAGGCAGGATGAGCTTATCTGAACTGCATCCAACCAAAATAGCAGAGATTTGCAACGGCTATTGGCTGAACGGGAACGTTCCTCAATTTGCATTTCATAGCACGGTCATTGATAGCCGCCAGATGGCTGGCAACACCTTGTTTATTGCCCTGCAAGGCACGCATAATGATGGTCATGATTTCCTTGCAAGCCTGGCTGACCACCCAGAGCAGGGTGCAATGGTCAAGAACGCCAATCCAGAAATTAGGTTGCCCCAATTAGTTGTCCGCGATGTAGAGGTTGGCTTTCAAGCGCTGGCAAAATTTATCGCACATAATAGCCGTGCCCGAAAAATTGCTATCACCGGGTCTGTTGGCAAAACAGGCACCAAAGATATGATAGCGGATATGCTGGCGGTTGCAGGGAATGTACATGCAACAAAGGGCAATCTTAATAATCATTTAGGGGTACCCCTAACGCTGAACAGCATGCCAGAACATACAGATTTTCTAGTTGCTGAAATGGGGATGAATAGCGCAGGCGAAATCACCCTGCTGTCTGAAATTGTGCGCCCCGATTTAGCCATTATCACCCGCATTTCAAACGCACATGCTGGATTTTTCAATAATCTATCTGAAATCGCTGAGGCAAAGGCAGAAATCTTCTTGGGCACAGACGCCTTTGGTACAGCTATTCTTCCACGCGATGATGAATTTTATGGTCAGCTTGCTGGCTCAGCGCGCTTATCAGGCCTGAAAAACATTGTCAGTTTTGGCATAGATGAAGATAGCACTATCCGGCTTGAGGGCATGGAAGCGCATGAAAACGGTCTAGAAATTACAGCTAGCCTGCCACACCCTGAACAGCAAGGCAGGCGACAAATACTACAATTCATCCTTGGCATGCGTGGCAAACATTATGCGATGAACGCGCTATGTGCGCTTGCCGCCGCATATGCATTAAAGCTGGAATTAGAGCCGCTTTTGCCTGCCTTTGCCCACATGCGTGAAGGGACAGGCCGCGGCCGGCTTCACCCGCTAAATTATGCAGGGCGCGAAATAACCTTAATTGATGATAGCTATAATGCCAGCCCAGCTTCGATGCAGGCCGCTCTTGACGCCGCCGCTTCTTATAATGCTGACAATCTGCTGGTTATCGCTAGCGACATGCTGGAGCTTGGCGAGGCGGCAATCGCTGAGCATAAAGCGCTAGCAGCCGTTATCGAAAAGGCTGGGGCAAAATCAGTGATTGCTGTCGGGGCGTTAATGCAAAGCTGTTACCAGCAATTGCCAGAGACAATTTCCGCCACGCATTTTGCAGAGGCAGAGGCAGCTTGTGCCAGCTTTAATAACGATTTAGAGGCTCTGATAGGCGCAGCTGATCTTATCCTCATCAAAGGCTCACAGGGCTCTGGTGCACATAAAATTAGCGCCTATCTGCTGGACAGACTAAGCGGCAAACATAACGGCCCTTCCACCCCGATGAAAGGTGTTTTCCATGCTGCCTGATTTGCTTCTAGCCTTTTCTGATGAGTATAAAATTCTGAATTTATTCAGATATATCACCTTCCGTTCCGGCGGTGCCTTTATGACAGCTTTGATTGTGTCCCTGCTATGCGGAGAGCGCTTTATCGCTTGGCTAAAAGCCCATCAAGCAGAAGGTCAGCCTATTCGACAAGACGGGCCAGAAAGCCATATTCTAGCCAAGGCTGGCACGCCCACAATGGGCGGCTTGTTAATTTTATTCAGCTTTATTTTTGCAACCCTTTTATGGGTGCCCCTATCCAATGCCTATCTATGGCCAGTATTGCTGGTAGCCGCCTCTTTTGGAATGATCGGCGCAGCAGATGACTGGCTAAAGCTGAAAAAACGTTCAAGCGATGGGATGAGTGGCCGGCAAAAGCTGGTTCTGCAATTAGGGGCAGCATTGCTAGCTAGCTTGATTTTTATCCAGCTTTCACCAGAAGAGTTGCGCTATGGTGTGGCCCTGCCCTTTTTCAAAGATTCCCTAATTTATCTGGGCTTGTTTTATGTACCCTTTGCCATGCTGGTCATTGTCGGCGCATCGAACGCCGTTAATTTAACCGATGGTTTAGATGGGCTAGCGATTGTACCTGTGATGATCGTGTGCGTGTGTTTTGGCCTGATAGCCTATCTAAGTGGCAATATTAATTTCGCCAATTATTTACAAATTCATTATGTGCCTGGTACCGGCGATCTGGCGACCCTGCTTGGGGCTATTATTGGGGCTGGTCTTGGCTTTCTTTGGTTTAATGCGCCGCCTGCAAAGGTGTTTATGGGCGATACAGGCTCACTGGCACTAGGCGGAGCATTGGGGGCTGTTTCAGTAGCCACCCGCCATGAGCTGGTTCTGGCTATTGCGGGCGGGCTGTTTGTGGTTGAAACCTTGTCTGTCATTTTGCAAGTGGCCTCTTTCAAGCTAACCGGAAAGCGAATTTTCCTGATGGCACCTTTGCATCATCATTTTGAGAAAAAAGGCTGGGCAGAAAGCACTATTGTTATCCGGTTCTGGATAATTTCTGTGGTTCTGGCGCTTATCAGCCTGTCGACCCTGAAGCTGAGATAGGATAACAGCAGATGGCACAGACAAACACAAAAGCATTTAACCACATAGCCATTTTAGGGTTAGGCCGTTCTGGCCAAGCGGTGCTGGATGCGTGTATTTGTGATGGTATTACTGTCAGCCTATATGATGACCAACTTTTTAAAAATACTCCCGCAGACAACAGAGCAGAAACCTATCTTGAACATTATGATAATTGGGAAATGGATAAGCTGGACGCGCTTATTATCAGCCCCGGCATTCCCCATAATCACCCAAAGCCGCATCCAGCGGCAAAGGCGTGCGCCAAAGCTGGCATTCCTATTTTAAGTGAAGTGGAATTTGCCCTGAGGCGCGGCCGCGAAGGGCGCTGGGTATCCATAACAGGTACAAACGGCAAATCTACAACCACCGCTCTGGTCGGCCATATCCTAGAACAAGCAGGTATTGATTGTGCTATTGGCGGGAATATTGGTGCGGCAATCACAACATTACAGAATGTTGGGGCAGACGGCGTGAATATCATTGAGCTATCTTCTTACCAGCTAGAGATTACACCCTCTCTGCGCTCAGATATCGCGGTTATTATGAATATTACGCCTGACCATCTAGACAGGCATGGCGGCATGCAAGGCTATATTACTGCCAAAGAACAGGTGCTAACCTCGCTTACCCCTGAGGGGCTAGCCATTTTAGGTGATGGCGAAGCCCTAGATGATTTAAGCAAAAAATATGGCAAAAAATCTGATGGGCAGCTCCGCATCTCCCGCCTTGCAAAAAGTTCGGTTGCAGCTGAGGCACGCCATATTGCCGGTTTTGAAAACCTTGCTTTGAGGGGCCTGCATAATGCGCAAAACTGCCTCGCTGCCAGAGAAGTCTGCCGCGCCCTCGGCCTGTCTAACGCGCAGATAGATGCTGGGATTGAGAGCTTTTCTGGCTTACCGCATCGCCTGCAACCTGCCGGCCAGATAGATAATATTTTGTTTGTAAATGACAGTAAGGCCACCAATGGCGAAGCAGCAGCGCATGCGCTGGCTAGTTTTGAGAATATCCATTGGTGTGCTGGCGGCATTGCCAAAGAAGACGGCCTTGATGCGTGTATGCCGCATTTGGGGCATGTTGTTCAATCCTATCTATTTGGTGCTTGTGCTCGTGCTTTTGCCAATAGCCTGCAGGGACAGGTGCCAGTTAGCTGTTTTGAAACACTGGAAGAAGCCATAGAGGCGGCAAGCGCATCTGCACAAAATAGCCCACCTTCCCGCCAACAGGTTATCTTGCTCTCGCCGGCAGCAGCCTCTTTTGATCAGTTCTCAAGCTTTGAAGCACGGGGCCAGCATTTTTGCGCCCTTGCTGCTGCAGAAGTCGCAAAACGCACCTCAAACCCTTCCTCACCAGACAGCATTGGGGGGCGCCATGTTTAATCGTACAGACAGATCACGCCTTGGCATATGGTGGTGGACCGTAGACAGAATGATGCTGACCTGCACGTTGTTATTAATGGTGCTAGGGGCAGTGCTCGTAATGGCGGCCAGCCCACCAGTAGCAGAACGTATTGGCCTTGCTGAACATCACTTTGTTTCTCGCCAGATATTTTTTATGCTGCCAGCTTTGTTTGTAATGCTGGTTACCTCTATTCTAAGTGGGCGCACTATCCGTATTTTATGTCTGCTTGGCGGCATGGTTATTACTGGCCTGATGCTGGCTACGCTTGCTATTGGGCCGGAGGTAAAAGGGGCAACTAGATGGCTGATGCTAGGCGGTTTGCGCCTGCAACCTTCTGAATTTATAAAGCCGATATTGGTGATTATCTCCGCCTGGCTATTGGGGCTATGGCGTGAGCAGGAAGGCTTTCCGGGCTGGGCATGGGCATCAGTTGTAGTTGGCATTATTGTTGCCATCCTAATCTTGCAACCAGATGTCGGCATGACTGCGGTAGTGGTGTTAACTTTTGGCTTCCAGATGTTCTTAGCTGGCCTGCCTTTATTGCTAATTGGGGTTGCGCTCGCTCTTGCTCCGCTAGCGGTTATCATGGCCTATAGCTTTTTGGATCATGTGCGCTTGCGCGTTGATAAGTTTTTTACCGGGGGCAATCTGCAAACTGAACGCTCTATCCAGTCCTTTGTTGAAGGTGGATGGTATGGGGTAGGCCCTGGTGATGGCCGCGTAAAGCTGCACCTGCCAGATGCACATGCCGATTTTATTTTCTCAGTGGCGGCTGAAGAATATGGGCTTATCGCGTGTCTATTCCTGATAGGGCTGTTTGGGTTTATTGTTATCCGCGGCTATGCCCAGTCTCTTATTGCCAAAGATATGTTCTCAATGTTGGCTGTATCTGGCCTTGCCACACAGTTTGGCGTGCAGGCGGCTATCCATATGGCCTCATCTCTAAACCTTATCCCAACCAAAGGAATGACCCTGCCCTTTATTAGCTATGGCGGCTCTTCGCTTGTTGCAAGCGGTCTGACATTGGGGCTTATTCTTGCCCTCAGCCGCAAACAACACCCTTCTGAGCAAGGGAATATTGCCCGCCATGAACAGATGATGCCGGAGGCCAGCCGATGAGCCTCAGCACTAAAAAACCACAATATATCTGTCTAGCAGCCGGTGGTACAGGTGGACATGTGATGCCAGCTATCTGTATAGCTGAACGTCTGCTAGCAGATGGCCACCAGATATTATTACTGACAGATAAGCGCGGCGCAAAGCTTATTCCAGCCCATCTACCTTACAAGAGGCTAGCTTCTGCCTCACCCTTTGCTGGCTCTGTAGTGCGCAGGATTGGCGCGATGATACAGCTAGCTGGCGGCCTGATGAGCTGTCTTATAACACTGGCTGGAAGGCGCCCTGCGGTGATCCTTGGTTTTGGTGGTTATCCGGCAGCTGCGCCAATTTTTGCCGCATGGTGTTTGAATATACCCGCAGTTATGCATGAGCAAAATGCGGTCATTGGCCGGACAAATCTGATGCTGGCACGCTTTACCAAAGCGCTATTGACGAGCTGGCCAGAAAATAAAGAAAGTCTAGGGCAAACCCCTGTTCTGTGTACAGGCTTGCCAGTGCGTGAGCGCTTTACCGCGATTAAACCCTACAAGCCTAGGACAGCTGCCTCCCCCTTTCAGCTAGCAATATTTGGCGGCTCATTAGGTGCGGCATTATTCGCAGAAATCATTCCTGCCGCCCTTGCACAACTTCCCGCTAGTTTACGTCGCCGCCTGAGAGTTACCCAGCAGGTAAGAGAAGAGCAGAAAGAGAAGTTAGACGCATACTACCAAGCCCATGAAATCAACGCTGAAACACGTATTTTCTTTGATGATGTAGACGCTGTGATGGCGCATTCCGACCTTATAATCAGCCGCGCTGGCGCATCGTCAGTAGCAGAGATCGCCTGTGCCGGCAGACCTGCCATTTTCATCCCCTTTGCAAAGGCTATGGACAATCACCAAGAGGCTAATGCCCAAGAGCTTTGTGCCCATAAAGGGGGGCTATTGCTGCAGGAAGCAGATTTGAAGGCCAGCAAATTGTCACAGCACATAGCAGAGCTAATAGAAAATAAAAGCTTGCGGCTGGAGATGGCACAAAATGCACGCTGCCGTGCAAAAAAAGAGGCCGCGACTATGATTACCGACCACATCCTTTCTTATGGCGATGCCCAGAACAAGGAGGCCGCATGACTGCCCTTCCCCTTTCCATTGGCAGAATTCATTTTACTGGTATCGGCGGTATCGGGATGAGTGGTATTGCCGAAATTCTGCATGAGCTTGGCTATCAGGTGCAAGGGAGTGATATTGCTGAAGGTGCAAATGTTCGCCGCCTGCGTGAACGGGGAATTGAGGTATCTATCCCACAGAAAGCCGAAAATCTAGAAGGGGTATCTATTGTTGTTATTTCCACCGCGATCAAGCCAGACAACCCCGAGCTTGTAGCGGCGCGGACACGTTTCTTGCCTGTTGTACATCGTGCTGAAATGCTAGGCGAATTGATGCGCTTGCGCTGGTCAGTTGCGGTAGCTGGTACGCATGGCAAAACCACAACCACCTCGCTTGTGGCCACTTTGCTAGACGCTGCTGGTATTGATCCCACCGTTGTTAATGGAGGCATCATTTCAAGTTGGGGCAGTAATGCCCGGCTTGGAAGCGGCGACTGGATGGTGGTAGAGGCTGATGAAAGCGATGGGTCTTTCTCGCGCCTGAAACCTACAGTAGCGATCGTCACCAATATTGATGCTGAACATCTAGACCATCATGGCTCTTTTGAAAATCTAGAAACCGCGTTTGAAAATTTCATTACTTCTATTCCCTTTTATGGCTTTGCCGCTTTATGTATTGACCATCCATCGGTGCAAAAGCTGTTGCCAGCGGCTTCTGATAGACGTGTTATAACCTATGGGCTGTCAGCGAATGCAGATGTGCGGGCGTTAAATCTGCGCCATAAGGCTGGCCAGATGATGTTTGATGTCCAGCTATCTGATAGGCTGGATATCGCTGTTGACAGACTAGAAGATGTGCAATTCCCAATGTTGGGTGAGCATAATGTGCAGAATTGTCTTGCCGCGATATCTATCTGTCTTGAAATGGCAATTGACCCTGATGTGATCTTGTCTGGCCTGCGCCAATTCAAGGGTGTTGGCAGGCGCTTTGATTTCAAGGGCGAGACAGATGGCATTACCATCATTGATGATTATGGCCACCATCCAGTGGAAATTCGTGCCGCTTTATCTGCGGGGCGTATGCGCGCTGAGCA
>Ga0209138_1002940_pt1 | contig 12716 bp, 11 predicted proteins | sample SaaInl3SG_22_DNA_FD_184645 | JGI IMG/M metagenome (GOLD analysis project Ga0209138, IMG submission 184645) | Marine microbial communities from expanding oxygen minimum zones in the Saanich Inlet - ESP_153SG_22_DNA (SPAdes) (version 2) | ecosystem: Environmental > Aquatic > Marine > Intertidal...
CTGACAGCCCGAAAGCATTTCATCTTGCGCGACCGAGCGGTTCACCTCTTCGACATGGCCTTGGATCATTTCCAGCACACGCGGATGGCCTGCCAATTCCTGATAGGAAGCATAAGCGATATTGTTGCGCTCGGCCCAGTTTCCGACAGCGTTGAGGTCGATATTGATAAAGGCCGTACATTTTTCCTTGCCGCTGCCAAACACGACCGCCTCAAGAATATTGGGGAAGAATTTCAACTTGTTCTCGACATATTTCGGCGCGAACAAACGACCATCGGCCATTTTGCCAACATCCTTGGCGCGGTCGATGATCCGCAGATGGCCTGTGTCTTCTTCCACAAAACCAGCATCGCCCGTAGCAACCCAGCCCTCGGCATCCTTGGTCGAGGCCGTGCTTTCGGCATTTTTGTAATACTCAACAAACACACCAGCACTTCGGTAATAGACCTCACCATTCTCGGCGATCCGCAGCTCAACTCCGGGGCTTGGGACACCGACGGTATCGGGGCGAACTTCGCTATCGGGTTGTTGCGTGATGAAAACGCTGGCCTCGGTCTGACCGTAAAGCTGTTTGAGATTGATCCCAAGCGAGCGGTAGAAATCGAAAATCTCGGGGCCAATCGCCTCGCCTGCGGTATAGCCTACACGCACGCGGCTCATGCCGAGGGTGTTTTTCAAGGGGCCAAAGACCAGAAGGTTCCCAAGCCCGTATTTCAGCCTGTCCAAGCCGCCGACCGATTTGCCATCAAGCATCCGTGGTCCGACGGTTTTGGCGTGCTCCATGAAATAGTGGAACATCTTGCGCTTGATCGCGCCTGCATCCTCCATCCGGATCATCACTGTGGTCAGCAAGTTTTCGAAAACGCGGGGTGGGGCGAAGAAATAAGTCGGCCCGATCTCGCGCAAATCGGTCATCATCGTTTCGGCGGATTCAGGGCAGTTGACGCAAAACCCCGTCCACATCGCCTGCCCAATCGAGAAGATGTAATCGCCAACCCATGCCATAGGAAGATAGGCCAGCACCTCGTCATCGGCACGAAGCTTGTCGAATTCGGATGACGCTTTGGAGGTCTCGATGATGTTGCGGTTCGACAGCACCACACCCTTGGGCTTGCCCGTGGTGCCCGAAGTATACAGCATGACGCAGGTGGAGTCGTAGGTCAGCTCGCTCTCGCGTGCGTTCAATTCATCGGCAAAGCGCTCCTGCGCCGCACGGCCCTCGGCCTGAACACTATCAAGCGAATGCAAGGCGGAATGGTCATAGCGGCGCATACCGCGATCATCTTGATAGATGATATGTTCAATGCAGGTGACATCGGCTTGCGCCTCAAGGACCTTATCGACCTGTTCCTGATCACCACATATCACGAAGCGCGCACCGCAATGCTCCAGCACATAAGCCATCTCGATTGCGTTGCCGTCTTGGTAGAGCGGAACAGGAATGGCTCCGACTTTCTGGGCTGCAACCATCGACCAATAGAGCTTGGGACGGTTGCGCCCGATCACCGCGACATAGTCACCGCGATTGATCCCAAGCGCGAGCAAACCCGTCGCGATGGCATCGATTTCTTCGGCAGTCTGCGCCCATGTCCAGCTTTGCCAAATACCGAGTTCTTTTTCACGGTACGCGGCTTTTGATCCAAACTGGGCTGCATTTCGTGCCAAAAGCTGCGGCACAGAAACAATGCCCGGCTCCCCCGAGTGTGCATTGACCAAGTCTATTCCTCCCTTCGCCCGCCCGATTGGGCTGGCGTCCACGTGCCTGCATTTTCGAGCGGGCGTCGTTTCTTCACCGTGGAGGTAAATCAGTCACTGTCAAATTTTTCCTGACTTTGTCGCAATTCTAACCAATTGTAACAAAGCCGCCCGAGCGCTTGACGCTTCACCTATCGAGATGTCAGCGATGGCGGGCAGGGAGAGCATGATGCACAGGACAAACACGACCAATCATCTGACCCGCGCCGGATTGAATCTGATCCAGCAAGCTCTTTCGATATATGACGGCGATTTGCGACTTGCGGTGGCCAATCGGCCCTTTCAACAAATGTTTGGCCTGCCCCAACACCTCGTGACACCGGGGGCGGCATTTGAAGATACGATCCGATTCCTTGTTGAGAATGGGGAATACGGCACCGTGTCCAATCCCGACCAATTTGTCAGCGACCGCGTTGAGCAGGCCCGTGCATTCGTGCCCCATTACATGGAACGCACCCGCGCCAATGGCCGCATGATCTGTGTGGAAGGCAGCCCCTTGCCCGAAGGCGGTTGGGTCACTGTTTATACCGATATCACCTCGATCAAGCGCCAAGAGGCACTGTTGCGCGGACGATCCGAAGAGCTGTCAGATCAGGTGATCACCCAGAATGAGCAATTGGCCCAGACCAATCGTGAGCTTGCCGCCACCAATGCCCAATTGGAGGAAACCAAGCGCCAATTGACCGAGATGGAGGCGCGCATCCGCCTCACCACCGAGATGATGCCCGCCCATATCGCCCATCTGGGCCGCGACGAAATCTACACCTATACCAATCGTCGTCTATCCACCGTTCTGCCAGGACGCCCGCGTGATATCGTAGGATTGAGTTTCAGCGAGGCTTTGGGACACGAAACCGCCGATCGGCTGCGCGGCAATCTGGAGCGCGCCTTGAACGGCGAGCCATCAGTGATCGAATTCACCGATGACAGCAGCGCACATCGTATCCGCACGGCCTTTACGCCAGATACGGATGCATCGGGGCATGTGAACGGCGTCTATCTTTTGTCCACCGATGTCACCGAAGAGGCGCAGGCCCGCGCCGCCCTTTCACAAACACATAAACGCGAATTGGCCGCCCATCTGACCAGCGGGTTGGCGCATGATTTCGCCAATCTTCTCACGATTATCCTCGGGCTTCAGGGGAGGCTGGATAAATTCGACTTGCCGCCGCAAGCGCAGGAATTGACCCAAGCCACAAAAACCGCTGCACGCCGTGGTGGGATGTTGCTGGATAAAATCGCGCGTATTTCTGGCCCACGCGAAATGCACCCCGCCCCGATCAATATGGATGATTTTTTTGCAGCCTTCGCACCACTGGCCCGCGCACCGCTGCCCCCCGAAATCACCCTCGAGATCATCTCGGCACTGGATCATACCACCTTGATGCTGGATGCAGGCTCGCTACAGGATTCGCTGTTGAACATCGTTTTGAATGCGCGCGATGCGATGGCGGGCAAAGCGGGTAAAATCACCCTCAAGGCAAGTGCTGTGCGCGACACATGGCTTGATCTAAGCGTCGAGGATCAAGGCTCGGGCTTTTCACAATCCGCGATTGAAGAAGCGCTCAACCCGTTTTTCACAACAAAGGGCGATTCAGGCTCGGGGCTTGGCTTGTCGATGGTGTATGATCACGCACAGCTATCGGGCGGCACGGTCCGTTTGGCCAATACGGGTGATGGTGCAAAGGTCACCATACGCCTGCCCTTACGGCCTGCATCCGCTGAGGCCCGCCCCATGCTTGTGATGGTGGTCGAGGATTTGCCCGATCTGCGCGCGCATATCCGCGATATGCTGATCGATTTCGGCCATCAGGTGATCGAGGCGGCATCCGCAGAAGACGCCCTCGCGCTGATCGATCTTCCCGGACTTGACTGGGTATTGTCCGACATAAGACTGGGCGGCGAGGTCACAGGGGTTGATCTGCTTGATGCGATATCCAAAGCACAGCCCGACACGCGGCTTGCCTTGATGACCTCGCTTCCAAGTGACGCCCCCCTTCGCCAAGAGGGCGCCGCGCGTTGGCCCGTTTTGTCAAAACCGATTGATGCTGTTGCGCTCACACAGCTTTTCCATGCAGAACATGCGTCATGAATGGTCCCCTTGTAGCGATCCTCGACGATGAGCCTCAAATTCGAACCATGTTATCGGATGCGTTATCCGAGGCAGGGTTCCGCACGGCAGCCTATTCCCGCGCGACCGAATTCGAGGCGGCCTTGCGCACAGCCACACCCGATCTTTGCCTTGTTGATCTGGGCCTGCCCGACCGTGACGGGCTTGCGGTTGTGCATCGCCTAGCGCTGGAAAGCGGGGCCGCGATCATCATCATTTCGGGGCGCTCGCAAGTGCAGGACAAGGTCACAGGGCTCGAGCTTGGGGCCGATGATTATATCATCAAACCTTTCGATCCAGCCGAGGTTGTCGCCCGCGTCCGCGCAAGGCTCCGCCAACCCAAAGCCCGTGATACAGCCTTGCAAACGGCGCGTTTCAATGGCTGGACCGCCAATTTCGACAGCTACATGCTGGTCGAGGAAAGCGGGGCCGAGATTACCTTTTCCCATGCCGAGGGCGAAGTGCTGCGCATGTTTCTCGAGGCCCCCAAACGCCTGATTTCGCGCCAGCAGATGCAGGAACATCTGGGCGGTGCCGCAGGCGAAAGCTTTGACCGCGCGATGGATGTGCGGATCTCTCGGCTGCGCACCAAGCTGAATGAGGACCCGAAAAACCCAAGACTGATCAAGACGATTTATGGCGCAGGCTATATCTTCTTGGGTGATGTTTCTTGGGATTAGCGCCTTTATAAACACATCGTTGCCGCGCCTCGCGCTCTCGCTTAGATATCATGCCGTATAGCAACGGAGACAGCATGACACATCTATGGGTCCGCGCCGAACAGCGCCCGAATGAAGACCGTGTGGGCCTGACCCCTGAAGGTGCGCGCGCCCTGATGGCTGCGGGCATGCGCGTCACAATCGAGGAAAGCTCGGTTCGTGCGATTGCGATGCAGGGCTATCTGGATGCGGGCGTCGAGATTGCCGCCGAGAACAGTTGGCCTGATGCCCCCTCCGACGCGATCATCTTTGGGCTGAAAGAACTGCCCGAGGACGGAACGCCGCTGCCCCACCGCCATATCATGTTCGGCCATGCCTATAAGGGACAGCCCGCAGGGCAAGAGCTGCTTAAACGCTTCAAGGCAGGTGACGGTACCTTGTTTGACCTTGAATATCTGGTGGATGAAACGGGCCGCCGTGTGGCGGCATTCGGCTATTGGGCAGGGTTTGCAGGCGCGGCTGTTTCCCTCAAATGCTGGATCGCGCAGAAAAACGGCAGCATCTGCGCCCCCGTGGGCGTCTACCCGTCCAAAGATGCGCTGGTCACAGAGCTTAAAGCGCAGTTGGGCGGCATCAAACCACCTCGGGCCATTGTCATCGGCGCGCTTGGCCGCGTTGGAACAGGCGGGTCAGACCTTTGCGAGGAATTGGGAATTTCGGTCACCAAATGGGATATGGCCGAGACCGCCCATGGCGGCCCCTTCGCGGAAGTGTTGGAGCACGAGATTTTCCTCAACTGCATTCTCGCCCATCCCGGCGCGCCGGTTTTCGTTCCCGCCTCCACCCCCAACGATGCGCGCAAGCTCAGCGTTATCGGCGATATCGCCTGTGATCCGACCTCGGATTTTTCTCCGATCAAGGTCTATGACCAGACAACCACATGGGATGCGCCTGCTTTGCGGGTTCATGACACTCCCCCGCTTGATGTGATGGCGATTGATAATCTGCCTTCAATGTTGCCCGTAGAAAGTTCGCAAGATTATGCAGAGCAACTCTTGCCCTCGCTGCTGACACTCGACAATTTGGACCAAGGCGTTTGGGGCCGTGCAAAAATAGAATTTGATCGCCATAGTGCAGCGCTCTGAGGGAGATTTGTAATGACAATTCATTGGTGCGGCACAGGGCTTTCGGCAGTCCCCGGTTTGAGACGGTTGCTGGAGGCCGGCGAAGATGTGGTGGTTTGGAACCGCACAATTGCCAAGGCGCAAGACGCAGTTGGCGACCTGACCGATGATATCCGCCCCTATGACCTCAAGACCCTGTCCGAAGCGCTTGCCCCGGGCGATACCGCCGTATCCATGTTGCCCGCCACCGAGCATGTTGCCATCGCGACGGCCTGTCTTGATGCGGGCGCGCAATTTGTCTCCTCCTCCTATATCGCGCCCGAAATGCGCGCCTTGGATGATCGTGCGCAGGAACTCGGTGTCTCGCTGGTCAATGAGGTTGGTCTTGATCCGGGCATTGATCACCTGATGGCCCATGCCTTGATGCTCAATTACACTCTGTCTGATGCTTTCGATCCCGAGAACAGCCATAGTTTCATCTCCTATTGCGGCGGCATTCCGAAATATGAAAATCCGTTTCGCTATAAATTCAGCTGGTCGCCCCTAGGGGTTTTGACAGCATTGCGCTCCCCGTCGCGCTCGATTGCGGATGGGAAGGAGTTGCTGGTCAGTCGGCCTTGGGACGCGGTCTCGTCCTATGAGGCGCCCTTGCCCACCCCCGAAAGCTTTGAGGTCTATCCAAACCGCGACAGCCTTCCCTTCATGGAAGAATATGGCTTTGGCGAGGATTGGAACGTCAAACAATTCGTGCGCGGCACCTTGCGGCTGAATGGCTGGTCGGAGGCTTGGGCCGATGTGTTCCGCGAGATCGAGACATTGTCAGGCCCCGAAGGCCTGCCACGCCTCAAGGAAATGTCGGATCAATTCTGGGCCGAGAATGCCTATGATGACGGAGAGCCCGACCGCGTTGTGATGTGTGTGTCCCTCAAGGTCGAGCGTGATGGCGAAACCGTTTGGCATGAAACCTACACCATGGATGCATGGGGCGATGAACGCGGCACTGCAATGGCGCGGTTGGTTTCGGTGCCCGTCTCGCTTGCCGTTCAAGCGGTTCAGGCAGGCCTGCTGGAACCAGGTGTTCAGGCCGCCCCGTCTGAACTTGAAATGGTGTCGGGCTGGATGGCGGTTGTTTCAACATTGGCACAGCATGTGGAAGTCGTTGACCACTTGGCCTGACCCACGCGTAAGTGCGGCCCGTCTTCTCCGCGCGCTACATCACTGCTCGAATTGGCATCAGCTAAAGATACGGTAGTAGAGCCAATCAGGCAGAAGCTGGCTGATACGGAACATCATGCCGAATAGGCCCGGAAAGCTCTTTTTGAAGCGGTCCGTGTTCATATGCTCAAAGAACTCGGCGGCGGCTGCATCAGGCTCCATGATGAAGGGCATCTTGAAATCATTCTTGTCAGTCAGACGAGTGCGGATGAAGCCCGGATTGATGATCTGGACATCGACGCCTGTCTTGCGCAGATCGCAATACATTGACTCCGCCAGATACATCAGCCCCGCTTTGGAAGCCCCGTAGCCCGTCGCACCAGGCAGGCCACGGAACCCCGAGAGGCTGCCTGTAAGAACGATATGCCCGTGATCACGCGCCACGAATTGCGGAACGATATGCCCCAGCACGCGGGAGGCACCAACAAGATTGATATCGAACATGGTATTAACCTCATCGGCCTTCCACTCGGTCGCGGGCTGGGGCCAATAGACACCCGCCAGATAGACCACGCCGTCCACCTCGCCGACTTCCTTGACCGCCTTTTCGACAGATACGGGGTCCGAGACATCCATCGGCACATAGGACGCCCGACCAGACAAGACAGCGACCAATTCCTGCAAGCGTTCCTCAGAGCGCGCCGAGACAATCACTTCAACGCCTGCGCGGCTCATCAGTTCTGCAACCGCGCGCCCCAACCCCTCTGAGGCGCCAATCAGCCAATACCGTTTTCCGGCCCATTCCCGCATGTCTTACTCCGTTCACACCAGTAGGTTTAAGATAGGTCCCCAGACAGATTAATCCAAAGCTTCACTACGATTTTCGGGCAAAGGCGTTGCGACCAGCAAAGCGATTGCCACCAGTTTCAGCAGGCAAGGCACAAGCGCGTAAAGATAGGTCAGCCGGTTCAATGCCTCATCCGTGTTTGCGCCCCCCGCTTCAAACCCGACCGCATCAAGGGCAGGCAAAAGGGTGACCGCCGCAAAGGCCAAGGTGAATTTTGAAACGAAATTCCACAGCCCGAACGCCTCACTGGCTTGCGGCGCGATCTGCGCCATGCGCCGCGCGAAAATTGCAGGTAGCAAGGTCAGGTCTGCCCCCAAAGCCATGCCCGAGATCAGACAGACAAGCGCGAAAGCTGCCGTGTCGCCCGCGCCAAGGGTCAGGACATAGCCGAAACTCAGGATCGCGGAGACCATGGCCCCAAGTAATGTAGGCCTTGCGCCGAAGCGCGCCGCGATCTTTGACCAAAGCGGTGCGGATGCGGCGGCGGCAAGAAAGAAGAGCAGCAGCAATGGCCCCTCCCACCCTGCCGCGCCAAGCACGCTTTCGACATAAAACAGAAACAAGGTAGAGGAGACCGCAACAGGCGCTGCGTTCACCAAAGCAATCAGCAAAAGCCGCAGCGCAACAAAATCCCGCAAGACCACGCCAAACCCACCCGATGCGCCAATATTGCCCTGCCCCCATTCGGCCCGCATGAGCCACCAGCCAAAACCGCATAGCACGGCAAAACCAAGCGCGAAGGCAGCAAAGGGATAGCCTGTGAAGGCCAAAGCCACAGGCGCGACCGAGGCCACGCATACCCCGATCAAAGCCCCTGTTTCACGCCATGCCGCAAGTCGGAAATGGCCATCTTTGCCCAAGCCTGCCGCCGTCTGAACCCCTTCGGCATAAAAGCAGATGGTCAGGAAAGAAAAGCTCGAGAACAGCCCCGTCAGTGTCAATGCAAACCACCAGATCGGCGCAATCGGCGGGGTTACAGCGAAAAGCCCGATCATCGATGCTGCAAGGAGAAGCACCGCCCCACCAACCATTGGCCTGCGCCATGTGCGGGCGACCTGCGCCAGCCAGCCCAAGATCGGATCTTGCACCAAATCGAACAGGCGCAACACAAACAGAACACCTGCCAGCGCCGTCAATCCAAGCCCGTATTCATCAAGGTAGAATTTCGGCGCGTGGATATAGATGGGTAGGCCCGCCGAGGCGAGCATCGCCGCAAAAACCGAATAGCCTGCAAGCCTTGCAGGGCGCTGTGGCATCACGAAACCTCATCCGAGGGCGGCATCGGGCGCGGCCTGTATTCCGCGCCTTTCCACCACAGTTTGAGCGCCTGCCAATGGATCAACCCAAGCACACGCCGTGACCCGAAAGGACGGCGGATCACCGCCTTCAGAATGGTCCCGTTCCCCAGTGGTTTCCGCTTGCCCACGAGGGTCGCAATCAACCCCTCATTTCCAGTGGAGTAATCAATGAAAATGCCGATCCTATCGGCAGAGATATCAAAGCGGAACTTATACCCCCCATCGACAGGCTGAAATGGCGAAACATGGAAGATCTTCTGCGCGGTCAAAACATCCTCGGGCAGGATTTCACGGTGATCGGGGTGAAAGCACAGATAGGAATGGCGATCCCCGAATGTATTGGAAACCTCGGCAATAACGGCGCGCAGGCGCTTATCCCGATCATATGCCAACCAAAAGCTTACGGGGTTGAACACATGGCCAAGCATCCGCGGCTGCGCCAAAAGCATCAGCGCGCCATCAAGGCTCTGGGTCAAACCATGCGCTTCAAAAACGGCGCGCGCCCATGGCGCACCCATACCTTGCTTTGGCGGGCCCCCATGATCACCGTCCCACAGAGAAGTCAGGTTTGCGCGGTTCCGGCCAAACAAGGCGGGCGCGGCCAGCGCCTCGGCCTCGGCCTCGGCATTCAACATCACGTAATCGATGCTGTATTTGAAGGCATTCTCGATCCTGCCGCGCCGTCCATGGAAGGTCTGGCCCGAGATATGATCGACGGTGTCGCTCACGCTGCGGCCAATGCCAAACGATCCCGCTCTGCCATCGCCTCAACGACATCAATCGCGCTGGAATAGCCATCCTCATGGAAGCCGTTTTTCATCCATGCGCCGCAGAACCAAGTATTTTGCGTCCCATTGATCTCACGGATTTTTCCCTGCGCAGCGAGTGCGGCCAAATCATAAACGGGGTGCCTGAAGGTGACGGTATCATAGATCAGCTTGTCATCAATCGGCCCACGGCTGTTCAGCGTTACAAATAGCGGGTCGCTTTCGGGGATGGGTTGCAGGCGGTTCATCCAATAGGTCAGGTCAATCGGCCCGCCTTCATGGCCCGCGCGCTCGGTATAGTTCCAGCTCGCCCAAGTCACCCGCCGTTGCGGCATGGCGCGCGCATCTGCATGCAGCACCGCGTCATTGGGTTGATAGCGCACATCGCCAAGGGCGGATTTCTCTGCTTCGCTGGGGTCGGCCAGCAAGGCAAGGCTGTCATCCGAATGCGTGGCGAACACCACCTCATCGAACATTTCAACATGGCCGCCGCGCTTGATTTCGACACCGCCCGCGCTGCGCCGCACCGATTGGAGGCCTGCATTGGTCTGGATATCAACGCCCTGCGCGCGCATCGCGGCCTCAAGCCTACGGACATATTCGATCGACCCGCCTTTCACCGTCCACCATTGATGCTGGCCCGTGGCCTGCAACAGGTTGTGATTGCGGAAAAAGCGCACCAATGCTTGCGCTGGAAAATCCATGATCTCCTCTTTCGGCGTCGACCAAATCGCGCCAGAAATCGGGGTCAGGTAATAATCCTTGAACCATTGGCTCAGCCCCATCTGGGACATGAACTCACCCAAAGTGATATCGGACTCCGTGGCGAGCTTTGTGGCCTTGGAGTTGAACTTCATAATATCGCGGACCATGCGCAGGAAATTCGGGTTCACGATATTGCGCTTTTGCGCAAACAGCGCGCCCAGATGGTGCAACCCGTATTCCATCGCGCCATCATTGATTGAGGCGGCAAAGCTCATATCGCTTGGGGTGACAGGCACATCCAGCGCGTCAAACAGCTTGGCCATATGCGGGTAATTCGCGTAGTTGAACACGATAAAACCTGTATCGACAGGCTGATCGCCGTTCTTACCTGCAACGATGGTACGGGCATGTCCGCCAAGGCGATGCTCTGCCTCGAACAAGGTAACCGAATGATCCTTGGAGAGATGATAGGCCGCGCCCATTCCGGAAATGCCAGCGCCGATAACTGCGATACGGCGGGGGCTGGCAAAGGTGGTTTCAAATGGCACGCGGGCACTCCTGATGATGTTCTGTTTGTTATTGATACTACGCCCGAAAAATCACAACGGATTAATTATTTTGGAGTGATCCAACACTTGGCTTCTGCCGTATACCTTTTATGCTGTTGGAAAGAGATCATATCGAGACTTCTAGTGTCAGTGCCACTGCCCGCAATATTGGGGCTGAAAGGCTTTTGCAGAAGCGAAAGGCTTTCATGACCAACTCCAGCAAAACGACTGACGGCCCAGATTGGGTGGTCGTTCTGGCCGCAATTGCGCGAGATCAGGATCAGGAAGCCTTTTCGGCTTTGTTTCGGAACTTTGCGCCGAAGGTGAAAGCTTTTTTGCTGAAATCGGGCGCGGATGAGAGCCTTGCCGAAGAAGTCATGCAAGACGTGATGGGAACGGTCTGGCGCAAAGCAGAACAATACGACCCAGCCCGCGCCTCGGTCGCGACTTGGATCTTCACGATTGCCAGAAACCGCAAGATCGACCTCTTGCGTAAATATGCACGCCCCCAACCCGAGGATCTGCCTTGGGGGCCAGAGGAAGAACCAGACCAAGAAGATGTTCTTGGCTTGCAACAAGACAGCGCCCGTTTGGTTGAGGCGCTTAATTCTTTGCCCGCAAAGCAGCGGGAATTAATCGAACGGGCCTATTACGGTGACCTGAGCCACAGCGAAATTGCCGCTGAAACCGGTCTCCCCCTTGGCACGATCAAGTCTCGGATTAGGTTGGCGTTAGACAGACTTCGCCACAAGATGGGTTGAATAAGTAATGAACGACGTGAAACACCATATCGGCGACGAGTTCCTGATGGGCTACGCCGCTGGATATCTTCCGCAAGCTTTTGATCTTGTGGTCGCCGCACATGTATCGATCAGCGATGAATCGCGTGCGCGGATGGAAAGCTTTGAAGCCCTTGGCGGCGGTGTCCTTGAGGGCATGGATGATGCCGAGATTGGCGAAGATAGCCTTGAAAAGACGCTCGCCATGATCACTGGCGCGGCACCCGTGGCAGAGCCAAGCCCAGCGCCAGTCGATGATGTTATTCCCGCCCCTCTGCGCGATGCGATCGGGGGCGGCACGGAAGCTGTGAAGTGGCGCTCCATCGGGATGGGCTGCAAACAGGCCGTTATCCATTCCGACAAGGATGCCACCGCGCGGCTCTTGTTCATTCCCGCAGGTCAGGCCATGCCCAAGCACAGCCACCGTGGAACGGAAATGACGCTTGTCTTGCAAGGCGCCTATCGCGATGAAACCGACCGTTTCGCGCGCGGCGATGTCGAGGTTGGCGATCAGGATATGCACCACACCCCCGTTGCCGAAGCGGGTGAGGATTGCATCTGCCTTGTTGCCACCAATGCGAAGCTGCGTTTTGAAAGCTTCCTGCCAAGATTGGCGCAACCCTTCTTGGGCATATGAGCTGCTTTACTCCTTTGGGTCGGGCATGAAACATTTCGGCCCAACACGCGGAGAATTGAAATTCCGCTTGGCCTTCAGCTTTGTGGGCCTCGCGGCACTGTTGGGGGCCTTGATCTATCGCGGCTTTCAAGCGGGGCCTGCTATGGTTGAGGTTCTGATTATCGCTGGCGGCTTTTTTAGCGGCAGCGCAATCTGGACAATCTTGAAGATGGTCAAGCGCGATCATCCTCAAGACAACTGATTTTACGGCTTTTGCATTCGACGCGGGCGCGCATTGGCGCTAGAGCGGTGCTGCCATGACGGATGCTTTCATATATTCCCCCCCTGATGAT
>Ga0209138_1002941_pt1 | contig 12715 bp, 14 predicted proteins | sample SaaInl3SG_22_DNA_FD_184645 | JGI IMG/M metagenome (GOLD analysis project Ga0209138, IMG submission 184645) | Marine microbial communities from expanding oxygen minimum zones in the Saanich Inlet - ESP_153SG_22_DNA (SPAdes) (version 2) | ecosystem: Environmental > Aquatic > Marine > Intertidal...
ATACGTTACTCGTGCGCCCTTTAAGAATGGCCCAGAAGACTACCGCAAGGCTATTTGGTATTTGAATAGTCTACTGGAGCGCATTGAGAAGAGAGGGGGTTACGTGTATGACGACACGCAAGATGATCAAGATTAAGTTGCCAGAAAGTCAACTGATCAAACTACTAGGCTTTGCTGACGAGATGCTGACAATGGTTGAAGCCAGCGAGCTAAGTGCAGAAGAAGAAAGGGCGGCGAAGGAACTTCGTCATATATTTAACAAGACGTATAATATCTACAAGGATCAGGCCAGTGAAAGTTAAAGTTGACTACTCACGTGATGCCCTGCTGTCAGAGCAGGGAATGACCTTAATGCAAGACTACTACATGCTACCGTGGGAGAAATCCCCACAGGACGCATACGCAAGAGCGGCGGAGGCATACTGTTATGGAGATTACGAATTCGCACAACGCATCTATGACTATGCTTCTCGTAATTGGTTTATGTTTGCTAGTCCCGTTCTCAGTAATGCTCCGAGTGATAGGGGTGATAGTAAAGGTCTTCCTATTAGCTGTTTTCTTACTTACGTTGGCGATAATCTTGAGTCTTTGATTAAGCACCCTAACGAAGTCGCATGGCTGTCTGTTAAAGGTGGTGGGGTAGGTGGACACTGGTCAGACGTACGTGGGATCAGCGACAAGGCTCCTGGACCAATTCCGTTCCTCAAAGTAATGGATTCCGGTATGACTGCATGGAAGCAGGGCCGTACCAGAAAAGGTAGCTACGCTGCCTACCTTGACGTATCGCATCCCGATATCGTTGAGTTCTTAAACTTTAAAGTACCAACCGGCGGGGACATCAACCGGAAGTGCTTTAACCTTTTTAACGCAGTGAACATCACTGATGAATTTATGGAGAAGATACAACATGAAAACCCAGAAGACAGACAATGGGAACTTAGAGACCCTGACAGCGGACTTGCAAGAGATACAGTCGATGCTAGAGACCTTTGGCACAGAATACTTGAAGCTAGGTTCAGAACTGGCAGTCCTTACCTTAACTTTATCGACACGGCCAACCGATACTTACCAGATAGCCAAAAAGAACTTGGACTCCGCATTCACGGGTCTAACCTCTGCAATGAAATCCACCTCCCAACAAGTGAAGAACGCACAGCAGTTTGTTGCCTCTCATCAGTCAACGTCGAACGATACGATGAATGGCACGGAACAGAAATGGTTAGAGACTTGGTACGATTCCTTGACAACGTTCTCCAATACTTTATTGACCACGCACCAGAAGAACTTGGAAAAGCTAAATTCTCTGCTGAAAGAGAACGCTCGCTAGGATTAGGTGCAATGGGCTTCCACGGTTACCTGCAGTCTAAAGGTATTCCGTGGGAAGACTGGAGAGCCGCTAGTGAAAACTATCAGATCTTTAAATACATCAAGGAAGAAGCTGTTAAGGAAACTATGCAACTCGCCAGCGAGCGTGGTGAGGCTCCTGATATGGAAGGTACTGGCAGACGTAATGCGCACCTTCTTGCAGTTGCACCCAATGCTAACAGTTCCATTATCTGTAATTGTAGCCCTAGCATTGAACCTATTAAGTCTAATGCTTTTACCCATCGTACTCGTGCAGGTGCTCACCTCATCAAGAACCCACACCTCATTAAAGTGCTAGAGGAAAAAGGTAAGAATACAGATGCAGTCTGGAAAGACATCATTGCAAACGATGGATCAGTAGATCATGTAGACTTCCTGACTACAGAAGAGAAGGCTGTATTCCGTACAGCATTTGAGTTGAAGCAGACGTGGGTAGTAGAACATGCGGCTAAACGACAAGAATTTATTTGCCAAGGGCAGTCTGTTAATCTATTCTTCCCTTCAGGAGCTAACAAGAAGTATGTACGCCTTGTACACGAGTTAGCATGGAAGGAAGGTCTGAAGGGTCTATACTACCTCCGTACGTCCGCAGGAGCGTCTGCAGACAAGGTAGGCAAGCTTGTAGAGCGGTTGGCTCTCAAGGACTTTGAAGGTGAAGAAGAGGATGTGTGTGTATCATGTCAGGGGTAAAGAAACGGTTTGATCGGGACCTGTATAAGCTGTATGACGAGTTGGCAAAGGATGCCACTCGTTTATATAACCAAAAGATAGGTAATCCACTAACTGATAATCCTAATCGTTATAAGCAGGATTTGATGTGTGATGACTACATGGTAGAGTGCGAAGTGAAGTTAGTCTGGGGTAAGGAAGACTTTCCGTACGACACCGTACAGTTACCTCAGCGCAAGGAAAAGTTCTTTGATACATTGACTCAGTTCTACATCTGGAACAAGTCGCTCACACGGGCTGCTACGTTCTGGTCAGAAGACGTGAAGAACTTGGAGCCGGTGGAGGTACCTAACAAGTACGTATACTCTGGAGAATACTTCTTCCAGATTCCTCTGGATCTTGTTACATTTGTACAACTTGATCATGACTTGGAGTTACCACAATGATCGTTAATGCTATGCACGTAGATGACCGCTGTGTTCCAGTAGGGATGAATACTTTACATGATTCTATTATGTCGGCTTGGCATACTGTAGATGACATTAAATCGCTAATCAAATCTGCTGAAAACATGAACGAGGATCAGATGATAAATGCCCTTCTAGGGTTAGAGATCTTTGCTGACATGCGATTTCAGGAACTATTTGATACTTACGAAAACGTAATGCACAACCAACGAGTAGCATTAGAAAGGGGGAATGGCTATGACGAAGGAATGGAAGAACTTAGAAGAGAGACTATTAAAGCTTTGGATGAAGCTCCTGAAAGCTTCGGTCAAGGGAAAATCTAGGAAGATAGCTAAGCTAGAATCTAAGCTAATTCAACTAGAGTTGGAGAAGAAGAATGACTCTGGAAGAAGTTGATCAATTATTAGCTAAGTTACAGGAAGAGGAAGCGGAGTATGAGCGAAAGTACGATCCGTATAATAACCCTGTATCTCGTGAGGTAGAACGAGTAACTACTTTAAGAGAGTTCGTAGAATGTGGAGTTCCTTTTGAATACTACGGAGATCACATTGTATTGTTTGACAAGTACATAATTACTCTACGCAAAAGAAGGTGGCGTGTGGATGGAAAGAACACGTGGTACCACTTCAAAAATGCTGAAGACTTGTTAACCCGCTATTTGTTAAAGGATGAAATATGGGCAGTAACATCATAGAGCGTACAAAGTTTTACGAAGAGATTGCTAACTGCAGTATAGATTACAGTCCACCTACTCAGTACTTCACTGACGTTTTGGCATCATTAGAAGACATGCAGAAGCAGATCAATGACTTACGACAAGACAATGAGAGGATGCATAAAGAGCTAAACAAAATATTCAAATAATCCGATTGCCAAAAGGCAATTCATAGATATAATAGTTAGATGGCCGGTTACTATACCGGCTTTTTAACCTTCAACCCACACCCATAGGAAGAACAATATGTCGCTACTTGAAGGAAGTCTTGTATACAAGCCTTTTAAATATCCAGAGTTCGTAGAAATCGCAAACAAACACGAACGTATTCATTGGATTGAAGATGAACTGGAGCTTCAGACAGACGTAGCCCACTGGAGAAATGGTAAGCTCTCTCCGGCTGAGAAGGAACACATTACACAGATTCTCAAGCTGTTTACTACATCCGATGTAGCAGTTGGCACGAACTATCTAGAATACTACCTACCTAAGTTTAAGAACAATGAAGTACGAGCGATGCTCTCTTCATTTGCTAGCCGTGAGTTCATTCACCAGCGTTCGTACGCATTACTGAATGATACCCTTGGACTAGACGAAGCAGAGTTCTCTGCGTTCTTAGACTACCAGCAGATGGCCGATAAGATTGAGTTTATGGCCGACATTGATATGCATAGCCATCAAGGGACTGCACTGGCGATTGCACGTAGCGTACTTAACGAGGGAGTATCTTTATTCAGTGCATTCGCAATGCTTCTCAACTACCAACGTTTTGGCAAGATGCCTGGAATGTGTACGGTAGTTGAGTGGTCAGCCCGTGATGAAACCATGCACAGTGATGGTATGGCACTACTCTTCCGTGAGTTCTGCAACGAACACCCACGAATTGTGAATGATGAATTTAAGAAAGCTATATACGAAATGTTTAGGACTTCTATTAAGCTTGAGGACAAGGTTATTGATATTGCGTTTAAGATGGGTGCTGTACAGGGCTTGTCGGCAGAGGAGGTTAAGCAATATATCCGATTCCTTGCTGATAGGAGACTCATCCAACTCGGTCTTAAAGGCAACTGGAAAGTGAAAGAAAATCCTTTACCTTGGATGGAGACTATGCTAGGCTCAGACTCAATGAGTAACTTCTTTGAGAAACGGGTTACCGATTACAATGCCGCAGGTATGACAGGAGATTGGGGTTGGGATGATGAAGCTAGTACACACGACGAAGAGAAAGCAAAAGCAGCCTAATGAGGCTTACCTACAGGGAATCACAGATTTCAAAAGAGGTCAGACTCGTAATCCATACAAACCAAAAGCATATTACTTCAAAGAGTGGGAGCGTGGGTTTAACTACGCTTACCACGAAAACCTTGCTATTTCAGCTTAACTATATAGAACAGCCATAGTATAACCAAGAGGAAACTACTATGGCTGATTTTTTATTATTAGTACTCGTATCACTTTCGTTTATGGTAGTTTCAGTAGCACTAGCCGCTCGCTATGGCGTAGAGGCTTTGATCATCTGGGACCAGTATAAAAAAGGCCACGTTAAAGTGGCCCCTGATGATGACGAGTATTGGGATGAAGAAGACCTTCACTGAGCAGGTAATGTCTCTTCAGTATCCTGCTCAATAACAAATTGCTTAACTTCTCTCTGCAGGTCATTCATACTTGCGATACCAAATCTCCCCAAGATGTATTTACCTAACGACAGCTTATAAGCTTCGTCCGCCTTAACTAAACCTCTAGCTATTCTATCCTGAGCTTCTTTTAATATTCTGTCAGCAATAATCGGGTTCGTGACTGTATCAATTAAAACGTTATTCAACTCGTCACGCCCACCAGCCATCTTAAAGTAGAATCTTGATATAATCTTCAATCGTCTACCTTCTGGGGTTAATGGACCTTTAATGTATGTAATTAGTTGCTCTGTAAATGTGCTTAAATCTTTTACGCTTTCTTCAATGGGTAGCCTAGCCCCAGCCCCTTGGTACACATCCATAGCCTTGATCTGATTAATTAGAAGATCCATAGACTGACGCTCGGGGCTATTAGGTGGGAAGTACACGTTGAACGCTTTGTTGCGATCAATCATGTTAGTTAAACTACCCTTCAGAGCCGCTTCCCCTGGTTCTTTAGCAACGTCGATAAGACCCCTAGCAAAGATAGTACGTAGGTCTTGTTGAGCCTGTGTTATCCCTATGTCTAGTTTAGGTCCACGAGTACCTGCACGTTCCCACAACGCCGCCATAGTCACTGCATTGTTTTCATCTTGTAGGATGTTTTTAACAATAGTAATCGGTTCAGACTTGCGCATGTTAGATACTAATGCGTACGAAGGATCTTCAGCAACCTCTCTTTCAATCTGACGTAAGGTAGCACCAGCCTCATCCAACAGTTTCTGAGCATCAACTACATTGTCAGCCGTTTTAAATAACGGGGCAAACCTTTCATTTAATCTTGTAATAACATTTTTAGGAAGTAGTGCGAATGCGTCCCCCGCAAGTAATGTCTCTATGCGTTGGTTTAGTTTAGCTACAGTAGCTACAGGGTCCGCTTTAGCGGCTTTACTGCGCATATCAAACCTAGCAAGGTCATTCAGCACCTCGTTGTACAGAGCTTCTTCAATCTCGGCGTCTAATCGTGCCTGAGTCTCTGGAGGCATCTTACTGCGTACTTGTGCAACATACTGAATGTCATCCGCATCCCCACGAACAGCACCATTTATTTTGGTGCGAAAACGTGTAGCGGCTGCGGCCATCTCATTGTCAGTCATCTTGTAGCCGAAGCGAAGCATGTCTGCCATGTCCGCACCAGCGTCTGGGAAAAAGGTATCCTTAAACTCTGTGTTCAGTGCATTCGCTGAGTTACGTGCGGCGGCGGCATCCCCATTAGTACGTAGATACTTATTAATTAATCCGCTCATGTCTTCCTTCAACATATCCGTTGCATCTGCAAGGTTACGATCTTGGAATCTATATGCACGTGAATTAGTAAACTCTATACCTTCACGTAAGGTTTCTACGTTAGACAGCTTAACGGTATCTTGGTAGCCGATTTGTTTTTTAATTTTAGCGATTTCAGCATCGGTTGCTTTTGCGTTTTGTTCCGCCGACGCTTTAATTTCTGCTAGTGCCGTTTCAGGAATTTCACTATCTGGATCTAGCTTATTAGCCTTTCTGTACTTAGCCAATGATTGTTGCAAAAGTTTATTAGCTTTATCCGCTTCTTGTTTAGCAATTGCTGTTGTGAGTGCGCTGTCTTGGCTAAGGATTTGTTGTAGGGTACTTCTTAGTTCTTTATTTTGAGTAGCCAACAACTGTGGGATATCACCAATTTCTCTACCTTTAAATTGGCTCATCAGTAAAGTTCTAACTTCTGATACAGGAATCTCAATCTTTTCAGCCTGTTTCAGATACGCATCGTACGCTTTGTTCTTAGCGTTACGCAGATCCACAAACGCCTTACGTACACGCTCTGTAGCCGCTTTAGTGAACTTGTTGGCCTTCAGCCGTGTAGCGGCGTTAGCAGTCTTTCCAGTCGGTGTTAAAGCCGCATCCGATTGGCGAGCCGCATCTACTTCGTCTAACGCCTCGTCTACCTGCCGTTGTAATGGTGCAGTAACGGCTACTTTAGCCGTCTCTTCTTCGGCCTCTAGCGATGTTTTAATTTCTTGTTGCGCACGTTTACCTGCTTCTTCAGCTTCTTCTTGCGTACCTAAGCGTTGCTCAGTCGTAGTAATAGCCGCCTGTTGACGCTCTATAACGCCCTGACGGAAGCTTCCAGTAAGAATCTGACGTTCTATGGCAGAGAACTCATTAGAAGCTAGCAGACCTGCTAAAGTCCCTTCAAATTCATCCTTGTTCATCTGGACTCTGCCTTCAATGACATCGTCCATGTCTTTACCTGTTTGAACCTTGAAACTTTCTCTCATACGGTCTCTCAATTCATTTACGGCAATTAAACGCTCTTCGTCTGTGATAGGTCCAGTGATAGATTCAGAAGTCCCCGCTTCACGCTCCCTAGCACGTCTGGTTAACACGGCAGTATCTACTAAAGACTGACTGACAGCTTCCTCTGCGGCGTTCTTACCACCAAAGAATAATGTGCCTAGTGCATCAAATGCTGTACGTACTGGGGAAAGTGACATTACCGCAGACCCAGTTTTAACTATCGTATTTAGGGCAGCACCAATACCCAAAGACTCCATTGCAACACGTAATTTGTTTTCTACTGCGCTCTCTGGGGCTTCTTTCCCAAAAGCTTGTTGCAATGTTCCAGTTTCTTCTGTGGCTACAGCGGCCTCCCCAGTAGCAGTACCGGCAAGTATTCCGATAGCTCTCAAAAACTTCGGAGCATTTTTAAACAAGGAAGATGCAATTTTGTAGCCGCTAGCCGCACCCCCTAATAAAGAAATCATTTCTGAACCAGCAGTTACTGCAACAGATTCATCTTCAATCTTAGGTACAAAGTTTTCAATCTCTTTGCGTAGTTCTTCATCCATCAAACCCAACGCTTCTAGCGCAGGAGTGACTGAAGCTACAATACCTCTAGCGGTTTCACTAGCGGCACGAGCACCGGTCACAATCAGTGGATTGTTTGCAAAGGAGGGAGGTGGAACGAAGTACTTAACCCCAGTCTCAGAGTCAACTGTAGTCTCCCAGCCGTACTGATTACCAAGCTTCTCGTACTCACTTTGGATTTCATCAGAGTCCATATTAAGTACTGCTTGGTATTGTTCTTCTTGTTTTTGTTTAACTCGTGCAATTTGCTCAGGTGTTTCTGCCAGCGTCTTGAGATCCACTTCTTTTGACACAAAAGGTTCTTCTTCACCAGTAGCCTGAGCTTTTGTAACTGGATACGCAAACTGCCCCAAAGTCATCTCACCTAGCGGGACATCTTCTAGTGGAACTTCTCCCCTTTGAGAACGTTGAGCCATACGAGCTTTAGCATCTCGGAGATTTGATTCCATCTGAGCAATTTCATCAATCGTCTCACCGTATACCGACTGACGAGTAACAGGCTTAACGTCAACAGTGCCCCCAGTCTCAACTTCTTCCTTTCGTGCGGCTTTCTGCTCTTCTTCTTTCTTTAGACGAGCTTCTTCAGCGGCCATGATTTGTTCCAGAAGAGTTTGCTGTGTGGTATCCGCCATTATTTAGTACCTTTTAATTGCTTAATAGCTACGCTTAGGATGGAACTATCATCTACTGTTGCTGGAACTTCAAGCACGGAGCCACCTTGCTTTAAGTAACTACCATCTGGCATAATTACACGCTTAACTTCTTGACCTGCTGAATTCGTGACTGTCTCTACTATTGGTTGATCTGGATCAACTGTCTCTTTGCTAACCTGCGAGTTGTCAAATCCTTCTTGAAGGAATGACGGAACTGGTAGCGCAGACTCTAAGGTAGGGGCATACATATTAAGGAAGTGTTGTGTTGCATTTCTTTCTAGGTCTGTTAAATCTTTAAGCTCTAAGTTACCTTGGGCTGACATTATAGCAGGACTTAGCGAAACAACATTTCTTCTAGTAGCTAAAGTCTTTTTAGTCTTGGCAATAGTCTCTTTCGCTTTCTCAATAAACGATTCGCCACTGTTTGAAAGGTAGTTGCGTAGTCTTGATTGAACATCAAAGTCAGAAGGACGAGCATCTCCGTCAGCAACAATTTCTGCAATCGCTAAACGTAGGGCCATTGTTTCCATCAACTCACGCTCACGGCTAACCCGCTCAGCAGTGTCTGTAATAGCTTCAATGCTATTCATTCTGTTGTCTAGAGAATCAAGTACGGCTAAGGCTCGTGGAGTATTGACGGAACCGTCTGCGTTACGAATGTTCAAGCTGTCGGCTTCAAGAGCATCTGCTTTACTTACATTATCGTTAGAGAATAAGAATGAAAAACCTGCGATCTCGTTCTTAGCTCCTCGGGATATAGAACCTAACACGCTGACTAATCCAGAGTAGTTTTGTTCCTTCAAGGCGTATTTACTCATACGGTCCAGCCCGTCAATCAAAGTAACCCCAGCGGCTACTTGATCACGGAATTCAGCAGAATTCTTGGGTAGATCTTTATCCGACTTCAAGTACATAGCTGCAGTCGTTGCATTCATTTCAAACTGACGTGGGTCTTCATCAATATTAATTTGCTTTCTAGCAGTTTCTCCACGCCATACTGCGTTTGCTGGAACTGGTTCGTATTTATTCGTTTCTAGGTTAAGGAATAAACGCCCTTTATCGGGATTTAACTCTGAATTTAATATTCCCTGAACTACCTTAGTGTCACCGCTAGCGTCTGTAAATTCGTACGCCCCGTACTTAAATCCTTTGTATGGGTTATCAGTAGATTTTGGCGTAACTTTAACGCCCTCGACGATAGATTCCCCTCGCATAGACACACTATCAGTAATGCCTGAAGACTTCAGCCACCTACGAGTATCGTCATCTACTTGGTCCCAACGTCCTGTTGCTATAAGGCTGTCTTCTGCAAACTCACTGCCCAATGAAGCAACATCTACTCTCTTCTTAGGAATGACAGATTTTTTAGTGTCAGCACCTCTGGTAACTTTGGCTGTATCTGTTCCTGAGAAGTCGTACTGCTCAAATACTTTATCTAAGCTAAGACCCATCTTTTTGCTGAACTGATACGCCGCCGTAGCCTCTGCTTCAGTGAGGACTTTGCCGCCAAAATTGTTAGACATGAGCATCTTGACAGTGTCAATCTCGTCTTTGATGTCAGCGTCTTGCTTGGCTCTAGCTTCTTCTAGCTCTTGGAATCGTTCCATTGCAGAAGCGTACGTAGTTTTAGTCAAATCTTGACGAAACTTATCTTCTTTAGTAGTCGCCGCAGCCACACCTTCCAGTGTGCCCTTCAATGCGTACCCAAGTGCTCTACCTAAACCAATAGCCATTAGGCTTCATCCTCTACTGTATCTTGTCTTTCGACTAATCCCGTTTCACTAGCTTCCATAGGGATTTCCATCTGTTCTGTGTCCGTAGGAGCACCCATAAGGCCACCTGAAGGAATTTCAGCTTCAACTTCTTCCGTGATGCGTTCCATCTCTTCTCGTTGTGCTTTAGATATCTTCAATTTTTTACTTTTAGTTCCCGACAGGAAATCACCAGATTTAGACCGCTCTAAGAAAATCTTAATTTCTTCTGCAGTGTCAAATCCAGATAGATGAGGAACCTTTAACATTTCCAAGATACGGGTTAGTGTCTTATACACAGGTCCAGCAATTAGGATGCTCATATCTGGGGAAATCTTACCGGTAGCTACAGCCTGTACCAACAAGCTTTGCGTAACCGAAAGCGCAGATATGCCACTCTTTAACAGAATACTCATATTACTGAGGCGATCAGCGTTGCCGAATATTTCATCTGAAAACCATTCGTACGCATCATCAAACTCGGGATACTGAGGTGGCCTATGCCATGCGTAGTTCTTACTTTTAGCTACAAGATTTTCACCAGGAATGACAGGGCGAAATAGACTACTCTTCTTCATTAGACTTTTCTTCCTTGTCAAAATTTAAAATAGAGTCTACGGTATCCATATTGTAAATAAATTTACCGTACGTCTCTTTTACTTGCTGTTTTTTACGTGGAGTAAGGCTGTCTACTTCCATGTATTGGCGAATAGACACCTTTAATGCTTCAAACAAATCGTTCACGTATTAGCCCCATCCTAAAATCTTGCCTAGTACACTTGAGCCAGACTGCGAAGTTAATATGTTAGCTCCCGCAGTAAAAATACCGGAAAGTAAAGAGCCATCTGCTTCGGCTTCCGCTACAGCAGTACGCATTTGTTCTTGCAGGGTAGCAATAGCAATCTGAGTACTTCGGTCCAATGCACTTTCGTCTGACTTCCACGCCATGTTCAACAGCGTGTCGTAGTGGTTCCATATGTTGTTTAATGCGGTTTGCTGTACCCCTAGAAGGTTTTGTACATCAAACTGGATAGCGGCGTTTAGAGAGGTTGTGTTGGCCGTGTTTACGTCTCTGCGCCATTGCACGTTAGATGCGTCAATAGCCATCTGATTAGATGTATCAAATTGCTCTCTGTTATTCTTCATGGATGCGTTAAACTCCATGATTTGAGTCGTTAGCTCCGCATCAAATTCTGCACGGTCATTAACAATGTCTGCGTTAATTTCTTCTGCACTTAATTTTAACTCTGCTAAAAACTGCTCAGACTGATTTTGAGTAGTCGCATTAAACTGAGACATTGCATCTGCGGCGGCACTGTTGGCGAGAGCAACCTGCTGTGAAAGCTCGGTAAAAAACTGGTTAAGTTCGTTTTCCGATTGCGCATTCAAGTTTTCAGCAGCATTCTCAGCAGCTTGGTCATTAAATATAGCAGATACACGAGCACCAAACTTTTCAAGTTCTGTTTGTTGTTCGTTGGCTAGGTTGCTCAATGACACTGTCTGATAGAACGAAGCATCTTGTTGAGCAATATCAATCGTAGACTGTAGTAAGGCATTTGTTATGGCTTCTGCAGCCATTGTAGAGCCGCCAATGCCACGTTGAGCCATTAAACCTTTGACAGTACGCATGGCCCCCTGTGCCCAGATAGGAGTCTCCCCATCTGCAAATTGATCCTGTAGCATTTGCATTTGACCAGCTACGGTTGCTAGGGGGTCAACCTCAGCTAGTTCTAGCTTTGCGGCGTTTAGCTTATTGGCTTCTGTGTCAACATCAGTATAAACAGTAGTTGCTGTAGCCTCAACAAAATCAGGTTCATCTTCAGTGGTTGTATCTGTTTGTGTACCTTTAAATACATTAATAGTAGACGGCTCAGTAACTTTTTGAACTTCGTCCATCTCCAAATCTGTGGAGACATCTATACCTTCAGCGTCTTCGTCTAAACCTGTGTATGTTTGTATCTCTTTGTCTTCATCTATACTAATAGGACTTATTTGCGTACCCAATTGCATAGAAGGATCGACAGTAGGCGTACCAGCTTGAACGCCATAGTAGTCTACGACGTTAACCTCTGATTCATTCTGCGGGGCTGTAGATATGATCTGCTGTTGCCCTTCCTCTTCAGGAGTGGTGTATACAGGCAAATCAGTGATCTGCGTATTTTCTTCAGCCATTTAAAAGCTCCACTGCTTTTTCATGTGTCTCTGTTATACGTCTTTCCCAGCCTTTGCCAAATGTTTCATATATAGAAAGATTACGTATAAATCCTCGACGCTGTTCTGTCACCGCATCTACTACAGACCTTTCTCCATCATTTTTGACAGTAGTCCATATAGCGTTGAGAGAAGCAGGTCCAATGATCCCATCACCGTTTGCGATTCCACAGACGGATTGGAGAGCTTTTGATGCACGTGAGATTCCTGAATTGACAGCATAGTCCATGACAACACAAGCAATACCAACAGGAAGATCATCACCTTTGATACGATCCCAGTAGTCACGTTTGTAAAGATCAGCCGCATCATCTTCAGTTAACTCAGCAATGTCCACATCTGGATAAGCACGTTTAGAAATGCCATA
>Ga0209138_1002947_pt1 | contig 12699 bp, 12 predicted proteins | sample SaaInl3SG_22_DNA_FD_184645 | JGI IMG/M metagenome (GOLD analysis project Ga0209138, IMG submission 184645) | Marine microbial communities from expanding oxygen minimum zones in the Saanich Inlet - ESP_153SG_22_DNA (SPAdes) (version 2) | ecosystem: Environmental > Aquatic > Marine > Intertidal...
CATTCAATCCTATCAAATTGGTTTTGCACCAAAAAAATCTAATGCACTCTATGCATTACTTAGAGATAAAAAATTTGATGTTTCAGATATGCTTAATTATGGACTTATAAGACAAGGTGAAGACGGGACGTATTATGATTTGTTTTTTGATAAAGTCATCTTCCCGATACATCATGAGAAAGGTCGTATTGTAGGGTTATCAGGACGTTCACTTAAAAAAAATGATGCTGTAAAATACATCAATAGTCCCGAATCTAAAATATTTAAAAAAAGTAGTCTCATTTATCATCTACATCAAGCATTACCTGCGATTAGAAAACAAAAACGACTCATTCTTACCGAAGGGTACATGGATGTGATTGCAATGGACCAAGCAGGTTTTCATGAAACCGTTGCAACAATGGGAACATCACTCACAAAAGAGCATGTATCCTTGCTTTCAAATCTAACCGATCATATTATTTTAGCTTATGATGGAGATGACGCCGGTAATCAAGCAACACTCAAAGCAATTGATGCCTTTAATCAAACCAAAGTCAAACTCGATGTTTTAATATTTCCAGAACAACTAGATCCAGATGAATACATTAAAAAACATAGTGTCCAAGCATTAGAACACCACATTCACCATCTTTTAAAAGATCCGTATGATTATCGTTATGATATGTACAAAAACAAACGTGATTTAAAAAATAGTCATGACATGGTTGCATTTAAAGATGACATCATTAAAATGATTCAAGATGCTGATCCTTCTGTTCAAGCGTTATATAAAGAAAGACTCGCCATTGAATTAAATATCGATGCATCACTCATACAAGTTCGATCTAAAACGAATCTTTCCCCTCAATTAAAGAAAAAAGAAACAAAAAAAGCACTACCAAATCGATATTTTTTATCAGAAGTAGGTCTTATTATTGCCATGATGCAAGATAAAAAATATGCGTTAAAAGCATCAAATGAACTTTCAAATAATCATTTTGCTGATTCTCATATGGCGGTTTTAAGATATCAGATCATTAAGCATTATGAGAGTCGTGATGTGTTTGACATTGAGTCATTTAAAAAACAACTTAAAGATGAGTATTTATTAAAATTTGAATCACATGTGTTAAATGACTTAGATTATATCAAAAAACTTAAAAAAGATGATAAAATGATAGAAGAGTATATTGCTTTTATCAAGCAATCCATTACGCAAAGAAGAATTGATAAACTGATTGAAAAAAGAAAAGAACATCCAGAAAATGCAATCTTATATGTTTCAGAGCGAGATACATTAATTAAAAACATGAACGGAGATACTAAATCTTAATGGATATTAAAGACATACTTAAAAATTTATCAAAATTAGCAGGAAAAGAAGGCTTTATTTCTCAAGAAGCTGTTTTAAATTTTGCACCACTTGATTCAGATTTATATTTTGAAATTGAACGAGAACTTTTAAATTTAAACATTGATATCATTGATGCTGAAGATGAGGAAACTGTTGACATTGATGTTGTCTCTAATGATGACGACGATGACGATGATAAGGATGATAAAGATTTAGAGATCGAGCCAGATGAGATGTCTCTATCTGATTTAGATATTGATGAACCGGTTGATTTAGAAACCGATTTAGATACGATTGCACATTCAGTTAAAATTGATGATCCAGTACGTATGTATTTAAAAGAAATCGGGCAAATTCCGCTACTTAATATTCAGGAAGAAAAAAAATATGCAGTGATGGTTGCTGAAGGTCAATACGCAAAAGAACAACTAGAATCAGTCGCTTCTGGTGAAATGACATATTCAGAAGAGGAACAACAGCATTTAAAAGACGCAATCGATAAAGCGGCATATGCTAAAAATAAACTCGTCGAAGCGAATTTCCGTCTCGTTGTATCCATTGCGAAAAAATATACCAATCGTGGACTTCTATTTTTAGATCTTATTCAAGAAGGAAACATGGGGTTAATGCGTGCTGTTGATAAGTTTAACCACGAAAAAGGATTTAAGTTTTCAACCTATGCAACTTGGTGGATTCGTCAAGCAATTACAAGAGCGGTTGCAGACCAAGCGAGAACGATTCGTATTCCAGTACACATGGTTGAAACGATTAATAAAATGATTCGTATTCAAAGACAGCTTGTTCAAGAATTAGGTCGTGAACCAAATGTAGAAGAAATTGCAGAAAAAATGGGCATTACGCCAGATAAAGTTCAAAATATTCAAAGAATTGCAAAAGAGCCAATTTCATTAGAAGCACATGTCGGTGAAGAAGAAGACTCATCATTAGGTGACTTCATTAGTGATCCCAATGCGTTAACACCACATGAATATATGTTAAAAGAAATGGTAAATCAAACACTTGATGAAGTGTTAGAAACATTGACAGATCGTGAAGAAAAAGTATTGCGTTTACGATATGGACTGTTTGATGGCAAAAATCACACACTTGAAGAAGTAGGTCGTGAATTTGGTGTTACGAGAGAACGAATTAGACAAATTGAAGCAAAAGCTTTACGCAAATTAAGAAGTCCATCAAGACAAAACAAATTGCGTGAATTTTATTATGGCAAGAAATAAACGCATTCAAGCCATTGTTGAAGCACTCCAAGGGTATCATACGGTTTTAGATATTGGAACTGACCATGGATATGTCTTAAAAGATGCACTTGATTTAAATTATATACAAAAAGGGATTGCCTCTGATTTAAGAGAAAAACCTCTTCAAAAAGCAAAAGAACGTTTAAAAAACTATCCGGTAACTTTTTACCAATCGGATGGTTTTTTATCTATTGATATTCCGTTTGATGTTGCAGTCATTGCAGGTATGGGAAGTTATACCATCATTGATATTTTAAAAAATCGTCCCGACTTAAAAGAAGACCTCCTGGTGATGCCACATGATAACATTGATGTTTTAAGAAGATACTTAGCTGAAAATAACTTTATGATAGATTATGAGAAAATCATTTATGATAGGCATTTTTATACCCTCTTTAAAATAAAAAGAGGTAAAATGATGTTATCGGAAAAAGAAATTCATACTGGATTTCATTCTATCATCGATTCAACTTATCAAGCGTATCTTTTATATGTCATTAAGCATTATGAACATTTGGTTCAAGTGTCAACATATGATAAAAAAACATACCTAAAAAACATACTGACATACTTTAAGGAGGTACTTCATGACATCCATGACGGAGCTACAATATATTGATCGTCTACTTCAAATATTTAGACGAAGTGGTATTTATGAAAGACCTCATCATGAAAATTTAAATGATGCGGATATCATGGTGTTATATTGCATTGGGTTTTGTGAAGATTTAAACGATATTAAATTATCTGATATCGCAAAACGTTTAAAAGTTACATTACCTGCAGTGACGCATAAAGTTCAAACATTAGAACACGCTGGATTGATTACTAAACGTAAAGATGCTAATGATTTAAGAAAAACGTATGTGAAACTTACCGATAAAGGACAAGCACTTGTGTTGTCTTCTAAGGAAACCTATTATCAACCTCTGTTAGAAATTATGGATGCCATTGGCGAAGAAGACAAGCAACATTTCATTCGAATCTTAGAAAAAGTTTCAAAAAAATAGAAAGAAGTCAACATGAAAACAATTCTATCGTATTTAAAACCTTACCGACTTAGTATTATCTTTATTTTTATACTTGTAGGCACAAGGGCAGTTTTAACGTTATTATTACCACTCATCTTAGGATTATTAATCAATGAAGGCATCGGTCTTGCAGCAGGTGCATCCCCAGATACTTCTAAGATATTTTTATATAGCGGATATATGCTTGCTGCCTCATTGTTAAGTATCATTATTACAGTGGGTAGTGGGTATATGGAAACAACGATTTCATCAAAGTTTGCAAAAACATTGCGTCGTGACTACTATTTAAAAGTTCAACAGTTTTCACTTACTGAAGTGGATGATTTTTCAATAGCTTCTCTTATTACTCGCTCAACCAATGATATTCGACAACTTCAAATGAATGTGAATACGATGTTAAGGCTTATTATTTTACAACCTGTCTTTGCAGCAGGTGCCATTATTTTCTCAATCGTTCAACAACCGACTTTATCTATGGTACTCATTGCATCGATTTCAGCGCTTATTTTTATGATTGCGATTGTGTTTAGTATTGTCTTACCTCGATTTGAAAAAGTACAATTACTTGTTGATAAACTCAATCAAGTGATTCGTGAAAACTTATCTGGACTTCGTGTCGTTCGAGCATTTAATACACAAAAAGTTCAAGAAAATAAAATTAAAAAAGCAGCAAAAGATTCCATGGATTTAAATATTTTTGTCAACCGTGTATTAACCGTGATGTTTCCTGTGATGTCAATTATTATGGGTGTTACATCGGTCGTGATTATTTATTTAGGAAACGAATATTTCTTAGGTGTTGTTGATGGATTTGATCCGGGTGGACTGATTGCACTTCAACAATACTCGATGCAAGCGATTTTAGCTTTTATGTTTTTATCGTTTACATTCATTATGATTCCAAGAGCACTTATTTCAGCAAGACGAGTTGCGGAAGTTTTGAATCGAAATATTGAAATCAAGGATTCAAATACGATCATTGAACTTCCAGAAAAATTTCAAGGTGAAATCACCTTTCATGATGTCAGTTTTCAATATCAAGATGCACCACAGCCGATCTTAAAAAATATTTCTTTTACAGCAAAAGCCAATCAAACAACAGCCTTTATCGGTTCAACTGGTTCAGGTAAATCCACGTTAATTCATTTAATTCCAAGATTTTATGATGTTACGGAAGGATCCATCACCATTGATGGTATTGACATACGTGAGATGAAACAACATGACTTACATCAACTCATAGGATATGTGCCACAACAAGGAATTTTATTTTCAGGCTCAATAAAGAAAAACATCTTATTTGGTCATGATATTACAGATGAGAAAGGCATGGAACAAGCAGCCACGATTGCTCAAGCAAAACCATTTATTGAGAGTTTCGAAGGTCAATATGACTATATGATTGCACAAGGTGGTAAAAACGTCTCTGGTGGTCAAAGACAACGTCTGAGCATTGCAAGAGCAATCGCAAAACAACCACGAATCTATATTTTTGATGATTCGTTTTCAGCACTTGATTATCAAACAGATCAAGCACTAAGACAAGCATTAAGTCGAGAAATAAAAACCACAAAATTAATTGTTGCACAACGCATTAATTCAATTAAAGATGCTGATCAAATTGTTGTCTTAGAACAGGGGACGATTGTTGGTATTGGGACACATGAGAGTTTATTGAAAGACAATCAAGTGTATCAAGAAATTGCTTCTTCACAATTATCTAAGGAGGAGTTAAGTCGATGAGTCAACCACAACAAAGATCAAAAGATAAACCAACACGTCCAATGCGTGGTGGCTTTCATGGTATGGGTTATTTTGAAAAAGCACAAGATTTTAAAGGGACCATGAAAAAATTGTATCAATATATCAAACCATACATGGGGAAAATCTTATTTTCAGGATTGATGTCGATTTTAGCATCGCTATTAACTGTACTTGCACCTTGGTTATTAGGGTTAATGATTTCTGAAGTTGCTTTAGCGTTTCAAGAGAGCCGTGAACTCTTGCCAATTACGATTATTTTTGGTCTACAACTAGAATTATTAAATATGTCGATTTTGGTCATCTTACTTTATTCACTCGCAGGTATTCTAAGTTACTATCAAGCCTATTTACTCATTGGGATGACACAAGATGTGACCTATCAAATGAGACAACAAATCGCCGTTAAATTAAACCGATTACCTCTTTCTTATTTTGATTCTCAATCCTTTGGAGATGTTTTAGGTCGATCCACCAATGATGTTGAAACGATCTCTCAAACACTCAATCAATCATTATCCGAAGTGTTTAGAGCCATCACCTTACTTTTAGGTGTCATGATTATTATGTTTATCTTAAACTGGATTCTTGCACTAGTTGTATTGTCTACAACGCTTGTGAGTTTTTATGTCGCAAGAATATTTGTGAAGCTTTCTCAAAAATTCTTTAGAAAACAAGCCAAAGCAACAGGGGACATGAGTGGACATGTTGAAGAAATGTTTAATGGACACCGCATTGTTAAAGTTTTTAATTATCAAGAACAAGCATTAAAAGAATTCGATAACATTAACGACGATATTTATTACACCACCTTTTATTCACAGTTCATTTCAGGCATCATGTTTCCAATGCAGTTTTTTATTGGGAACTTAGGGTTTATTCTAATTGCTGGTGTTGGTGCATTGCTTGTTGTGAATGGATCCATTCAAGTTGGGTTAATTCAAACCTTTTTAACGTACACAAGACAAATCAATCAACCGATTCAGTCATTAGGTAGTATTGCAAGTGTGCTTCAATCTACAGCAGCAGCTGCTGAACGAATCTTTGATTTATTAGATGCTGAGAATGAACCTGAAGATGATATTGAAGTCAATCATATTGGTGACTTTAAAGGCCATGTAGTCTTTGATAATGTCCATTTCAGTTATGTAGAAGGTACTGAAGTTATTAAAGGATTTAGTGCAGATATTAAACCAGGACAAATGGTTGCGATTGTTGGCCCAACAGGTGCTGGTAAAACTACCATGGTCAACTTATTGATGCGTTTTTATGACATTCAACAAGGTAAGATTACGATTGATGGTGTTGATATTAAAACGATGTCAAGAGCTGAGTTACGTGCACTCTTTGGGATGGTCTTACAAGATACGTGGTTATTTGAAGGGACCATTTATGAAAATCTTCTTTATGGTAGTGAATCTTCAAGTGAAGAAGCAGTCATTAAAGCTTCAAAACTTGCTCAGTCACATCATTTTATTGAGTCGCATCCTGGTGGGTATCAATTTGAACTTTCAGAAGCCGGAAGTAACATTTCTTTAGGTCAGCAACAACTTTTAACCATCAGTCGTGCCATGCTTGCCAATCGTCCAATGTTAATATTAGATGAAGCAACATCATCTGTCGATACTAGAACAGAAGTGTTAATTCAAGCTGCGATGGATAAACTGATGCATAACAGAACAAGTTTTGTTATTGCACACCGTTTATCAACAATTAAAGATGCGGACGTCATATTAGTCATGAAAGATGGAAATATCGTTGAACAAGGAAACCATCAAGCACTCCTTGATCAAAAAGGTTTCTATTATGATCTTTATCAATCACAGTTTGAACATCAACAACCCTCAAATTAACGCATATTTGTCTTTACAATGAGATAAAAATACGCTATAATGTTATAGCGTATTGGTTTCAGTAGCTCAGCTGGATAGAGCAACAGCCTTCTAAGCTGTCGGTCGGGGGTTCGAATCCCTCCTGAAACGCCATGAATGTCTACAATAAGCCACTTTTTGTGGCTTTTTTTGCATTTTATTTTATAAACTTGTGATAGGAAAGACTATATTATATAATATTTTTAAAAGGGGGGAGAAAATGAATAAAAAAATATTTTTTGTAACACTATTATTTGTATTCTTTTTTTCATCATGTCAAACTAACGAAAAAACTATTCAATCAGTAAGTATCGATGATGTTTCAATGGTTGAAAACTACAATATTGATGAATTTGCAATTTCTGATTTTATTTTAATTATTGAATACTCAGACGGTTCAATTTTAAACATTAATGTTAGCGAAAACATGTTAAGTGATTCTGATTTAGCAAAACTTAACACAATAGGCAATCATACTATAGATATTTTTTATCAAGGGTTTAAAGTTTCTGTTGATCTAAACATTGTTTACGCAAATCATACATTGACGCTCATGCTAATTAACATTTATGAAACAGGTATCAATGAGGGTGATATTGATGGATTAAGTTATGAAGAATGGTTAGAATCGATTAGAGGAGAAAAAGGAAAAGATGGAGTCGATGGTACAAATGGAACAAATGGTGTTGATGGAAGTGATGGACGCGACGTATTATTTCAAGTCTCTGAAGGTTACATTCAGTGGCAATATACAGGGGATACGACATGGACAAATTTAGTGTCACTTTCAACCTTAAAAGGATCAGATGGAGTCGATGGTACAAATGGAACAGATGGAGTCGATGGTACAAATGGAACAAATGGTGTTGATGGAAGTGATGGACGCGACGTATTATTTCAAGTCTCTGACGGTTACATTCAATGGCAATATAGTGGTGATACTTCGTGGACAAATTTAATTTCGTTAGAGACTTTGTTAAGTTTGAATAATAGTGTGTCTAATGAGTACATATTAATTTATACTAAAACAATTGAAAGATCTAGTGATATTTCTCTATATGAATTTTATTTAGATGAGCAAAATAAAGAAATACTAATTAAGTTAAAAAAAACATTTATTGGAGATTATAAAGACTTTGGAATATATTACTATGAGTATTACATTTATCCTACAGTAACAAAATTTAACTCTGAAATTAATAATTGGGTAAGTTATAATTTTTTATTTGAAGGATACACACAATTGAGTTATGATTATGAAGATGAAGAATGGTCTTACTCAAATCGAGACAATTAATTTTAAGCAAAATACCTTCTAAGCTGTCGGTCGGGGGTTCGAATCCCTCCTGAAACGCCACTTAAAAAAATAATTAAAGCCATCAATCGATGGCTTTTTATTTAAGAGAGTGTTTCATAAATTAATTGATTATGTTAAAGTAGTAATAAAGGAGTAAGTTCATGAAAACAGCTGCAAAAGTATATATTTATATAGGAATGATATTTGGCTTTTTTTTAATCTTTCCTGTTGTTTTAGGAGTAAAAGCTCTCAAATTATTAGATTCTGCACAGAAAAAAGAAGAATTAAGAAACATTGGATTATTAATCTTATTGCTAGGTAATCCTGTTGCAGGTATAATTTTGTTATTAATTGATGACTCTGATTTAAACTCAAACATAAAATAAAAACTACTATTTTCTTTATAAAATATAATAACGTGAATGTGTTAAAATTAATTAATTACTAAAATCAAAATTGAGCGAGGCGATTTGTTATGACAACGAAACAACGGAAGACATTTCTTAATGTTCTTTTTGTTTTACTTAATGTCATTGTCATTGTTATTATTGCAAATAATGCTTTTCGTACCGACACAGCAATCGATTTAAAGAGAATGGTTACGTTGTGGCTGACTCATTGGGAATATGCACTCATTGCAATCATGTTACCCATCGTTGCTTTAATTGTAGAAGGGATAAAATATTATCAATTAATAGATCTAACCACTGGCAAAAAACGGTTTAGTTTAGCATTAAAAACAGCTTCTATTGGTAAATATTATGACAATGTTACGCCATTAGGAAGCGGAGGACAAGCTGCGCAAGTTTATTACTTATTTAAGAACAAAGTATCTACAGGGAAAGCAAGCGGTATCACGGTTTCAGCATTTTCTATGATGCAAGTTGCATTTAGTTTGATGGCATGGATCGTATTTATTTTTTTTGATGATTACATGACATTGCCAGGTATCAGAATCGCTGCTTATATTGGGAGTGTTTTTGCAGTTTTTATTCCAATCCTGGTGATCTTGTTTTCACTCTCTTCAAAACGTACGAGTCAAATCATTTTTAGTGTACTAAAAATATTGCGTTTTCTTAGATTAATTAAAAATCCAATCAATACAATGAAACGTATTATCACATTTCTAAAACGATTCAAACATAATCTTCGCCTTATTTTTCAGCAAAAAAATGTAATGATTCGTATGTTTGTATTATCGTTTTTATATCACGTAGCAATCTTTTCTATACCTTATTTTGTGGTAAAAGCAAGTGGTGTAGATGTGCAATATATCGAAATCATTGTTTTAAGTGTTTTTGTATATAATGCAATCGCATTTATTCCAACACCTGGTAATAGTGGTGGTGCTGAAATTTCATTTACAATTATTTTTTCAATGTTAACTGGAGGACTGCTTTTTTGGACGATGCTCTTTTGGCGATTCGTTAGTTATTATTTTTTTATCATCGTTGGTTTGTTTGTAATGATGTATGATTCGTTTATCAAAAAACAACAAACGATATCAATACAAGATTAAGGTATCAATGAAACGTTGTTAGGATGATCGGTGATTTTTGTTTATACTATACTCAAAGGAGCATTGTGATGACTTTTGGAGAACGTTTAAGATCTTATAGAATCATAGAAAATATGAGTCAAAAAGATTTAGCGGAATTGTTAAATGTAACACCGCAAACAATCTCTAAGTGGGAAAATAATTTATCAGAACCAGAATTTCACTTAATATCAGAAATGACTAAAATTTTTAAGATTACACATGATGAATTATTTATCGGTGAGTCCAAGATAAATTATCAAGGTAGTTTGTATTCAGCCAAAAAAGACCTTCGTATGAAAAAGGTTTATAATTTTTTTATAGGATTATGCATATGTTTATCGATTGCAATGATCATTACAACAGCATATGTTTCCACAATAAAGGTTTTGTCTTGGCACTTTACAGTAAGTCTTAGCGTCATCTCAACATTCATGTTATATCAACTTTTTATTGTCTCAAAATGGCGAAATCATTATTCGTTGAATCCTGAAATCATCATGGATGTTTATGAAAATCATCTCTATTTCTACCAAGAGAATGTAACGGTTCCGTTGCATTTAATTGAAGATGTCATGATCAAAAAATATCAATTTTATTCTGGTATTCGTGTCTATGAAAATAACGGATATTTAAACATTATGACAAAAAATCATCAAAAAATAATAGTAAGAGATATCATCGATGTCATCGATTTAAAAAAAGTAATCTTTGATATTTTAAAAAAAGGAGAAATAAAATGAATGTTATATGGGGAAGCCTCATGGCGTTAATTGGTTTATTTTTATTAGTGAGTGCATTAAGAAAAAGTGAGTTTATTGTGTACAAATTATTTGTTGCAAGAGCAAAATTATTATGGGGTGATCATGTTCATTCATTTTTTACTGTTGTCGGTGTCATACTTATTGGACTAAGTTCGTTATTCTTTCTCGGCATTTGGGGGTAATGTTTGTCTTCTAAATATACAGGGTTATCATACATCAAAGTACTTCTTACAATTTATGTTGTTTTACATCATGCAATTCTTGCATATGTACCAGGAGGACCTGGCGTTTGGGTAGATGATGCTAATAACTTTGAAATGTGGGGATTACTTGCAACATATTTTGATCAATTTTTCATGTTTACATTTTTTTTCATTGCTGGATTGTTGTCCTTTAATAGTATCAGAAGAAGAGGCTCTTTAAATTATTTAATACATAGACTTGTTAAGTATGGACTCATCTTTTTATTTGGAACCTATCTTTTTAATGCATCTATGCTCTATTTTAAAGATTTAATTATTGGTACTGCTTGGTGGGTTCAATATGCATCTCTAGAAACGTTCTTTAATTTTGTTAGAGATGTCAATCTTATGTTTCATCCAGCAGCTCATTTGTGGTTTTTATGGGTGCTCCTAAGTTTTCATATTGTATTTGTCATCTTATATAATCTAACTCCTATATTCAATGTGAAGATTAACGTGTTAAAAGATCCAAAACTAACCATTGTCATCACATTGAGTATGATGGTAATTGGATATGCTTTATTTGGAATATTTTTTGGTTTTGATTTTATTCAAGTAATGGGTCCATTTACGATTCAAATTTCTCGACTTATTCCATATTTCACGATGTTTCTTTTAGGGTCATTGATTGGTAAAGAGGGTATAGAAAATACATTTTTAAATACTAAATCTAAATTTAGTCAAAATCAATGGGTTTGGCTTATCTTAGGTGCGAGTGCTTCATTTATATCATTTGTAGTGTCGATCTTGAGTTTAAATACATATACATCTATAAATTTATTTCTACCCATGATTGCCGCATTATTCAGCACCTTAGGATATATAGTCACAGGACTAAAATATAATAAACGAATGGCACTTTTTGATTTTCTCATTCCGCTTACACTAACAATTTATGTTGTTCATTATGGTTTGCAAGCCTTGATACACGCGTCTTTATTGAGCATCAATGTCTCTGGCTTTATTAAGGGAATAATTGTATTCATAGTTACGATGCTTATCTCTGTATTATGTGCAATATTCATAAAAATAATTCACAGTAATATAAAGAAAAGTATAAAAAAAGAGAAGAATTCGTATGAAAAAATCATCATGGACAGGTAGTGCATGGGGTTATTTGGAAATCAGATTTTAAGTGTATTATCAATTAATCTATTTTTTATCCCGTATTTATTTGTTTTTGTTACATTCGAAAAATGGATTACAAAACATTGGGTACTAGATACTAGAGAACTAGAGTTTCAATATGAAGGTGCATATTGGAAACTTATTGGTTGGCTATTCTTAACGATTATTACTTTAGGTTGAGCGTCATGGTTTGTTCAGAAAAAAATAACACAGTGGTCCTTTGCTATACGCATTTTAAATATTTAGAAACTAACGTGACTAAGTTAGACAATCAAATCGAGACATAATACAAATACATGGATCATAAAAAAAACTCCCTTTTGGGAGTTTTTTAATTAAAATTAACTAACTGAACGTATTCATTTGACGTCCAAGTTAAATCTTCATTTTCATTTTTCAAGTATTCATTAAAAAATGATTCATGGGATGTAAACATGATCTCAATCATCGTTTGTGTTGGAATGGATCCAGAA
>Ga0209138_1002951_pt1 | contig 12689 bp, 13 predicted proteins | sample SaaInl3SG_22_DNA_FD_184645 | JGI IMG/M metagenome (GOLD analysis project Ga0209138, IMG submission 184645) | Marine microbial communities from expanding oxygen minimum zones in the Saanich Inlet - ESP_153SG_22_DNA (SPAdes) (version 2) | ecosystem: Environmental > Aquatic > Marine > Intertidal...
ACAGCTCTCCTGAAACTCGAGCTAATCGCAAAAACTTGGATGCACTTTTTGGAACACTCGCGCTAAAACTTCATGAATCTGGAGTTAAATTAATGGCAGGTTCAGATGCCGGAGCATTCAATTCTTATGTATATCCTGGCCCATCACTTCACAAGGAACTTGAATCCCTGGTAGCTGTTGGTTTAAGCCCATTAGAAGCCCTGAAAACCTCAGTAATCAACGGTCCAAAATGGTTGGGTGTCGAAGAAAACTACGGGGCAATTGCCAAAGGCAAAAAAGCGGATATCCTACTCTTAAAAATGAACCCATTAATCAATATAACAAATACCACCTCCATACAAGCCGTAATCAAAAATGGGCGCTATTTGAAGAAAAATTAAATGCAGTAACTGGAGTAATTTTTGACCCTATGTTTAAACAAGAAAAAACTATTTAATCATGAATTTAACACTAATTAAAAGAGTAGTATCTCCCCTGTTCCTATTATTGATTCCACTTTTTGGAACCATTTTCTCCAACCAAGTCAATTGGTCTCTATTTGACTTTATTTTGATGGGCATTCTGTTGGGATTGTTAGGGTTAAGTATCCATTTTATTTTGGAAAGGGTTCAGAATAAAAGAGTAAGAATAGTACCCATTATTTTTGTAATCCTCATTTTTCTGATGATTTGGGCTGAGCTAGCCGTAGGGGTTTTCGGAACTCCATTTGCCGGAAGTTAAGTCAAAAGTGTAGCGATTTTTTTATTAGACTAAACATAAAAAGAAGAATTATTGTCAATATATTGACGGATAAAGAAATAAGATGAAATTGATGTTTTATTTCATTTACAAAAAGTAAAATCTATTGGTATTCGTAAAATGAATGCTCTTGAAGTTGAGCTATAACGTTTAATCAAGTCATGGGTAGTCCTTTTAATTAGCTTATTTACTATATTTATGTAATATTGAAAATATAAAATTTTCTCCTTCCCTAAAGCTCCCCTAAAAATAGTAGTGGTGAACATAGAATAATCGTCCATTTTATATTTTATGGCTTAACGGTTCCAGATTGAACATGGGAATGATTAAAGAGATACTATCTTTTTTCATATTGTTTAACGGTTTGATCAAACTCTTCTAAAGAAAGTCCACTTGCAAATGATTTATGGTAAATGATTTTAAGTAATTCCATATTTTCAATGGGCAGTAGGGCTTCATAAATTTTATCATTTCTTAACTCTCCTTCGAAGGCTTCTTCTTTATATGGACCTATTGCCTGATAAAGAGCGAAGAAAATTAAAGAAATCTGGGTTTTATCTTCGATAAGTGTGATTAATATTTAGTTCTATATCTGTCTTAATTAAAGTAGGCGTCATCACATTATTGATATCAATATGTCTAGTTAATACCCGATGTTCCATTCCTTCTTTTGAAGTAACTCGTTTGTAATTTAGTTGCACTTCGTAGTATGGGGACTTATCGTTTTTCTCCTTAAGTTGAAGGTTTAAACCCTCAATGGTATTTAAACTATGAATTACCTTTGCTACATTCAATGAATCTTTTTGCGTTAAATCTCCACTAAGTTTTATACGAATAGGTTGGACAAACTTTCTAAAAATACTGTCTTTATCAAAACATGTTGTTCTGATTTTTTGAAGAATCGATTTTGAAGGTTTGATTTTTTCCCAATGCTTCAGCATTTTTTTAGTTGTGTTTACATTTGGCAAAAGATGCCCAAAGAAATATTCATAATTCTTTAGTGTTAAATGTCTAATCGATATTTTCGGATCATACAATAACTTTAAAATTTCAATATCTAAATCTGTTAGGTCATTAAATTTATTCAGTCCATTCTCATTAAATAAACTTTCTTTATGGGTAAAACCATCACCGATAGGTCCCATAATTTGTATCATTTCTTCTAGAAGAATGTACTTGACCTTTTGTAAAGATATATTGGTTACAACAACCCCTATTTTTGCTGTTTCAATTTCATTCCCTTTATAGTGAAGTACTCCTATACCTTTGAAGTTCGAGGTTGAATTAAACAGAGTATCTAAGTTTTTTTTCGAATTAAAATAAACATCTAGATTAGCTTGACTAGGGTCATCAACCATATAAATAGGTATGCCTAATTTAAGTGAGTCAATTTTTCTAATATTTTTTTTAAGCTCACTTATATATGATACAGATGGATTTCCGTGTACATATACTTTTATATCTTTTTCCAACGCTTAATTATTTTTTGTTTAGATTTTTCATTTTCGGAATAATAAACAACGTTATAGAAATAATCAATTGCTTCACTACTATAATTATTTAAGATATGATTTGAGGTTTTTAGAAGCGCTTCTTTTTCTTGTAATTGTTTATAATCAATAAAGTACTTTAAAAAACAGCATGTTAAAAAAACAATAAATAACAACCATAAGACAAGTTTCCGCATCAGTCAATGTTGTTTAATTAAAAAAATGAAATAATATAAAAAACAGTTGTTTTTTGAATAGATTAAATACAAATCAGTTCCATCCCCAAGAACTTGAACTCTTGGGAGTTGTAGTTGTATGGAATGCCATTTGAGTAACCGAAGTTTGATTTCTTTGATTAAAAGATTGAACTGTTGAAGATGATCCCCCTAAAGATAAATTGCTAGCTAAGCAATAACAGTTCGTTACTCCTTTAATTTTAGTAAGTTCTTTTTCACTTAATTGATCAAGTATACGTTTCATAATACATGTAAGATTTAGGTCTAAATCTAAAATACGAACTTTTTTAATAATTGATATTAGGCAGTAAAAAAATCACATCACTAAATTTTATGGCTTTCTGATATTTTCAACCAACTGTTGAATTCCTTTTAAAGGTGCTGGGGTCATGCTCGTCACTGTAATGGTAACAATGAAGTTTGCTATCATGGCAATGGTGCCAAATCCTTCTGGAGAAATACCAAACCACCAATCGGCTTTGGTGCCACCACCAAACCAGCCAAATTTGAATTTGAGCATATAGAATAACATAAGAAAAACACCTACCAGCATACCACTAATCGCACCTTCCTTATTGACGCGTTTGGAGAAAATCCCCAATAGTATTGCTGGGAAAAAAGAGGATGCCGCCAGTCCAAAAGCCAGGGCAACTGTAGCGGCTACAAAGCCAGGGGGGTTAATCCCAAAATAACCTGCCAAACATACTGCTCCTGTAGCAGCCAAACGTGCGGCGATAAGTTCACCTCGTTCTGAGATACTGGGCATAAGCATTTTTTTGAGTAAATCATGTGACACTGCTGAAGAGATTACTAGCAAGAGTCCTGCGGCGGTAGAAAGAGCTGCCGCCAGTGCTCCTGCTGCAAGTAGGGCAATGACCCAATTTGGTAAATCGGCGATTTCTGGATTTGCCAGTACCATGATATCCACATCTACTTCCAATTCATTGGTTGCAGTATCGGCCGTATATTGAATGAGTCCATCTTTGTTTTTATCTGTAAAACCAAGTAGTCCTGTGGTCTCCCATTTTTCAAACCAATAGGGCATTTGATCGTATGGCTTGTTGCTTACCGTTTCAATGAGGTTTGTTCTTGAAAAAACAGCAATGGCAGGAGCTGTTGTGTAAAGAATCGCTATAAATAAAAGTGCCCATCCAGCAGACTTTCGTGCATCGCTTACTTTTTTTACGGTAAAAAAGCGAACGATTACATGAGGTAGTCCTGCTGTACCTACCATAAGTGCCATGGTAATACAAAAGACATCAAACATGGATTTACTTCCTGAGGTATATTCGTGGAAGCCAAGTTCTTTATGTAATCCATCGAGTTTGTCTAAAAGATAAAGCCCGTTTGCATCAACACCTCCAAATCCAAGCTGTGGAACTACATTTCCCGTTACCAAAAATGAAATGTAAATCGCAGGCACCATAAAGGCAAAAATGAGTACACAGTATTGTGCAACTTGGGTATAAGTAATGCCCTTCATGCCTCCGAGGACGGCATAAAACAAAACAATCCCCATTCCTATGAGTACACCTGTTACAATATCTACCTCTAAATATCTAGAAAAGACCACCCCTACCCCTCGCATTTGTCCAGCGATATAGGTAAAGGACACAATCAGGGCGCAAAAAACAGCAACCGAGCGTGCAGTGTTTGAGTAATATCTGTCTCCAATAAAATCAGGTACTGTAAACTTACCGAATTTCCGCAAATAAGGAGCGAGTAAGAGTGCCAAAAGTACATATCCCCCTGTCCAGCCCATCAAATAAACCGAGCCGTCATAGCCACTAAACGATATAATACCCGCCATGGAAATAAAGGAGGCGGCCGACATCCAATCGGCTGCAGTTGCCATACCATTGGCAATAGGATGAACACCACCGCCGGCTACATAAAATTCTTTTGTTGAGCCAGCACGAGACCAAATAGCTATGCCTATATATAGTGAAAAACTCAATCCAACTGCAATCCAAATCCAATATTGAAGTTCCATCTAGTTGTCTTTATTTTGTTTGTTATCCAATCGATTCATGAGGTAGATATAGGTAAATATGATGATCACAAATCCATAAATAGCACCTTGTTGAGCAAACCAAAACCCGAGTTTAAAACCACCCATTTGTATGGAATTTAATTGCTCTACAAATAAGATTCCGCAACCAAAAGAAACAGTAAACCAAAGGGAGAGAAGAATGCTAATGTACCGGATGTTTTTCTTCCAGTAAGTATTCTTTTTATGTGTTGACGTTGACATGTTTTTTACAGTTTATTTCTTAAGTCGTTGGCCCCATAAGGCAAAAACAAAAATGATGGCATAGCAGGGAATAAGGATATAATAACTCTCCTTGGCCGCTATGGCTAGTGCATCTGCAGCATCAAGCCCCGAGTCGATAAGGGCCGCTTTACTACTATCTACAAGGCGACCGTACATCGGTGGAATAATAGCCCCTCCAGAAATTGCCATAATAAGCAAGGCCGCTGCTGTTTTGGTATGTTTCCCAAGACCCTCTAAGGTCAGTGGCCATACTGCAGGCCAAACAAGTGCGTTGGCAATTCCCAATGCCGCTACAAAAAGAACCGATGTAAATCCATTCGTATTAATGATACAAAAGCTCAATAGCAGTCCAACCACTGCACTGATTTGTAATGCCTTCTTCTGACTTAAATATTTTGGTATCAATACTACACCCAGTGCATAAGTAGCTACCATTGCCATCAAGGTAAAGGTGGTAAAAAACTTGGCTTTTGATGCTGAAATTCCAAGGGCAAGACCATAGGCAATAATGGTATCTCCAGCTATCACCTCTGCACCAACATAAACAAATAGGGTAAGCATCCCAAACCAAAGGTGTGGGTATTGGAAAATCGTTTTTTTACCTCCAGATTGGGTTTCTTCTTCACTACTGGCTTCCGCTTCTACATTAGGTAGAGGCGCACGGCGCATCAATAAGCCCAATACAAATAAAACAATTGCCATGATCAAGTAAGGCATAAAAACACTATCTGCCATTTGATCCAAAAGAATCGCTTTTTCTTCAGCAGAAACTTGACTTATAACATCTTTGACCTCATCGATTCCATTTAGGAGTATGGCGCCAAAAATGACAGACCCCAGTGCCCCAGCGACCTTGTTGGCTATCCCCATAATGGCAATGCGCTTAGCGCCACTTTCAATGGGTCCCAAAATGGTAATGTAGGGATTTGCAGCCGTTTGTAATACAGTCATGCCTGTTCCTTGAATGAAGATACCCGCTAAAAATATCCAATAGGTTCTGGCATCGGCAGCAGGAATAAACACCAATGCACCAACAGCCATAAGAAATAGCCCGATGGACATCCCTTTTCTATAGCCTATTTTGCGCAATAAATAAGAAGCTGGCAATGCCATAACCACAAAAGATATATAGGAGGCAGAGGCCACAAAATAGGACTGGGCTTCGGTCAATTCATTAATGGTTTTCATAAAAGGAATTAATGCCCCGTTCACCCAAGTAATAAAGCCGAAAATAAAAAACAAGCCTGCAATAATTGCAATGGCTGTTTTATTGGATTGTTCTGATTTCATCTACTAAAAATAAGTAATTATTGTTATTAATGTATTTTATTTAAAATTAAACCGTCAGTTATAAGTCATCGATATTGGTCACTTTATACATTGGAATTCAACACTTTTTCTTTTCCGTAAATAATCTACAAAGTAAACATAAGCATAAATTATCGGAGGAATATATCGCCAAAAAAGTAACATTAGATCCCAATAAGCGCAGTAATCTGATTGGGATACAAAGTCAATTATTTGGTGAAACAGTTCGTAATGAAGCGATTTTAAACGAGATGATCTTACCCAACCTGATGGTATTTGCCGAGCGAGCTTGGGTCAGTCGTCCTGATTGGATAAATCTTCCAGCAAGTCAACAAAAAGCACCTATGCTTGAGCAATGGAATGTGTTTGTTAACACATTAGGGCAAAACACTATTCCCTTTCTAAACAAGCAGTTTAAAGATTTAAATATCCATCTTCCTAAACCAGGAGGTATCATTAGAAATGACACCTTATTTGTTCGCACACATTTTCCAGGCATTAAATTACGCTATTCGATTGATGGCGCCTTGCCCACCACAAACGATAAAGTTTATGATGGTCCCATTTCCGTAGCAGCTGATGCGAAAGTAATGCTTCGTGCATTTGACAACAACGATAAAGGTGGGAAAGCAATTGAAGTAATTCGCTAGCTTATTTTAGTAGGATGGGGATTAATTTATTCGCATTTAATCAACGATAGCTTGATAGATTAAATTGCGTAGTTTTTGATGGTCATCTAGATTGATTGGGGCTACCTGTGTGAAGTAAACAACAACTAGGTTTTCATTTGGGTCAACCCAATAGCTAGAGTGATAGGCACCACCCCATCCGTATTCACCAAGGCTTCCAAGCACTCCGCGATCTCCGGCATCTGTTGTAACAGAAAATCCTAATCCAAAGCCCACACCCCAATCCCATGGAAACTTTACATCTTTGTAATGATCTCCACCCAAATGATTGGCGGTCATGAGTTCAACAGATTTTCTAGATAATATTCTCACATCATTATACAACCCATTGTTAAGCATCATTTGAAGAAAAATGGCATAATCGGTAGAAGTACTTAACAAGCCTCGCCTCCCGAAAAACTGCGGCGTGGACCATTTAAATACTGCCCTTGCGTTTGATTGTTCCCAATACAGTTTACTTCATCATCCCATTTAAATTGGGGTCTTCCATCGGCAGCAGCTCTCAAAAGTTTATCACCACATTGGCTGTAAACAACGCTAAGTCTTGAAGCCTTTGACTTTGGCAAATAGAAATGTGTATCTATCATGCCCAAGGGATCCAATATGCGCTCTTTCAGGAACACCTCTAATGATTGTCCAGAAACAACCTCTATAACAGCACCGAGGATGTCAGTACTATAACCATAAACATACTTTTCTCCAGGATGAGCCTCCATGGGTAGTTTAGCCATTCTTTTTACTGTTTTAAGAATAGGTTCATTCCTGTGAGCAAAATACCAACCTTGCATCCCTGCTTTTTCCCATTCTTCTGAAGCCAATCCATATCCATAATCAATTCCAGCAGTGTGGGTAAGCAAGTCACGAAGTTTAATTTGCCTTTTCGCTTTTTCTACAGTAAAGCTTCCATCAGCAGATTTTACAGCAACAGTAGATTCTTCAAATTCTGGTATATAATTCGATAAAGGATCTGAAATCAAAAGCTTGCCCTCTTCTTGGAGCATCATGATACCAACACTGACAATAGCCTTTGTTTGAGAGGCAATTCTAAAAATATTATCCTTTTGCATGGGAATATTTTGTTCCATATCGCTCATGCCTATCGCCTGATGGTATACAATCTTTCCATTTCTAGCAACTAAAACGACAGCACCAGGCAATTTCCCCATTGCGACATAGTCAGAAAATACCCTGTCGATATTTGATAATCTCTCTGAAGAAAAACCGTTGTTCTCAGGAAGGTCTACTTTGAGCTCTTGCCCAAAAATAAAGCTAAAAAATACGGATAATAAAAAAATGACATGAAAATGCAAATACTTGAAAAACATCGAAAAAAATTTTCATAAATATAGTAAATCTATCATAAAATAATCGACTATTTGACAGATAAACCTTCCAAAATAGGATGTAAAACCGAGGGTTTAATGGCCTTTTGAAAAGCAGCCTTTCACTTTAGTCATATTGTTGGAAATTTCCGGCAAATAAGTCGACTTAAAGGAGGTTCCTTCGGTTTCAACCAACCTTCTTAAGTCAATTTTATGAAAAATCTATGGGCTTTTAGAACGTTCAAGCCCATGCTGAGGGAAATCAATCTACTTAGTGTTTTAATTCTAAAATTTTAGTTGAGTGCTATAAATTATCCTCCAAATCTTCATCATCATTTATAGGATTGTCAAAATCTATAAAATCATCTTCTTCTTCAAAAATAGTGTCTTCATGTTGTTTAATGGCTTGTTGAAGTTTACTCCCTATTTTGACCAAATAAATGGTGTCTTCTGCATTAACCTTAACCGCTTTAACTATCTCACCCGATGCAGAAGTAAATTCTATGATGTCGTCTTCGTCATCAAATCCATAGGGATATTGACTAACCAACAAATCCAAAATGTCCTTGGTCAACTTTTTATAATCTACAATTAATCTTTTCATATTAACTATTTAAAATATACGCAAATACCAATGGTGCTACGATTGTCGCATCGCTTTCAATGATAAATTTGGGTGTATTTATATCCAGCTTTCCCCATGTTATTTTTTCGTTGGGAACAGCACCAGAGTAGGAACCATAACTTGTTGTGGAGTCACTAATTTGGCAAAAATAACTCCAGAAAGGGGTGCTTTCTTGTTCCATGTCTTGATATAGCATGGGGACAACACATATTGGGAAATCGCCAGCAATGCCTCCTCCAATCTGAAAAAATCCAATTCCATTAGCAGAATTACGATTATACCAATCTGCCAAAAAAGTCATGTATTCAATTCCCGATTTCATGGTACTTGCTTTGAGTTCGCCTTTTAGCACATAGGAGGCAAAGATGTTACCCATGGTGCTGTCTTCCCAACCTGGAACTACCATTGGAAGGTTTTTTTGAGCTGCAGCAAACACCCATGAATCCTTGGGGTCAATTTCGTAAGCATCCTCTAGGACACCAGACAATAACAATTTATACATAAACTCATGCGGAAAAAATCGTTCATTATTATCTTCAGCATCTTTCCAAATTTTAAAAATGTGATGCTGTAACTTCCTAAACGCTTCTTCTTCGGGTATGCAAGTGTCCGTTACGCGATTTAATCCTTTTTCAAGTAAATTCCATTCGTCTTGAGGGGTTAAGTCTCTATAATTTGGGATGCGCTTATAATGAGAATTCGCTACCAAGTTCATGATATCTTCCTCTAGGTTAGCTCCCGTACATGAAACAATATGAACTTTATCCTGTCGAATCATTTCAGAAAATATTTTTCCAATTTCAGCTGTACTCATGGCTCCAGCCAGTGAAACTAACATTTTAGCCTTATTCTCCAACTGCTCTTTATAGGCCTTGGCGGCATCTGCTAGGGCTGCAGCGTTAAAATGCAAAAAATAGGTGTCTATAAACTGTGTTATGTTTCCTTTATCAATCATTTTCATTTCCAAAATCGTTTTGTCCTTTTAGTTTATCTATTTTTTTAATTTTCTCTGTAGATTCAATGCTATCTAAAAATTCATCATAATCGTGCTGGCAAAACTTGTAGGACAACATTTTATAATAGAGTTTAGCAATCATAAAATCAGGTGCTTTGTTTGTTGGATTAGGACAAAGTTCAACTATGTCAAAGCCAACAACGTTTTTCTCCATAAACACTTTTTTTAGAAATTCTATGGTTTCATACCAGAGTAAACCCCCTGGTTCAGGAGTGCCAGTAGAAGGCATTATAGAAGGATCAAAAACATCAACATCAAATGTAATAAAGACATGATCTGTCATCATATCTATAGTACGATCTACCCAAGAGTCATCATAAATCATTTGCTCAGCAAAAAACACTTGATCTGTGTTCATTGTCTCTTTTTCGCTACTGTCCATAGAGCGAATTCCAACCTGAATTAAATTGGTGGTTTTGCTAGCCTCATAAACAGCACATGCATGGTTGTAGGGAGTCCCGTTATATTCATCCCTCAAATCGGCATGAGCATCCAAGTGGAGTACTGTCAAGTTTTTAAATGATTCCTCAAAGGCACGAATTGTTCCAATGGAGACCGAGTGTTCACCGCCAAAAACAGTAACAAACTTGTTTTGTTGGATGTACTTTTTCACTGTTTTGTGCACTTGTTCAACCACGAGGTCTGGGGAGGAGTTCTCGCTAATTGGTTCTGCTAGGTATATCCCTCTTTTATATACTTCGCTATTTGTTTCAATGTCATAGAGCTCCATATTTTCGGAAGCCGCTAAAAAAGCATCAAAGCCTTTGTCTGCACCTTTCTGCCATGTGCTTGTGCCATCATAGGGGACCGAAATAAGTACTGTTTCAGCACGGTCTAATTTTGCGTATTTATCAGGAATCCCTGCATAGTTTTTAGCATTAATCATATCCTAGAATTTTAAAAAAATCGTCTTTAGTTTGTTGATTTCGGAACAAACGACTACTAATTACCCCCTTTTCGTCTTTGTCAATCAAAATATGTTTTGGGTTTGGAATTAAACAATGTTGCAAACCACCAAAACCACCAATATTTTCCTGATAAGCTCCTGTATTAAAGAATCCAATGTAAAGCGGCTTCTTTGTGTCGAACTTTGGAAGGTAAATGGCATTAATATGTTGTTCGCTATTGTAATAATCATCGCTATCGCACGTAAGTCCCCCAAGAAGTACACGCTCGTAGGAATCTTCCCATCTATTAATGGGCAACATAATGAAGCGTTTGTTTATGGCCCAAGCGTCTGGTAGTGTGGTAATAAAGGAGGAGTTAATCATGTTCCATTTTTCTCGATCGTTTTGTTGCTTTTGGTATAAAACTTCAAAAATAGATCCCCCACTTTCGCCAACAGTGAAACTTCCAAATTCAGTGAAAATATCTGGAACTGGTACATTTTCTTCTTCACAAGTGAGTTGAATTTGATTGATGATTTCATCAATTATATAGGTGTAATCAAAATCAAAATTAAGGGAGTTTTTAATTGGAAAACCCCCGCCTATATTTAAACTATCAAGTGTTGGACATACTTTTTTTAAGGTTGTATAAACACGTAGGCATTTCAATAACTCATTCCAGTAGTAGGCATTGTCGCGGATACCCGTATTAATAAAAAAGTGAAGCATTTTTAGGTCTACCTTTGGATTGTTCTGAATGTGCTCCTTAAAAAATGGAACTATATTCTTGTAGCCAATTCCCAACCTTGAGGTATAAAACTCAAACTTGGGCTCTTCCTCAGAGGCGATTCGAATTCCAATTTTAAACGAATTATCTACTGCGGCTGATAGGAGGTCCAGTTCTTCGTAATTGTCCACAATTGGAATGCAGTTAGAGTGTCCATTGTTTATTAATCTTCCAATATTAGCAACGTACTGATCTCGTTTAAAACCATTACAAAGCACAAAGGTGTCATTCGTAATTTTTCCTGATTTTTTTAATTCTTCAACAATGTCAATATCAATGGCCGATGAGGTTTCAATATGTATGTTGTTTTTCAAGGCTTCATCAAGTACAAACTTAAAATGAGAACTTTTTGTGCAATAGCAATAGTGATACTCACCGGGATACTTATGTTTAGCCATGGCTTCTGAAAACCAGCCCTTCACCTTAGTAATGTTGTTGGAAATTTGTGGCAAATAGGTGAACTTTAAAGGAGTTCCATAGGTTTCAATTAACTTTATTAAGTCAATATTGTGAAATGTCAAATGGCCTCCAGAAAGCTCAAACTCTTGCTGAGGGAAATCAAACGATTGTTCGATTAAATCAATATATCGTGTATTCATTTTTCATATTATATACATAAACTCTGTTTTAAAAATAGCTATAGTAAAATATGAAAACCTAGACCCTACAATGATAATTGGGCTCAAGAGAATAAAGGACTTTTAAAGGAAAAAGTCTACGGATAAAAACAGAAGCTAGCTTTAAATTTCGGGAGCCTAAACGATAGACTAGAGTTGAGTTTGACTTCTTAACCCTCAACACACCGAACGTGTAAACGCGTTTCAAGTTGGTTCAGCTAATATTGTACTAATATATATTTTTTTGGTTAAAGTTGCTAATTCCATTCAAAAAGTCTTTGCTGTTTCAAGTTTAGGATAGCGTGGAGGAGGTAAGGTTAGGAAACCCGTCCATTTTTATCCGATTTTTCCCGCTCCATCACCCGAGAGAATTATTCGCAATTTTCGAGCAGTCCATCAAAAATTATCTTTAAACCTTTCGTTTTATTCTTCAGCTTTGTTCTACTGGATTGAATGGCATAAATTAAGTGCACAATTAATTAAAGGTGCACCGAAATAAATAAAATGAATTAATTAAACCTTTAAGTAATAATTTGTACTATTTCTTGAAAGATCAATTTATTCTATACTACGAGGGAATTCTAAACACTTAATTTTGTAATTTTGACCGAATTAAATTATTAGGATTATGGCATTTGACATTGAAATGATCAAGGCAGTCTATGCACGATTAGAAAATCGTGTTGCTGAAGCAAGAAAA
>Ga0209138_1002952_pt1 | contig 12686 bp, 11 predicted proteins | sample SaaInl3SG_22_DNA_FD_184645 | JGI IMG/M metagenome (GOLD analysis project Ga0209138, IMG submission 184645) | Marine microbial communities from expanding oxygen minimum zones in the Saanich Inlet - ESP_153SG_22_DNA (SPAdes) (version 2) | ecosystem: Environmental > Aquatic > Marine > Intertidal...
TGAAGTATATGCCATGTCGAGCTTTTTCACCGCTATTACCTTCTGGATGATCTTTAAATGGGAACGCGAGTACGGTCAACCACACGCGAACCGCTGGATCATTTTGATCTCCCTCATGATGGGTATGGCCGTCGGTGTTCACTTACTCGCCTTACTTGCCCTACCTGCGGTAGGAATGATCTACTATTTCAAACGCTACAAGTTTACTCCTCGCGGATTCGTCATTGCCAATGCATTAATGATCTTTATCCTCGGTGTAATTTTTAAAATTATTTTCCCCGTCGTTCTGAATTTCTCCTCTTGGATGGAAATTAAATTTGTGAACGGCGCTGGACTCCCGTTCTATTCAGGTACCATTTTCGCTTTCGTTGTGATGATTGGAGTCATCGTATTCGGACTGCGCTATACGAAACAAAAAGGCTGGGACCTCGGCCACATGGCACTACTGTCGGTTGTGTACCTTTTGATCGGTTACAGTACTTTCTTGAGTCTCGTAATTCGTTCTAATGCGAACACGCCTATCGATGAAAACAACCCGGAAGATGCTCCGAGTTTGCTTTCTTATTTGAACCGTCAGCAATATGGCGACTGGCCCATTTCGTACGGTTGGTATTACAACTCACCTCTCGATCGTCAAGAGCCATTTAAAGATGGTACACCCATCTACGAACGCGATGAAGCAAACGGAAAATACGTTGTGGTGAATGACATGAAAAATGCCATTCCGAATTACGATCCGGAGTTTATGTCCATTTTTCCGCGTATGTGGGATCGAAACGATCCGAGTCATGCCACCACCTACAAAGAATGGGGTGATGTAACGACTCCCGACACCCAGAAACCGTCTTTCGGTTCGAACCTGAAGTTCTTCTTCCGTTATCAGGTAAACTACATGTATTTCCGATACTTCATGTGGAACTTTTCGGGTCGCCAGAACGACGAACAAGGTCGCGGCGGAATTACCGAAGGGCAATGGATTTCAGGAATCAAGTTCATTGACGAACCACGACTCGGACCTCAAAGTGACTTACCCCTAAAACAACGGGGTAGCAAAGGCCGAAATGTGTATTACATGTTGCCTTTCCTTCTCGGCCTTGTCGGCCTGATCTACCACTGGAAAAAGAACAAGGAAGATGCTTGGGTAGCCACCATGCTCTTTGGACTCACCGGACTGGCGATTGTGGTGTACGTAAATCAGTATGCCTACCAACCACGAGAGCGTGACTACGCCTACGTTGGGAGTTTCTATGCCTACGCTATTTGGATCGGTCTTGGAACGATGGCCATCTTCGACTTCCTGCGCAAAAAAGCGCCGGCCAAAGTCGCCGCCATTGCTGTAACCGCGGTAGCCTTAGTTGCCGTTCCGGGTGTTATGGCTAAAGAGAACTGGGACGATCACGATCGATCGAACCGTTTTACAGCACGTGATTTTGCCAAAAACTATCTCGATAGCTGTAAGCCGAATGCTATTCTCTTTACAAACGGTGATAACGACACCTTCCCGCTCTGGTATGTTCAAGAAGTAGAGGGATACCGAACCGATGTTCGAGTGGTGAACTTAAGCCTTCTGAATACCGATTGGTACATTGATCAAATGAAGCGTAAAGCCTACGATTCCGATGCGGTACCCTTTAGCATGACCCGCGATAAATACGTAGCCAACAAGCGCGAAATTATTTATTACGTCGACAAAGGTGTAACCAACCGTTGGTCTGTTGATGATTTCATTCGCTGGGTAGCGAGTGATGATCCACAAACGAAAGTGAGCAGTGGTCGCCAACAATTCGATTTCTTCCCAACCCGCAAATTGCGCATCCCCGTCGAAAAAGATGCTGTTTTGAAAAACAACATCATCGACGCAGATCGCGCTGATGAGATGGTCGATTATATCGACCTAGATCTACAAGGCCGAAGCAGCCTCTTGAGACGCGATGTAATGATTCTGGACCTACTAGCCACGAATAACTGGGAACGACCCATTTACTTCGCTATTACCGTAGGGAACCGTCCGAAAGACTTCCTTTACCTGACCAACTACTTCGAATTGGTGGGTATGGCCTATCACTTAGTACCTATTCGTCAACCGAGCGGCGGGGGTCAAATTGGTGGCGTGAATATGGAAGAAATGTACACGAATATTACAGAGAAGTTCCAATGGGGGAACATGAACGATCCGGACGTGTACCTCGACGAGACAAATCGACGTATGACACTGAACTTCCGTAACAATTTCGCCCGTCTTGCGAGTGAACTAAACACGTCAGGCAAACTAGATTCAGCCGCAACAGTGCTCGACTTAGCGAGTTCAATTATGCCGCACGAAATTGTACCGTACAACTACTTTAATTTGCCAATGGCGGAAGAATATTTCCGAGCGGGGCAAAAAGAAAAAGGTACTGCAATCTTGACCACTTTTGCCGAAGTATTGGAAGAAGAGCTCAAGTATTACAGTGATTTCCCCCGGGCAAAGCAAGAACTCATTGCCACGGAAATTCAGCGCGATTCGCAGTTTTTCCAAAGCATTGTTCAGTTGTCGAGTCGCTATGCTGATCGTGAAGTGTACAACGATTTGAACGAACGGATGCGCCTATCCTTAGCCTTGTACGGAGTTCAATAGTCGGATAAAACCGGTATGAATCCTTTTGTGCTCAAGACCTTGGAGAAGTTTCTTCCCGCCGCTAGGTGGCGCTATAAAACGGACAACAAAGAGGTATACCTCACTTTCGACGACGGCCCTATTCCAGATATTACTGATTTCGTATTAGACGAACTCGAGCATCATCAAGCGAAGGCTACATTCTTTTGCCTAGGGAAAAATGCCTTGGCCAACCCAGAGCTGATGCGTCGGATCAAGCTTGAAGGTCACACCATCGGTCATCATACTTTTGAACATACCAATGGCTGGAAAGTCCCTACAGAGGTCTATGTGAATGAAGTGAAACGAGGAGCGGTGGTCACTGGAGGGCATTTCTTCCGACCACCCTACGGTCGAATTACTCCAGCCCAAGCAAAGGCCATTTCCAAAGACTACAGCATCGTCATGTGGGATGTACTTGCCAAAGATTACGACGATAAACGCACGGGCGATGACTGTGTTCGCCGAATACAGCAAACGGTAAAGCCAGGAAGCATCATTGTATTGCACGATTCTGCCAAAGCGTGGCCGCGACTTAAAACGGCGTTACCGGCTGTTTTAGCGTGGTTGAATGAAGAAGGGTATGAAATGAAGGCAATGAGCTAATTTGCTCACGAAAGTAGCTATGGCGCCTTAAAAGGTAAGACTCCAAATTCCGCGTAGACTCCCGGCTTCAAAATTGACAGCCTCATCTGCCGGATAAGCTTCTCGAATCAATGCTAAATCGGCCGGAGCAATTTCACTATCGACATCGCCATGGCACTTGGAGCACAAAGGCATCAACAGAATCGGTTGGAAGTAACGCCATTCTCCTTGCGCATTTTGAGTAAGTACAGGATTCGGTGTATTCCCTGTAGAAATCATGTGCTCGTATTTTTCGAGCATGGCCCGTTCTTCCGAAGTGGGCGCATTTTTCGGGTTGCGCAGCCGTAATGCGGTTCTTTTAATAGTTACTCCATGCGCAGCACTCAAACTATCTGTCAGAGGAAGTGCCGCTACGCTGCAGTAATTAATTGCCTCGGGCACGCCTCCCGATTGCATATGAGCGCCCAGTTGCTTCGACAAGGCAGCAAAGGCAGCCCCGGCAACGGCCTTTCCCTGCTCCATTGTCAGAAAGGTTTCCGCCTCGAAAGCGTCGGGCGTTTCTTCCGCTTGTTTTGAACCATCGGGCTGACAAGCCACAACAAAACCCACTAAAAGTAGAAGTACAAGACTCTTTTTCATCCTTTCGATTTTTGTGGGGGTGAGGGAAATAAATCGAGCAGCAATCCGCCCATAAAAGCGCCATAAATAGTACTTCTCCACCAAACGGAAGTAATGCCGCAAGAGCCAGAAATACAGCCAATTTCCAACCAATACAGGTAGCCCAAGCCAGCCCCTAAGAGGGAACCCACGGCAATTTTATACCATCTATTTCTCCAAAATTTGTGCATCATTTTTCAACGGGCATTTTAGCCTTCGACCAAGCGTCATAGCCACCATCGAGATTATACACCTCCGCAAAACCTTTGTCTTTCAACATGGACATGGTTTTACCGCTGCGGCCTCCTACTTTACAATAAACGTATACCGGTTTGTTCTTATCTAGCTGATCGAGTTGCTGACTGAAATCTGAACTGTAAAAGTCCATGTGGGTACAATCGGTCAAGTGCCCTGCATTGTATTCTTGCGGTGTGCGCACATCGAGCACAACCCCCTGCTTTTTGGCAATGAGCGACTGAAATTCTTCCACATCTACATTCACCGCAATTTGATCTTGAGGCGGTGCCGGCGACTCAGTATTCTGATTGGCCTGATCGGCGGATTCGTTCGACATCGTGCCGCAGGCACTGAAACTAATAAAGGCAATAAGCCCGAAAAGTACATTCTTCATGTTAATCATTTAAGTGTTTTTTGAACCGTTTGCCAGGCGCCGCCATTATACACCTCATCAAAACCTTCTTTGGTTAAGAATTGTGTGGCCGATCCGCTGCGCATTCCTGAACGGCAGCAGATGATTAAGGGGCGACTCATTTTTTTTAGGCTTCCGATCTTGTTGGGAATTTGATCGAGCGGAATATTGATCGACCCATTCACGTGTCCACTATTGAACTCACTAATCGTGCGCACATCGATTATGGTAGCTGAAGGGGTGTTGATTTTTTCCGCGATCATTTTCTTTTTCTTTCCGTTGAATAGGAACATAGCTTCGAAGTTAATGATTTACAAAAGTAAAAACGCCCTGCTCGGGCGGATGTAACTTGAGTCACTTGGTAATCTAGCCGACCTTACGCTTAGGATCATTGTTCTTATCTTTCGGCTATGAAAAATCTACTCGCTATTTTCATTTTAGTCGCCAGCTTCGGTTGCACTTCAGCACAGGAGAAGCCCGGTGTAGGATCCAGTGCTTATGACCTAATGCTTCAGGGGCTCCTCGATCGCGATGTGTCGGAAGTTTCCGTAGAACAACTAGGTGAAACCGCTCCAAACTACCTGCTGCTCGACGCCCGCGAGAAAAATGAATTCGAAGTGAGCCACATAAAAGATGCCCGCTGGGTTGGCTATGATGATTTCAATTTAGATCGCGTCAGTGATATTCCAAAAGATTCGAGCATCGTTGTTTATTGCAGTGTTGGGTATCGCAGCGAAAAGGTCACCCAACAAATGCGCGATGCCGGATTCACCAACGTCCACAATTTATACGGAGGTATTTTCGAATGGAGCAATAGAAACGGTGTTCTCGTAGACCCCCGAGGCAAGCCCACCGAAAAAGTCCATGCCTATGATCGGGTTTGGGGCGTGTGGGTCACAGAAGGCAAAAAAGTATATAAATAAGGGCTTCCTCTTTTTGCATGAGCACCATCCCGAAATCGTCTGGAAAACCACTTCATAAGACCCAAAATATACTGGGCATCTCTCTTCTATTGCTCTCTTGTGCGGGTTATTACTATCTGGGGAACGGACTCATCCGTTCTCAGTTTCCGGAGCTCATGGTCGTCATGACTGTTCTTTGTGCGTCCTACGGTGTTCTTTCAGCTTCCCAATTCAATAACACACTCATCTTAGGCGGTGCGGGGCTAATTTTCCGCATACTTCAATTTAGCCATTTACCCGAGCTCAGCGACGACTACTTCCGATTCCTCTGGGATGGCCGATTATGGGTTTCCGGAACGAATCCCTTTTTGTATTTACCCAGCGAATTGCTCGGCAGATCTGATTTGCCCATTGGAATCAACGAAGCTTTATTCGCTCGGCTAAACTCGCCCGAATATTACACCATTTATCCGCCTATAGCCCAATTCATCTATGGCTTGGCGAGCTGGATTTTCCCAGACAACGATTTGGGTGCAGTCATCGTGATGCGCGTTTTTATGGTTCTGGGCGATGTACTTGCCTTTGTATCACTTCGCAGTTTGCTTCGGCATTTCCGGATGTCGGAGTCCTTGGCATTCCTTTATGTTTTAAATCCCTTAGTGATTATTGAATTTTCCGGAAACCTGCATTTCGAAGGGCTCATGATGGGCTTTATTTTGGCCGCGTTGGCTTTATTGGTTCGCAAACGTTGGTTGCTTTCGGCGGTGCTTTTTGCCCTTGGCGTTAGCACAAAGCTAGTGCCACTGCTCTTTCTTCCCTTTTTAATTCGGCACGCTGGCTGGCGCATTTCCTTGACTTATTTTATGGTCGTCGCCGGAGTTGTATTGGTTCTTTTCACGCCTTTTTTAACGCAACCCTTGATCGAGAATTTTGCGAGTAGTCTCGACTTATATTTTCAGCGGTTCGAGTTTAATGCGAGTATGTACTATCTCTTTCGGGAGTTAGGTTATTTATGGAAAGGGTACAATGTAATCCAGTGGTTGGGTCCGGCCTTATCGGGGGTGACTTTTTTAGTCATTATGGTTTGGGCCCTCACGGGCCGATTCGGAACTCGCGATTCGGAGCTCGCCACCGCTTGGATGGGCGCGCATACGATTTACTTGTTGCTCGCGACGGTGGTGCACCCCTGGTACATTGGCATTGGCTTGGCTTTAATGCCCTTAACTCGCTTCCGATATGTTGCGGTGTGGTCGGCTCTGTCATATTTGAGCTATGCTACGTATCGAACAACGGATTACATCGAAGATTTGAATTTGGTCCTAATTGAATACGGGATCGTCTTCTTCGCGCTGTTTTGGGAATTAAGCAGAAAAAGAAAACGGGCTCTTACGTGAGCCCGCTTCATGAAAATTCAAATGGATTTATTTGAAACGCTCAGTACAGATGAACAACAAGTAGAATTTTTATTGAGGGCAAAAAGCGAGCCCGACAGAAAGAATAAAATGAGATGGACGGATACCTTCATCAAACAGATAATTTGAATAGAAAGTTAGAAAAGAAATCGAGGTCGTATATTTTAAGTCGCCGGCTTAACTTTCGGCTTACTATGGCGAATCGAGTACACATATACTGCTCCAAACCCAAAGGCAAGCAATACGTGATAGGGCGCTAATCCGAAATCGCCGAGTCGGTAGGCCAGGAATAAAGCCCCAATAAAATACAAGGCTAAAAATCCCTCAACAGCCGTTCTAAAATTCACGGCTGATTTCAAATAAACGTTCCCCTTCCAACCGTCACTGCCCTGAACGATGTTGAACTTAGGCGTGCGGACAAAAGGCGATTTAATTCCCAAAAGCCCTTCAAAAACCGCAATGGCGTTATGAAAACTCATTCCCATGGAAACCGACAGGAACATCGGAAGCTTGAAAATAAAAGTGCGTACACTGGGCTTCGTTTCCCGATGGACAAAGCTCACCCAGTAAAACAAAGTAAGAATGAGTAAGCTGGTAATAAAAAAGCTTCCGTAATAGAAAAGGTTCTTAAACTCGGGATACGCATTTTTAATGAGTAGCATGGGTACGCTCAATAAAGCGGTAAACAAAATACATACGAACAGAAAGCTGTTCATCAGGTGAAAAGTGGCGTGCAGCTTGGTACTCCAGCCGAGTGGTGCGCGCAAGACCTTGACCAAATTCTTGCGGGCACACTCGGCTGCGCCTTTGGTCCAGCGGAATTGCTGGGTCTTTAATGCGTTCATGGTTGCCGGCAATTCCGCTGGGCTACCGAGCTCCTCTACAAAGTGGAATTTCCAACCATTGAGCTGTGCTCGGTAGCTCAAATCAAGATCTTCTGTCAAGGTATCACTTTGCCATCCCCCGGCATTTTCGATACAGCTCTTGCGCCATACGCCACCCGTACCATTGAAATTAATGAAGTGCCCGCCAGCACTTCTACCCCCTTGCTCCACCGTAAAATGAGCATCTAAACCGAAGGCTTGCATTTGCGTCAATAGTGAATGCCTTTCATTGAGGTGTTCCCAACGACTTTGAACTACGCCAATTCGTGGGTCGCTAAAATGTGGAATGGTCTGGTACAGAAAATCGGGGCGAGGAACGAAATCGGCGTCGAAAATTGCGATGTACTCCCCTCGAGCCGATGCTAATCCGGCCGCTAGGGCGCCCGCTTTAAAACCATCCCGATCCGTTCGATGCACGTGCACAATATGCCTTCCTAAACTTCGATACTCCGCGACTTTGTTCGCAACAATCTCCACCGTATCATCCGTACTGTCATCGAGCACCTGGACTTCCAATCGATCCGATGGATAATCAATTTCCATCACCGCCTTAATCAATCGCTCCACCACATAGCGCTCGTTATACACAGGCAATTGAATGGTGACCATCGGCCATTCTCTAAAACCGTCCGGTTCGGGCTTCACTTTCTTGCGATTTCTCAAGTAATGAATCACCAAGCTCAACTGCACCAAAGCATATAGGAATATGAAGGTGAGCATACCTGCATACAGAGCAATTAATATGTAACTAAGCGTTTTCATTTTAAGGCGTCAAAGGTACTTAAAGATGGTGTAGAGAATTTTGTAACCGGCCCCAAATGCGCCTTTTACCGTTCCGCTGACTTTACTAACCCCTATTCGGTTCCGATACGTTACCGGCACCTCTGTACATTTCATTTTCAATTTTGCAGCCTTTAACTGCATTTCTACCGTCCATCCATAATTCGCGTCTACCATTCCAATTTCTTGCAAAGCAGTGTATCGAATGGCTCGAAAGGGGCCTAAATCCGAAAACTTAACTCCGTAAAACAGCTTCAATAAAGAGGTCGCCAGCCAATTCCCGAAAATTTGAGGAAAAGTCATAGAACCTTTTTCTCTTTTCCCTAAAGCCCGTGAGCCAATAACTAAGTCCATATCCGAATCGACAATAGGCTTCACTAAGCTGGGTAGTTCTTCAGGGTAATCGCTGTAATCAGCATCCAAGAAAACCACTATTTCGGGTAAGTCCTTCATTTCTTTCACATAGGCCAGTCCTTTCAAGCAAGCCGCTCCATACCCTTGTTTTGGTTCCCGCAACACGGTCGCTCCTTCAGCGCGTGCCGATTGCGCCGTTTCATCGCTCGAGTTGTTATCTACTACAATAATCTCCTCGACCCAATCTTTGGGGATGTCTCGAACTACATTACCTACCGAATTCTCCTCGTTAAAGGCGGGTATCACAACAACTATTTTGGGCTTCATTCTCCGTATTCCATCACTTGAACCTCCCGACCTTGTTCGTCGAAACGAATCCAATTTCCAACTTTCACTCCCTCGTCATATTTCCCTTCCCATTCTAAAACTCCATCCTTATAGGTTTGCCAAAAACCCGTTTGTTTTCCTTTGTGGTAATCTCCTTCCGCCGTTTTTAAACGCACGCTGTCCGCAAATACCCACCACCCTTCTTTAAGATCGTTTTTGTAATCGCCATGACTTTCAGGTTCGCCATTTTCGTGAAAAGTAAGCCACCATCCGTTTCGTTTTCCGTGCTCGAAATGGCCAATTTCCTCTTTGCTGCCATCGGGCCGATAAAATTCCCAGTAGTCCGTTTTGCGGTCTTTCGCATATTTACCAACCGATTTTAGCGTTCCGTCCGGATAGTACGTTTTCCACCAAGAAGTCTTTCGATCGTCCTCATAGGCTCCTTCCCACCGCAAGGTGGTTGCATCGTCATAATAGCCTTTCCAATATTGATTTTTCTTTCCCGCGTAGTATGGGCCCACAACTAAAAAGGCCCCGTCTTCTCGATGTTTTTTGTACCAACCTTGTCGCTTATCATTCACGTAATCCGCCGTTTCATAGGTGCCATCATCACCGTAAAACGTCCACGTCCCTTGCTTTTTCCCCGCATCACAAACCCATCCTTCCTCTTCTATGTTTCCAGATTTATTCCTCTTCTTCAAGAAGGTTGTCCAGCCTGTCGGCAGGATAAAAATCGCGAGTAAAAGTGCCATTACTTTCATCCGTTCATCACGTTAGGATTCAACTCGATGCTCTTATTACCAATGGTGATCGGTCCCACTTCTAATCGGCCCGATTCAGGGCCATTTTCTAATTTCAAAACGCCGCGAGGGCAAACTGCGGAACAAACGCCGCACCCCACACAACTCGATCGAACAATGTTTTGTCCGCGTTGCGCGTACCATTTCACATCTATTCCCATTTCACAGTAGGTACTGCAATTCCCACAACTGATGCATTGCCCGCCATTCGTGGTGATTCGAAAGCGCGATTTAAACCGCTGTACAATTCCTAAATATGCGGCCAACGGGCAACCAAAACGGCACCAAACACGGTTTCCCATTAAAGGATAAAAACCAGTGCCCACTACCCCGGCAAAGGCCGAACCGATTAAAAATCCGTACGTTTTTTGTACTCCGCCCGTAGGGATACCGAAGGGCGAATAATTCCCGCTGAAATACGTATACAGGGTTAATCCTGTCATGAACGCGGCAAAGACCAATACACTGTGAATCATCCAACGCTCAATTTTCCATGCCTTCACACTTTTATCACTCAACTGACGAAACGGATCGCCCAAGGTTTCAGCCAAGCCGCCACAACCGCACACCCAACTGCAATACCATCGTTTTCCGTACAAATAGGTAACCACTGGAATTGCCACCGCTATGAGCGCAATTCCCCACACCAACATGAAAATTCCCAAAGAGCCCGATTCTATTAAACTGCTCAAATGCCAATTAAAGAAGAAGTCGTAATCGAGCGGCCAAATATTCTTGAAATCGTAATAGGGTTGATTCAATCGGACCAAGATTTCCGGAATCAAAAAGGCAAAGGCCGTTTGGAAAAACACCACTGATAGAGTGCGAATAATTTGATATCGATTTCCTCGGTATTTGATCATCATGCGGATGCCCATTACCAACATTACAACCGTGTACATAAAGCCATATAGAAACCACTGGGATGCCGGATGCCCGCTCAATGCCCGACTTAAAGGATCAACCAAAAGAACCCAATTCGTGAGGTACTCGGGAAACCAATAAAGGAATACGTAAAAGGAAATTAAAAACGTGCCTAAAATGATTCCCAGCCATCCTCGATTCATGATGGCACTGGTAAAAATATGGTGATTCTTAATACCCGGAGGTTCATTTCGATACATGGGAAGTAAATACATCAGCGCTCCGGCTACACCCGTTCCGAAAACCAAAAGAAAAACCATCCACGACGATTCAATCAAGACGCCCGAGCTCGACTCCTTTGTAAGAGTGAATAGTAAGCTGTTGATTTCCGATGATGAAAAGCCAAGACTTTGTCCCACATTGGCATTGAGCTCATCGATTTTTGTGACCAAATCGGCCCGAAGGGCCTGAGCATCCGAATACTCTTTATCGGCCATCCAAGAAGTGTTGTCTCGGAGCGATTGAATTTGATCTTCATTCAAGTACTTGGCTAAGCCGGAGGTCAATTGATCGGCATTGTAGCGATTCGCCTCGGCAAAACTTGAAATTACCCAATCGGCCGTTTCAGAAGGGTAGGCATAGGTGTTTCGAATTTCTTCATTCCCCTCTTGAAAAGCGGACTTCAGCGCCGGCACGAATGCGAAATTACGACCGTATTCTTGTCCAAAGAGCGGTTCTGCCGCGGCCATAAAAGCTTCGCGCTTGACTTCACCCGAAATATGGCTCTCGGCCATTTCAGGAGTTAATTGATAGGTGCCCCATCCAATGGCCGAAACGAATCCGAGCAAGGCCATCACAAAAACTCCGAGTCCTATTTTTTGAAGGGTATTCATATCAGTTCCACACTTTTTGCGCACTAAAAATGCGGGTCCAACTTTTCTTTTGAGGCTTGAGCGCGGTATTGAACTGCGAATTGAATTCCGCTAAAACCTCGTTGATATGATCCGTATAAAATTCCGGATCGAACAGAGCATCTTTCCAATGCTCAAGCAAATAATCAACTGTTTTTTCGCCTTCAAGCATTTGATCTAAAACAACGTGGCGCAATCGGATCCCAAACACATTTACGCCAATCAGTTCTCGACCATTGGTTTCGAAAACGAGTTTAATACACTTTCGCCCATCGGGGTGTTCCCAATAAAACTGACTCTCCTGCGCATCCAAGGTACTGCGCACCCATCCGTACGTTTGGTATTCAATATCGAAAAATTTAGCCGAGTTAAACCAGTGTCCAGGTTTGTATTCCGTGGGTGTTCCGGTAATGGTTCGAGCCACTGCTTCCCCCATCATTTTGCCGGTGTACCAAACTTGTTCTAGGGCCTTACGGCCCGATATGGGATTGCGTCGCTCGGCACAATCGCCAATGGCATAAACGTCTGGGATGTTCGTTTTGCAAAATTCATCAACCAAGATACCTCGGTTGATTTCGAGTTCTGAGTTTTTCAGAAAATCGACATTTGGGGTAACTCCGGCCGTTAGGCCGACAAACTCACATTCAATTTCGTCGCCCGACTTCGTTTTCACGGCGCGCACATTTCCGTTCTCATCGGCCAAAATAGCATCGAGCTCGGTATGATATCGTAAATCGACATGGTGTTCTTCAATATGCCTGCCTACAAGCGCGGCCTCTTCAGTAGGAAGCACACCGCCCCAGAACTTTCCTTCGCGCACTAGAAAAGTAACTTCAATATTCCGTGTTCGGAACATCTCGGCCATCTCCACACCAATCAGCCCGCCGCCAACTATAACCGCCCGCTTCGTTGTTGGCGCAAGGCGT
>Ga0209138_1002953_pt1 | contig 12685 bp, 13 predicted proteins | sample SaaInl3SG_22_DNA_FD_184645 | JGI IMG/M metagenome (GOLD analysis project Ga0209138, IMG submission 184645) | Marine microbial communities from expanding oxygen minimum zones in the Saanich Inlet - ESP_153SG_22_DNA (SPAdes) (version 2) | ecosystem: Environmental > Aquatic > Marine > Intertidal...
CTCGAAGCCACCCACCAAAAAACGCTCGATTATATTTCACTAGAGGAATTATGTACATTTGCGGATGCTACTACTTGATTACCTCCTTCTCTTCTCGGGAACTTCCTTTTTATTCTTTGGCATAGGATGCTTCGTCAGCGCTCATCTAAAGACTGAATTCATTCGTTATAGATTGCCACAATTTAGAGCACTTACTGGGGTTTTACAAATTCTAGGTGCGCTAGGAATAGGCATTGGTTTTTGGTGGCCAGTACTTCAATTGTTGAGTACTCTTGGGCTCACACTTTTGATGCTTCTCGGTTTTAGCGTTCGATTAAAAATTCGGGATACTTTCCTACAATCGTTTCCCGCCTTCTTCTATTTTATCCTTAACCTATATCTCAGCTATCTACTCTACATCAACCTTTAACGCTTTCTTGGGAAAACATTATAAGGGCTTTAACAGCTCAAAAAACCAGTCTAAACTATATTTGTAGTATAATTTTCATGTATTAGTTAATGATTTTGGTTGATAATTTCCCCCCTTTAGTTCTCATAAACTAAGCGGGGGTTATTACTTTTGTAACCTATTTTAACTTTTATGGCCAAACGCAAACCGCAACCCGACGAAATTGATCTACATGGATTACGCCACAAACCAGCACTGGAATTGGTGCGAAACACCCTGGCCAAGCGAGACGAAAAAGGCTCTTTCTCATTGACCATTATTACAGGGAATTCTACTGTCTTGCAAGAACGCCTTTTTGAGGAAATACTCCATTTTACCAATTACACTTACTATGTCCCTTCTTGGAATTTAGGACAGATCATTGTAGAGAATATCGAGTTATAATCCTTTGACTTCCTTTCTCTTCTATCTTCCATAAATATAGTCATTTAACTTCTTTTAACTTCCTTTAGTTGTCATTTAATTCGTATATTTATTGGACAGAATTTGGACAAATATATTATCTGTCCACAAATGTACACAATTATGGTTACCGTAACTCACAGTCTTTACCAGTCAGAAGCTAAGAAACACAAGGGTCAGAAATGGGTGAAATTCTACATAAAATCCCCAAACTGGGATAAGCCGAAAAGACCAACGCACACAGAAATTACTTTCTGGAATAGAGCGGACACGCCAGAAAAGAAAACTCATAATAATAGAAGCAAGAAACTAGTTGCTAAACTTGCAAAAGAATACACAGACCTATACAAAGGCGCAGAGTTCCAAGAAGGTTCGCAGGGGCAGATTACGCTTCTAGCCCAACTGGAGGAAATGATTAACCTCAAGAAGGATAAGTCAACGTCAGCGGTTAACGGATATAAGAATCTTTTAAAAGCAATGAAACGTTTTTGTAAGGATAAGGGATATAACATCAAAATGGACGTAAACAGGGTGAACATTGAGTTTGTTGACAAATGGAGGCTTTGGCTAACCACAGAAAACGTCTACAAGTCAGGTACGTCAAGGAAATATTTCGGCTTATTAGGCACAACCTTGAAGCAGGCGAAAAAATATGGAAGGCTTTATAATAATCCCTACGATGGTGATGTTGAGTATCCCAAAGATGACGACACCGAGAGGGTATACCTTACCCCTAAAGAAGTTTTAGCGCTGCAAAACACACCTACCAAGTACGATGTGATGAAGAATGCTTTCTTATTTATGTGCTACACAGGGATTCGTCAAGGTGATTGTACTAAACTAACTTGGGGAGATTTACCTGTAAATGGTGATGGCGACATAATAATTAACGTTCGTACGCAAAAGTCGAAAACGAAAATCTTCTTTAAAATCAGAAAAGGAGCGAGAAAGTTCCTTCCAGAAAGAAAAGGAGATGCTGATTTAATTTTCCCTATAAAATTCGACAACCCAGTAAATAAAAATCTTCGGTATTGGGCTTTAGAAGCAGGTATAAAAGAGAAGCATATTACAGCCCACTCGGCTAGACACACCTTTGCATACTTTATGCTATCAGAAAATAATACCTCGCTTTACATAGTATCGAAGCTGTTAGGGCACAAGAAAGTATCTACCACAGAAGACAACTATGGACATTTGTCAAATGAGAATGTAGAGGACGCAATGCAAAAGGCTTTCGGTGAGTAGACTCTGCCAAACTTTTTGTGGTATGGTAGTTATTACGTAGCTTTCTATACAAACAATAATCTCCAAGTGCCAAAATTATACTAGGATATGGGTTACGAAGAACATATGTACGATTCAGAAGAAGAATATCGCATAAACGATATCGAAAACATAGTAGCAGATAGCGAATCAATATTTCAGATAATTAATGAAATAGTTGACGAAAAATTACAAGAACAGTATTTCGAGAAAATATTACCGTTGGAAAAGGAGATAATCAGACTCGGTGGAAGCCCTCCAAAGAAGGTAAAAAATGAGATAAATACACAACTAAAATTCTTGCAATATACCCCTCTTGACCCCTTCAAAGAGAATGACAGATTTGAATACTATTGGCAGGACAAAGAGAGCGACTACTACACGTTTTTTAAGGCACTTTTAAGGGCCTGTATGGAACGTTCTTGGGTTGTTGTTAGAAAGACTTGTAATTTAAAAGATGTTACCTCATATTGGCTTAAAATGTTTCGTTGTGTGGAAGAGTTTGATGTTATTCTCAAAGCCTCCACAGAAGAATTTATTACACCATTCGAATGGCAAGGGCAGCTAAATTTATGCGTGTATCTAAATGACAAACTAAGGAAGGAAAAATATGTTGCAAGCAGCAAAAACAACCTTATCATTCAGCAGCACTTTTTACCAAAGTCGGATATAGCTAACATTAGGAATCAGTTTGAGCTTACCAAAACTGGCAAACCTACTGGTTATGAAGACGTAGATAAAATGATTTCCGAAATACTAATCACTTTAGACTAAAGTACTCCCTATTCTTTTAGCTTCTCTTAGCTTCCATATTTGCATTGTATTAATTATAAAACACGATGCAATGGAAGAACGAATCCAACAAATTGAGGTCAATCTAGAACTCATAAAAACCTTATTACTAGGCAACAAAAAAACCCTGACACTAGAGGAGGCTTGTGAATATACAGGCTATAAATTATCCTATATGTACAAGCTTACATCTAGAGGAGAAATACCACACTACAAACGAGGCAAAAAAGTCTTCTTCGATAAGGATGAACTCGATGCGTGGATGATATCGAATAAGGTTCAGGACTTGACCACCATTGCCAGACAAGCCATCAGAAATATATAACAAAACAAAGTAATACTTATTGGTTACTTAATAGTAACACGGTAATACAAGAACGCTATATATGAAGAGAGGATACATAAATCTTACTGACATAAAGAACGCACCAGAGCTATCGGATGAAATAAAACCACCGAAGAAAGCAAAGCAATTCACAGTAGAGCCATTGTGGTATCCACCCAAAGGTTATTACAAGGAACTGACTAAAGATTTTTGGGATGGCGATAAACTAAAAGAACCTGCTAAACCTTGTACGGGATGGATATGGCAACTTGATGAAATGGTTGAGGTGATGATTGTCGAACGATACAGGAAGGTTTTTTGGAAGTGGGATGAGAATGGCAAAAGAGTCAACAGAAGAGAATCATACACAACGCATATAATTCCGCCTGACGCTAAAAGATGGAACAAGGATGGGGAGTTAATCACAGAATCTGAACCGAGTGATGAACTTTTAGCAATTCTTGACCCCATTGAGAAAACGAAAACGAATGTTAAACCTGAACTACAACTATCTCTTTTTATATAATAAGAGAAGAAATGTTGCAAAAAATTGCAAGGTAAAGATGTACGACTGGATACATATCACTTCAAATTATGAGCAACAAGGATATTCTTTGGAGCAAGTAATGGGTAATGCTATGGTAACAGGCGAGTATAAAAACTACATCTCAAACACCAAGTGGTTAAATGGTAAGGTTACTAACGTCAGCAGCGGAAGAGCGTTGCATATTTCAGCTAATGATAAAGGTCTTTTGACTATAAAAGTTTGCCCTCCAAAATTTATTCACGGTAACAATGTACAGGAAGCAACTTTGGAAGAAACCCTTAACCTGTTTTCGATGTTATCCAATATGGTTGGTTATGACTTAGGCGATACATCTTTAGTGAAATCCATCGATGTAACTCATACCGCTTTAACGGACTTTAAGCCAGTAGCGTACTACCCTTACCTCTGCAATCAGCAGGGAGAAAACAGATGGACACTTAACAGCACATTATACTATGGTGATAAAAACTCGAAAACAAAGCAAAAGAAATTTTACGATAAAGTCAAAGAAACCAAGAAAAATGGAGGCAAACAGGATATACCTGAAAAATACAAAGGACAGAATATGACTCGATTTGAAGTCGGATTAGGAACAAATGCCCAAATCAGTAAAATAATTGGTGGTGGCGACATACCTGTTCTAGGACATTTATTTACGATGGAGAATGTAGAAAAGCTACACCATTACTGGCAGGAAGAATACAACGCAATACCAAAATTAACAGAACTAGATACAAATTTTAAGAAAGGGATGAAACAGAAAGGTGTACAGGACGAAATTATAAATTCAGCACTTTCCGCATACGGGAGGCTGAACATTGAGGAGGCTATTAACCACGCTGCGGATATGGGAGCATTAAGCTACTCCGCAAAGTCGAGGACGTTAAAAAAGATGTTGAAGCCTTTTGAGGATGGTGCAACTAAGCACGATTTGATTATGGAACTAGATAAAAAGATTTTTGGATTTGAGCCGAAGTGGGAATAGGTTATCCCTACAACCATCAAGGTATCACTTCCAGAAATGATTAATAACCGATGTAAATATGGAACTAAATGAAGCAATCGTCCTAAAAATATCCAAACAGGATAAGGACACAATTAGAAACCTAGCGAAAAAGGAGCGCTTGTCAATGTCTGCCTACGTTCGCCAAAAAATGTGTGCAGATGGCAAGTAACAAAAAGCGCATTAAACAGCTGCATAATTGGCTCGATAACGAGTTAAATCACGGCAAAAAATTAAAAAATAATAAACGTAAACGCATAAATAGAAAGCAATATGGCGAAGTATCAAATTAAAATGGACGGAAACAGTCCACAAATGAAAGAGTTAAGCAAAATGGAAGAGTTGGCTCTAAATAAGAAGAAAAAAACCGTGAGTTTAACCCTTACAAAAACGATGCTAGAGCATATGCGAAAAGCTGCTGGTATTGACAAAAGACCTAAATCAAGAGTAATGGCAACGAATAAAATACTACTAAATATAGAGGAGGGGTTTTATTAAGACCACTAAAGTCTAATTACATAAAGACGAGTATGTTGTAGATGTTTTTGTAAAAGTATCTATAGCATTTGGGTCATTGTCATACTTTAATGATAGTATATTCCCCGTTGAATTTACTGTAAATTCAAAAGAATCTGTGTAATTAACACCATCAAATGTATAATTATATTCCATTAAAAGACTAGATGAATTATTGGTTACAATAGAAACAATAAAAACTTGTCCATCAACATTTATTTCTCCCTCCCTCAATTCAACACAACTATTTCCATCTTCATCAGCAAGTTCCACACGTCTTAGAAATATTGATGAATCACTAAAATAAAAATATTCATCATCATACGTAAATCCAAATCCATCATACTTTTCAAGAAAAGACAAATTATCATCTAGATTATCAGTAACAGTATCATCATCGCTATTACCACAAGACATAATAGCAAGACCTAAAAAAAGAAATATAAATTTTTTCATAATGAAGTTTTAACTAAATTAATAAAATAATGCCAAGACCCAAAGGAAGTCCAAATAAACTGACAACAGAAGTCAAAGAACAGTTAAAGAACCTTATTGATGAAGTTGTTAATTCTATCGATGTGAATCTAATGGACACTAACCAGAAGTTAAAACTTTTGCAGCTATCACTACACTATGTTTTACCTAAACTTAGGAGTAATGAAACCATAGAAAAGCCTTACGAAGACGAGCCGATTTTCATTGAGGTAGAGAGAAATTTATTTTAAATACACAAGGCGCTTTCATAATCAGCTTGTGTAGCATTAGAACGTCCTCTAACAGGGGCGTTTTTTTGTACATTAGAAACGCTAGTTAGATGTCCTTATTTGACCCTAATTGGTGTTTCACTACCATACCTGTAGACAGATTTGTGGACAGATACTCTCGTAGACCCTATAAACAATGGTATGTATATATTCTTGTAGAGAATGTGCAGCTCTAAAATTAATCTTGTACCAAGCCCTTAATGTATTGTTGCAGTAAATCAACCCCTTCTTCATGCACGACTGAGCGACCAATTTCTGGCATCCGAATAGCGGGATCATTACTTTTCATACGGTACATAAAAATGGACTCTTCAGGTTTCCCAGGAACAATGTCATATTGATGATCGCCAGAACCTTTTCCAGCTGCGATTGGTGGTTTAAACACCCCTCTTTTGCGCTGGTCATTTTCATGATAATTAAGGTAGAGTCCCGAATTCTTTGCGCTTCCCTGTGCCGAATGGCAGTGGGCGCAATTGGCATCTAAATAGGCTTTAGCCCGTTCTTCTACCGATGCCGTCAAAACATCATTCCAGGCCGGCATTTTATCGTGTAGCTCAGCGGTCGATAAACCCTTGAGAATGCCAACTTGCTTAAAATAATCCAATTGATTGATGTCTTCTTGTAAAGATCGATATCGCTGATTGAGTTGTGCAGCTGTTAGGCCAATGGGAACGATTTTATTATTGGCATTATGGCAATTCTTGCATTGATTTTGGTTGGGAACAACATAATCTATTTTTTTGATTACACCATCAGGGTTGATCCAATTTACGGCTACACTTTTTCCTACATAATCCAAATTCGCTTCTGTCTGTGCTTCATTCCAAAGATAATTCAATGGATTCCATTCGCCTTTTTCTTTCATCAAAAGGCGGGTTTCGATAATACGACGTCCGGCTACTGGGTTTCGTTCATCTTTTGGGTAATAAAAGTTTTTGATCAAAATGGCACCATCCTCAAAGTCCAGGGGCCCATTAGGGTTAAAATCCATTTGTTTTCCATTGGGAAGATAAATGAATCGCGCTTTTTGAGCATAATCAGAAAAAAGTGGGGTATTTATGGCATAAGGATAAACGTGCTCACTGGGATTCAACTCAGCCAGTTGCCCTTTAAAAAAGCCATAGTCCGATAATTGTTTTAGCGCATTGGTTTCAATTGTTTTCCCTTTTAAGGTAATGTTTGCTTTGCGGGCTGCAGGAGCTGTTCGCTTATGCTCTTTTTGGCCACAGCTGTACAATGCTACAAGGGCAACAAAAACAAGGAGGAATTTTCCCAAATGCTCGCTTCTTCTTTTACTCATTCAGTTTACAGTCAAAGGGTGTTTTATCTGAGGTAAAACCCTCGAAATCATGCGATGCATCGAGATAAACAAAAGAAGCATTTGCATTGTTGCGAATACATAGTTTGTGTTCATCATCTTGCAAAGATCCGTCTGGAGAGATGATCCCATCATATGCGATGTCTGGTATTGAGGCTTTGTTTTTATACAACCAAAGTAAGCCAAAGTCGTTGGAAAAGGTGGGCAGAAGGTTTGCATTGTTGAAGGTGTTGTCATGAATACTAACCCGCCCAGGATATGGGTTGTAGTTATCGTCTTTTGCATAATCGTTTTCGATGGCACGCAATCCTCTTGCCAGGGCTTCGTCAGCAACGGTCTCTTGTCCAAGTTCGTCTTCATCTGCCGCAAAAATCTCATAACTCACTACACAGAGATTCACTGTTTTGTGATTTTCAACAACATTATTGTGAAACTGTACATCTTTGGTGGCCATTATAACCACTCCTGCCCCCTTGGGTACAGCACTAATAATGGATCCTTTTACCGCAAAATTGGTGAGATTATTATTGTACACTTTATTGTGATGGGCATTTATATTAGAACCATATACCGTTAATTCAGGAAGATTAAAAATCAATAAACCACTGGTGTTTTCGTAGGCTTCATTTCCATAAATTTCAACGTTAGTACTGTTTTCACTTTCAATTCCGGCCACATTGTAAAAGGCTTTGTTGTTTCGGATAATGACATTATTCGATTGGCCAACATAAATTCCTGCATCAGAAGAACCTATGGCTTCGCATTCTTCAATCAAAACATTAGAACACAAAACGGGGTATAAGGCATAAGCTCCGTTTTGAACCGAAACTTGCCCCGTCCAGGCGGATCGAATGCGGCGCATGACTACAGAATCGGAATCACTAATTTTTAGGTTATCTCCAACGGCATCTTCAATGGCAAAGTCTTCTAACACTATATTTTTACTGTTGGTTATTTTTATTCCCTCAGCCCCAGAAGTTTGCCCTTTAAACGAAAGGACTGTTTTATCCATGCCTTGTCCTTTGATGGTAAGGTGGCTTTTATTGTCTAGGCTCAGGGATTGAGAAAACAAGAAATGTCCTTCGGGCAACTCAATCACCGAACTGTCTTTCGCTAAGATAAATTGTTCCACCAGTTCTGCTTCTAAATCAACATAATCTCTGGTTGGTGTGTAACTAGGAAGAGGATCGCTTTGTAGGAAATAAACGATTACTGCTATAATTAATACAAGTAGGAGAAGGAGGCGTTTTTTCATTGTAAGATGTTTTATGATTTGAAGATACGCATTTTTTGCAATGAATTGACCTTCATTGGTTTATTGAATTTACATAGCCTCAAGGGGCATCTATAAAAAATGACAGAAATACCCTTTGTTTTTGGTGAGCATAGAAGAGGTTAAACAACTACTTGGTTTGAATAAACGTTCTTTTTGCAAACGCTTTAGGGCTAATACCATTTAATTTTTTAAAATTATTGAAAAAAGTAATGCGTGAATTAAAGCCACACTCTAAAGACAGTGAATCAATTGTTTTGTACTCTAGGTACCCAATTGTAATGAGCCGCATCGATTTTAAAACTTTGACCAGATTGATATAATCTATACCCTGATATAAACAATGATAATTGAATAAATATCTCACGTGAGATTTTGGGATTGCTAATTGGGATGCAATAAAATCAACACTAAAATCATGTTCCTTGATTAACTTATCGTCAGCCTGAAGAGCAATGATTTTATAAATCAAATCGGGAATGTTTTCTTTAAGTATATTTTGGATATACTGCTGCTTTTTAGCAACCTGTTTTGACGTGTCAAACTTCCAAAAACGCGTATTATTTTCTTGTTTAACAAGGTTTTGAATTAATGAAATTCTCCCGTACATGATGATCGGGTTTAAAAAAATATAAAGGAATACAAGTAACCAAATGATTGACGTTAAAATATAGAAATCCATTAACCATTGATCTGAATCAACCTTAGAAGAAAATTTTAAAATTAATCCAGAAAAATATATGGTAAGAAAGACGAAATACAATATGTAAACCCATCGCTCAATAAATTTGTCTTTCAAGAGAAAGGCGTCTGTTCTACCTTTTATAAATCTAAAGATGATAACACTATAATATAATCCAAAAATAGTCACCGCAATTATGTTATACTGAAAGGGCGTTTCAAAAAGAACCAAACTGGTTAGTGCAATAAAAAAAGGAATGATGAAATGGGTAAGGTCTTTATAAAACTGAATCTGCCTAGATACTAATGTACGGATATACAAATACCAGCAGGGAAGGAACATAATCGATAAGATAGCAGGATACTTATCTGATATAGTAACATCATACAGATTTGTTGAGAAATATAAAATGACTATGCGGTGTAAAATAAGTTGGAACAACAACAACATAAGATAGAGATTCACCTTGAGATTTGTTCGTCCAGAAAGCAACATGATTAAGATCAAAAGTGACCCAATCAGTATTGTTGTAACAAAAAGACCATTGACGAACATATTTTATAAATATAGTAAATATTACATAATTCATATATGTTTCATATTGCCAAAAACTTTATAATGAATAAGCTGAACATCGGCCGTTAAAATGCAGTATTTACTGAACACTTAAAAAAAATATATGCGAGGTGTTTAATGAAAAAAACTGTTTAGAATTAAACATAAAGTAGTGCTTATGCCAGTGAAATTATGTGTAGGTCACTCAAACTTTAATCCTTTTTAATTGTATTAGAACGCCTCAAGTCAGATCAAGTAGTGATAATGAAACAATTCTACTCCTTTTAAAGTGTTTCATATTAAGAGAAAATTAACCATATCTCTAGTTTGATTCCGATCACCGTCAAACCTTCTCGGTCTTGTTGTTTCATATCGCTCAAATGGGTTTCTTTTAGTCGGCAACTCTAGGGACAGGGGGCGGTTAGAGCCTTTTGTGCCATAAGGAAATTGTAAATTTGAGTTTTAACTGTATTTATTTAACGTCTCGTCGAATGAAAAAAAGGCTATTGTTCCTTTTGGTTTTCTTTACTTTTTCTGCCAGTCTTGTATCACAAAGCGGAGTGGGATATATAAATTACCGCTCATACAAAACAAATTATGGGAATGGGTCAAGCTCAACATACAATGGGGTTTCTTACAGCGGTCATCCAAATTCCAATGCAGAGTTTAATGCTCTGGTAGACGTAAACCAACCTGGCACAACATTGTACTCAAGTGGTGAAGTTTCTCCATTTGGAGGTGCAGGTTTAAATGGGGGTCACCCTGGTCAATGGAGTGTTAACTATTTTGCTATTGAATATACCGGATGGTTTAAACCAGATGAAACGGGTACATACAACATTCGAACAGAAGCAGATGATGCCTCTGAAACTATGTACAGAGAAAGTTCGAGTGATCCTTGGACGATGATAACATCTCAATATGGTTGTTGTTCACATGTATATGGCACAGCAACCCTTAATGAAGACACTTGGTATGAATTTAAAATCAGATATGAAGAGTGGGGCGGTGGTGATTATTATTATTTTGATTATTCTCTTCCACAAAACGCTTCAAATCCGATTTATAATCGAATAAGTACAACACACCCCTTTGGAACGTGGACAAATATTGATCCTTCAAGTTTAAACCAGGACCCCACAGACATTGTTTTGTCTTCTTCCTCCGTTAACGAAAATGTCACTACTGGAACCACTGTAGGTGGATTTACCACCACCGATCCCAATAACGGAGATACACATACTTATTCTCTCGTTTCGGGCTCGAACGACATAGACAATGGTCGTTTCTCCATAAGCGGAGCCAATCTATTAACCAATACTGTTCTGGATTATGAAACCAAAAGCAGTTACAGCATACGTGTGCAAACATCTGACGGGTCTGGTTCCTATGAAGAGGTCTTTACCATTACCATTAACGATGTAAACGAAGCACCCACTGATATCGACCTATCCGTAACTGCTGTTGATGAAAACCTTACTTCAGGAACTATTGTTGGGGGATTGACCTCTACCGATGTTGATAGTGGAGATACTCATACCTATACCCTAGTCTCTGGAACTGGCTCAACTGATAATGGAAGTTTTTCTATTAGTACAAATCAATCACTAGAAACTATTGCTTATGAAGGTTTTGACTATGGCAGTAATACTAACATAAATAATCAATCAGGTGGAACCGGCTGGTCTTCAAATTGGTCTTCACAATATTACCAAAACAGTTATTTAAGGGTTATTTCAGGAGGATTTACATACACCGGATTAACTGTTCAAGGAAACAAAGCTTCGTGGGGAAGTAGTAATAATCAAATTGTGTCCTCGAAACGATCCTTACCAACGCAAAATTCGGGTGTAACCTACATACAATTTATTGCTGATTTTAGATCCTCTTCGGGTGGCGGAACAGACAATGTTAGATTGTTAATGAATGGTTCACTCCAGGGAGCTATTGGTGGGAACGGAAGTCCTCAAACTATTAATATTCTGGATTCAGGACTTCAAAATCCGGAATCTTCAGGAGTTTCAATTGGTCAACAAAGCTTAGTCATTGCTCAATTTGATTACGACAACAACACAACTAAAATGTGGGTTAATCCTGATCTTTCGTCCTTTGATTATATAAATCCGACGAGTACACCCAATGCTCAGGCAAATTATGCCATTGCTTTTGATCAAATAGAAACTGTGTTCAGAAATGGAGCTTATATTGATGAGATTAGTGTTTTTAAAATTTCATCAACAAACATCAATAACAGTTCGAATTTACTTACAGCGACTGAACTGGACTTCGAATCTAAAAGTAGTTACAATATTCGTGTGCAAACATCCGATGGAACAAACTCCTACCAGGAAGCTTTTACCATTACTGTTAATGACGTAAACGAAGTGCCTTCAGATATTACTTTATCTGCCTCCGCTGTTGACGAAAACCTTGCTTCGGGAACTGTTGTTGGGGAATTAAGTACTACAGATGACGATAGTGGAGACACATTTACCTATACCCTTGTGGGTGGTGGGAGCGATAATGATCGTTTCTCCATTAGTGGTACTAACTTAGTCACTGCTGCGGTACTTGATTTTGAGACCCAAAACAGTTACAGCGTCGTTATTCAAACATCCGATGGGTCAGCAACCTATTCTAAAACGTTCAGCATTGCTGTAAACAATGCAAATGACACGCCTACTGATATCACCCTATCTGCTAACGCTGTTGATGAAAACCTTGCCTCGGGAACTGTTGTTGGGGGATTAAGCACTACAGATGTCGATAACGGAAATACATTTACCTACACCCTAGT
>Ga0209138_1002957_pt1 | contig 12678 bp, 14 predicted proteins | sample SaaInl3SG_22_DNA_FD_184645 | JGI IMG/M metagenome (GOLD analysis project Ga0209138, IMG submission 184645) | Marine microbial communities from expanding oxygen minimum zones in the Saanich Inlet - ESP_153SG_22_DNA (SPAdes) (version 2) | ecosystem: Environmental > Aquatic > Marine > Intertidal...
TGGAGAGACATGCCTAGCTTGCGAAGGGTAACTTGGGTACGGTGGTTAGAGATAGCCACCTGCCTACACATTATTGCTAACACATGGAGACAATGGTAATGAAGCCACAATTGACAGAAGAGAGAAACACATTCAAGCCGTTCAAATACCCTTGGGCATACGACGCTTGGTTACAACATGAGCAGAGCCATTGGTTACACTCAGAGGTTCCGATGGGGGAAGACCTGAAGGATTACCAGAAGAAGCTGAAGAAGGAAGAGAAGGAATTCTTAACCAAAATCCTACGCTTCTTTGTGCAGGGTGACTTGGACATTGGAGATGGGTACTACACACACTACCTCCCCGTGTTCAAGCAACCAGAGGTGCGGATGATGATGAGTGGATTTGCCGGACGAGAAGCTTTGCACGTCGCCGCCTACGCTCACCTGATTGAAACACTAGGGTTGCCTGAGAGTACCTACAACGAGTTCCTACAGTACGGTGAGATGGTGGAGAAGCATGAGTACTACCAGAACCTAGGCGATGCACCGATGGCAGAGAAGATTGCCACGATTAGCGCCTTTGGTGAGGGTATGCAATTGTTCTCCTCCTTTGTTATGTTGCTTAACTTTGCTCGGCATGGTAAGCTCAAGGGGTTAGGCCAGATCATTGCTTGGTCTATCGTGGATGAGACGCAACACGCTGAGGGGATGATTAAGGTGTACCGTGATTGGGTTAAACAGAACCCTAAAGATAGCTCAAGTGCGCGTGTGAAAGAAATCGCCAAAGAGATGGTGGCGCTAGAGGATAAGTTTATTGACCTAGCCTTTGGTATGTATGACGTGGAGGGGCTGACAGCAGAAGAGGTGAAGGAGTATATCCGCTACATCGCTGACCGTCGCCTGATTAGTATGGGTATGAAAGGTGTCTTTAAGGTAAAGAAGAACCCTCTGCCTTGGGTGGATGGTATGTTAGGCGTAAGCCACACTAACTTCTTTGAACAACGTGTAACAGATTATTCCAAGGGTGCTACTGAGGGCACATGGGATGACGTATGGGGTAAGGCAGCTTAATGGTAACAAAGAAACGAGCAACGGACTCAGAGTCTAAACCGCAACATGGGCTAAAGATGAAGTTAGATGATATGCTAACCATCAGCCCTAAGACAGAGAAGCAGAAGGAGTTCTTTGATGCCTACCAACAGGGGCATTACTTCTGTGCTCTGTCTGGTGTGGCTGGTACGGGTAAGACATACATCGCTTTCTACAAGGCGCTTGAGGAGGTTATGGACAAGTCTAACCCCTATGCCAAGCTTGTTATTATCCGTAGTAGTGTGCAGAGTAGGGAGATGGGGCACTTGCCGGGTGATGCCGAGGAGAAGATGAACCAGTTTACAGAGCCGTACAAACAGATAGCGGCTGAGTTGTTTAAGCGCAAGGATGCTTGGGACAGGTTGGTGGAGCAGGGTTATGTCGAGTTCCTGTCCACCTCGTTTATCCGAGGGACTACGTTTAACAATGCTATCGTTATCCTTGATGAGAGTCAAAACTGTACGATGCATGAGCTGGACACCATCATCACCCGTATTGGGCACACGTCTAAGTTCTTCTTATGCGGTGACTATCGACAGGTGGACTTGAAGAAGAGGGATGATAAGAGTGGGTTGCTTGAGTTCTTAACCATCCTACGCTCGATGAAGGAGTTTACAGAGATTGAGTTCTCGGTGGCTGATATTGTACGCAGTAGCTTGGTTAAGAATTACATCATCGCTCGGATTAAACACGAGGATAGTAAGTATGATTAACATTAACATGCGGCTAGGCATTGGCTTCGACATCGAACATAACGACAACATCTGCCATGTGGTAGGGGATGATGAGGGCAGGTTTGTAGCCGCCTATGAGGGGCTTATCATCAAGGTTCCCTTCTTCTCCATCTACATTGGGGAGTTCAGTGAGTTAGATCAAGAGGTCTTAGAAATAAAAGACTAAAAAAAAGCCCCTAAGCATCACTGCTTAGGGGCTTTGTTGTTACTGGTTACCTCTTCGTTGGAATATCTTATCCTCTTTGATAGCTTCGGTGAGTCTGGGGTACTGTTGACGTAACCGCAGAAGTGCTCGCCTCTTTATCTTAGGCATAATCTTTCTCTCAATGGCATACTCCGCTGTCTTCTTGTTACCTATCTTCTCCAAGTTAGGTAGGGCAGCTTTGAATACAGGGGTTGCCAGTTCGTTTATATAACGCTTGTAATCACTGTACTCTTGTGCGGTTAACTGTTCCCCGCCTACCTTACGTGACACTGTGGACACTGAGAACCCGATGTCGCTTAACCTCTTTTGGAAGTCTGTCTGTACAGCATCTACAGCAACACCAGAGATTGCTTGTGACAGGTTAGTCTTAAGCGCTTCTGGGGATGTGTTGTTAGGATCAGCATTAACCAACCCGTAGTTCTTAGGTAGGAGGTTACGAGCACCGGGGATACGCTGTTGCATCTTCTCGATTGTGCTAATAGCCTCACGCTCATTAGGGTCTAAGGCACGAGCCGCTGTGTTAGACAGGGCAGGTATGAAGCGCTTAGCGTAGTTGTCTAATAACCCCTGTGCCCTTGCAGTATCATTGGCAAACAAGGCGTCAGACAGGTCAGCAAAGCCCTGCATGAACGTCTTCTGTAACATGTTGGTTTTGACAGATGCCCACGCTTTCTTCTGGATATCCTCCCATTCTTTACCTGCTTGAACCTCTCCATCCATGATGCGCTTTTGCTCAGCGAACAGGTCAGTCATCATACCGAGCACTGTTGCCAGCGGTTCAGCACGAGAGTAGTCAACCCATGTGTCCCCAATTTTGATTGAGGTAGCTGGCTTGCCTAGTGACTTCCATGTGTTACGCTCAGCAGGGTTGGTAGGCATAGAGCCTGTGATTAGCTCATTGTCAAATAACTGGTACACCCCACCTGTGATAGCGAAGCCTACAAGCTGACGTGGAATCATATCCATCTTGGACATGTTCTCGTTGGCTGTAACAAAGTCTACTACCTCTGTCCCATCTGATGCCTCACGAATACGCTTGGTTGTTACAGTCTTTGTGGGACGGACAACAACACCAACACCGGGAATGTAACCAGCACTCTCCTTAAAGATGTTCCAAGGGGTACGCAGGAAGGGGATTGTCTGGGTTAAGAACACCTCAGCCGGGGTACGGCCTTCGCCTTTAGCCTCAGAAATCTTCTTCAACATCCCTTGGAGCTTAGCTTGGAACGTACCATCGACAGCGTAGTTACGGACATCAAAGATAGCGGTATCAAACTCCTCACCAACTATCTGTTCAAACCTGTCCATGCTCCCGTACAACTCCTCAGCCTTACCGTCAGCAAAGGTTTCCTTCTTATACTTCTGGTACAGGTCATCGTAAGAACCTAACCCCTTCTCCTCATCCAGCGATGCCTTCTTGCTTAGGTAGTTCATCATCCGCTGTGAGCGTAGACGTGCCTTGAAATACTCATCGATACCGACAGTTAACTTAGTGGGTAGGCGTACAATGTCACCTGTCTTACCCCCAATGGCGTGAGTCATGTAGTCGTAGCTCTCACCCAAGGCTCGACGGGCAAGCTCTGGGTTAACCTTACCGTCAATGTCGGGGGCAGCCCCTGAGTCTACCAACCACTGGTTAAACTGTTTCTCTGTCATGCCTAAGGTCTTAGGGGTTATCTTAAAGTCAACAGGCAAACCAGTGCCAAACCCACGAGACAAGAAGACTAAATCCGTCTTCCATCCATCCATAAGAGAAGACACTGCTGCCTTAGCTGCTCGACGCTCTCGTTGGGCTTGTACGGGCGTTACACCCTGTTTAGGTACATAGGCATCGATGAGGTTCAAGAGAGGCTTCATGATCGTCTGGATGCCACCACCGATGGTGTTAACCACAGGAGTGCCTGTACCTGACAACATACCGTTGATTAAGTACTCGTTGAGCTTCATTCCTATGTTAGGCTTCTTACCCTCAAGGGATCTCTCAACCATAGACCCAATTATCTCATCAGCTTTCTCGGGGTCTACGTTCTTGTACTTCTCTCTTGCGTCCAGCATCTCATCAATGCTAATTGCACATGCTTCGCTATCTAATTTTGCCATTAACAAGCCACTCCCGGAAATATATTCTTAACAGTCTGTCCCTTACGCGCCTTCTCAGATAGTAACCGGAAAGCATTTAGGGCACGACCAGCCTTACTGCCCTCATTCTTCTTAAACAGGGCAATGCCAGTGTAGTACAATAAGTCTTCAGCCAACTTAGCACCTTCACCTGATTCAAAAGAACCACCAGCAGCACGGTGCGCCACTGCCTTATCTAACACCACCTCACGAGCCGCCATAGCTTGATGATAGAAGGGTGCAAAGGCTCCAGCATCCACTTCGCTCATTGGTCGTCTGGCTCTACTCTTAGCCAGCATCCACTCTACAATGTTGTTATTGTCCTTCAAGATTTCCTTCAGTCGCACTTGACCCTTGCTTAAGTACTCAGCCAATCCCGAGGGGTGCTTAGCCTCTTCTGCTGCTCTGACTGAAGGGGGCATCATCTTCATAACCTCCTCTGGCTCAATCATCGTGGAGCGCATAGCCAGCTCAGTGGGGGACATGTTAGCTATCCCCGGAGCAAGGTCTGAACCGTAGATGCTTGAGGGCTTAGCGCGTGTAGCACCAGCCGCATCCCCCTCACGAGGAGCACCAGTCTGTAACCCCTCCATACTAGGAGCTTGGTTAGTAGGACGGGGAGGTCTAGTCCATGCAGCTCTTGTGCCTTCCGACATTGGCTCAACATTTGTCCAAGTCTGACGGTCAAACACTGGAGCACGGTCTGCTGATGGTGGCTCTTGTCGAGTCCAAAACTCAGGAGACATCATCTGCTCACGCTCAGCGGCCTTGTTAGCCTCAACCTCAGCCTTTGTACGCTTACGGAAGGCAGGCAGGTCAATACCAATACCAGCAGCTTCCATTCGGCGCAAAAACTCACCGTTTGTCATCACCTTATTAGAGGCAAAAGTGTCCTGCACAATCAAGTTACCATTTCGACCGACGATAACCTTAACACCAGCTTTCTCAAGCAGGGCTAAATCCTTATCGTCCAAGCCATCCTTGACTGTGACAGTCGGCTTAACAGGGGTAGCTACTTGACGTGGTGCTGTTAGTTTTTGTATGATGTCCTGAGAGAAAGTACTAGGCTCAGCAAGTAAACGACCCTCGGCATCAGGGGCTGTACGTCCAAAGGATTTAACCAGTTCTGCACGAGCGCTACGAGCCACTGCTATAACACCAGTATCATCCAGACCAGTAACCCCTTTTAACCAGTCCACATATGCGTCATGTTGGGCACTTTTGGAGGTACTGTTACCTACGATATAAAGAGCCTTGTCAACATCATTGTCAAAGCCTGTGGTAAACTTGTTAAACCTAGGCTTAGCCCCTGCCAATTGACGTGGCATATTAAGGTCAACAGTCGGTGTCTCCTCAGCAAACGTCTCAAAGATACCTGACTCTCTGTTAAACACAGCATTCTCAGGGATAGCAGGTTCTTCAGCCTTAGCCGCTACTTCGTCAATAGCCTTAGCTGGGTCTTCTGCCTCTAAAATCTTAGCAGCATCTACCTCAGCCTCTGACCCCGCCTTACCATCTACCTCAGCCTTGGGCGCTGCCTTACCAAACAACCTACCAACCAAGCCACCAAGAGCACCACCGAGGACAGCACCACCAGTTACGTTAAGGGCACGACTATCACCCATGTCTTCATACACAGGGTCAACAAGGCCACCAAACGCGCCACCAGCGGAGCCACGCAACGCACCTGTAGCTATCCTACCACCAATGGCTAAAGGCTTCAGGATAGCCGCAGGGAGGGTTACAGGGTCAAGGGCAGAACCAATTAACAAACCAGACCAACCAGCGTAGGGGTTAGTATCCAGTAGCATCCGGCTCTCGCGCTCTGCTAACAAGTCTGCTTCTTCGTCTGGCTGTAGAATACCAAGTCCACGCAAGGAAGAGGTGAAGCCCCTACTAGCATTAGAAGTAAAGGCATCCAAAGAGCTACCACCCTCACCTCGTAAATAGTTTAGAGTGGCATCAGACACAGCAGGTAGGTCGTTAGCTCTTAACGCATCCAAGTCTGCATCAGGTATTAAACTTAGGTCAAGACCCTCTCTAAGTGGTATTTGTGTTGCCATTCTTTACTTTCTTTTAACGGTTTGTGCCTACTTGAGCATCACGGATACGCATGGCTAACTCTCTGTTGCCAGCCGCTACAGCCCGACGCATTGCACTCTCTTGATCTTCCACAGTCTTAAAGGTCAATGGAGGTAGTGCTGGACGGGCTGGTGCTGGAGCTGGAGCAGGTCGTGGGTTAGCTGCTTGTTGCTGGTCGTAGTATAATTGTTCTAATCGCTGTGCTTCAGTTAACTGTGTGTTCTGAGGCGGTAGTATCCGGGGTGTAGGGATCGCTTGTTCAGCTACTGGGGTAGTAGTGGCTCCCCCTTGGGTCTTCCCTGCTTTTGCTGCCTCTCTCCGTTTAGCTTCCGCATCCAAGGCACTTTCATCCTCTCCAGTTGTAGGAGGGGGTGTCTCAGAGGGAGCAGTCATCTTCTCCCACTTACCTGTTTCCTCATTATACTTCTCAGTCCAGTAGAATTGCTTAGGTACAAAACCACCGTACCCATCAGGAACCATTCTTGTTTCTTTCCTGTCTTCAAACCTATTAGCCTGTTTGAACCTAGCCTCGTCAATCTTCATCTGTTGGATTTCCAGCTGGTTAGCTGCCGCTTGCAACCTCAAGGCTTGATCCCCCATGCCCGGTTGTTGTGATACAATCTCAGCCATCTTACGCAAACGCTCAGCCTGTGTCATGTTAGGGTCTTGCCCCACTCGCTGCATCACATCTTGCATAACCATTGCTTCACGTTCTCCGGGAGCCATGCCACCCATCATACGACCAGCCAAGTTACCAACCGCTGCACCAGCATTCCCACCCATTGAAGCTACTTGTTGAAGTAACCCTTGGCTCCCCATCTGAGCAGGAGAAACCATCAAACTGTCAAATTGCTCCTGACGTATTTGAGCAGGAGTCTTCCCAAATAAACCTAAAATTTCACTAGCCATTATTTACTCCTTAACCTTGTCGTAGGAGACGTGCGTTAGCTCCTTGATTTATATTGTTAGACCATATACTTGACCCAAAAGCACCATAAGGCGTCATCCCACTTTGGGTGTTCCCCTGCATCCCTTGACCGAAGCCTTGAAGCATCCTACCAAAGTTTACATCACCAGCTAAGTTATACTGACTAGCAGCTCTTTGACCACTTAACAGTAAATTACCAGCCTGAGCGCCAGCCTGAGCAGAGGCTTTACCGTAGTTAGCGCCTGTGTTCATTGTGTCAATACCTAGTTGTTCAATACCTTGTCCAAAGTTAAACAACCCTTGACCACGGGCGATGTCTTGGTCTAGTATTGCCCTTGCTCTATCATCTGACAAGGCACTTAACTGAGCATCCGCTTGAGCACGAGCTAAGTCACGTTGGTATTGCTCAGGGTTAACATACCCCGTACCAGCCCCAGCACCCATAGCTGCACCTGACAAACCTAGGCCAATACGACCACTGTTTAGCTGTTGCTGTCGAAGGGCTATGTCTTCTGCTGTACGACCACCAGCCATCAAGCCTTGTTGTTGGTTATAATAATCTTGAGCGTTCTGAGTGGTGTCTAGGTTAATCGCCGCTAACTGCTCATCGCTTAACCCATACAGTTGATCCCTTCGAGCTTGCATCTCAGGGGTTAACTCGTAGGTAGCTGTCTTATTCTCAGTATCAAAGATAGCCCTAGCGTTACCTGTTGTAACACCATAAGGATCAAACTTAGCCATCTCAGAAGCCCTAGCAGCCGCAGCAGAAATATCACCACCACCACTCTTAGCGCCGAAGCCCCCTAATAAACCACCGCCTACTTGGGCAATAGCTCCTATCGTTCCTAAGTCCATACTTATTCTCCTTTAGGCGCAATAGGCCCGTACTTACCATCAACTAGCTCTTGGAAGATTACTCGTCCATGCTCTTCTACATCGTAGCTAGTAGCAGTGAATGGAAGCTCTTCGTCGCCAAATACGTCAAGAGTAATAACACAGTCAATTGCTGTTTGTTCGTCGTTAACCCAGACAGGGTTTTTAAGTGAAGTTATTGTTGCCATATGAACCTTTAAGAGATGCGAAGCAAAGTGCCATAAATTAGAGGAGTGCCACCAACAGGGTCAGCAGCAACAAAATAAGTCATAGCTCTCCATGTACCAGACAAAGTTGCGCCTGTTATACTTAAAGCACTAGCAGCTATTACAGCTCCGGGGATTCTGGCTCCTCCTGAATGACCTAACCGTGCATAAGTACCTACAGCACCAAAAGAAGACCCAGCAATAGCAGCATTTACAACAGCGGTTGAAATACTACCAGCGCTCCCTGTTATATTAATACTCCAAGTACCCGAAGCACCAGCGCCTGTCCTAGAGGGAACATCTAAACTTGTTTGTGTTGCTGACCGAGCAGAAGCATCTATCGCAAGTTGTGTTAACCCTGATACTGTCCCGCCTGTAATGTCTACAGCATCCTTATCTTGTGTCCCAAGGGTTCCTACAGTAGACCCCGATGGAATAGCATCAATGGCATTCTTAACAAACAGGGTACTAGCTAGTTGTGTAGTCTCTGTTCCCAAAGGAGCCGTAGGTGCTTTAGGTGCGCCAGTAAAGACAGGGCTTTCTAAGTCAGCCTTACCGTTAATTGATGTTTGAATAGCGTCAAACTCGAAGTTAATCTCCGCACCCTTAACAATCTTGTTTGGGTCACCTGTGGTTAAACCATCCTTAACCGCAAAGTTTGTAACCTTTAAATAATTTGCCATTAACTTATCCTTCCTGTTTTAGCAAACATGTCAATCTTTTGTACTGACAGCTCATTACCATTTACTTCAGCCTCAAAGCCGATTTGAACTACGTTACCACTACCGCCAGCACTGCTCTTAACTGCTTCGAGAACAACACCAAATGTGTACTCAGCAATGTTATACTCAGCAAGTCCATACTCAAAAACCTCTCCAGTCACAATAGTGAAGGGGTAAGAACGAGGACTATCTTGGTAATCAAAGCTGGTCTTGATAACAAAGGTTTGGTTAGTACCACCGATAACCGTAGCGTTAATCTGCTTCAGCATCTTATTGGTAGTAGGCATCCCTAAGTCCAAATAGTGAGAGGCATATTTAAGCTGGTAGGCGGAACCGTTATCTGTGTATGTGTTATAAACACCGATACCATCAGGCTTACCAATTAACAACTCACGACCACGAGTGCGGGTTAAGGCTCTTGCCTCATACTCTTTCCAAGTAGTAACACGAGCAGCCCCTGTCTCTAAAGGCTTACGCATATCTAAACAATATACCTTTTCTAGAGAAGGCAAGGAGAGCAGGTAGAAAGCATTTAGCTCAGAGTACACTGACTTTACATTTCGTAGGTCAGAGGCGCTATCTCTAATCAATGTGTTAAAGCGTTCTATCGTTATATCAGACAACAAGTCATCACGGACATTAGCTGTTAAATCCCGTAGCGGTACAGACTTCTCTTGAATCAAGCGACCCAAAGAACGAATACCCGTATCAGATAGGAAGATCAAGTCATTGCCTGTACCCTGCACACTATCACGAGCAACACAACCAACTCCTGCGATAACATCCTGAAGCGAGAAGTCTCCTAGTGGGTTCTCTGGCCCTCTGTAGATAACAATGTTACGCTCACAGAAGATAACCAAGAAGCCATTGTAAGAGCCTAGGGCAACGATAGTGTCTACGTTGTTAGGCAGAACAGAGGCTATGTTTAAAAAGCCGCTAGTGCCTCCTGAGAAGGCTGGAAAAGCTGAGTCTGCTATGTCCGTTGACCAGTAGACAAAGGAACCATCATGTACCCAGAACCGACCGTAGGCAGCGAGTACGTCCTTTGGGTGGCTAGTACCGAAAGACTGAGTAACCCCTGTGAGACCGTCAAGCGTTTGCGTCACTGGTGACTCATTCTCACAGTAGACGATAGGAGCTTGTCCCTCTTGAACAATTAGAGCGTGGTCATAAAGAGAAGCACCCTTCCAATTATTCTTTGTAATCGTGTAACCAGCAGGTGTTATCTCTACAAAGTTGTCAACATTAGAACCGTTGAGGAGCAACTTACTATTACCACCAGAGATAGTAACAGCAGTGTTATCACCGTTAATATGCTCCATCAAGAACTCTACGGGGTTACCTGCAAGCTGAGTATCACCGTTTAGTGTACGCATCTGCCAACCCTTACGAGAACCTAACCGACCATACTTATCAATAACCACGTTGTTAGTTTCTTGCGCGTAGTTAGGAGATAAGGTGATACCACTCTCTTGGGTGTTTAAACCGAAGAAGCCGGGAGAGACTACTGAGAGTGTTTGTAATTGTTTCATACGCTATACCAAATAGTATCCTCTGGGTGACGAGCAGCATCCATTGCAATCTCATCTGCCAATGCCGACTGAGCAGCACCGTAGGCGTTAATACTCTGTTGACCACCGTCTTCACCACGTTCCTCAATCGCCATCGCCGTAGCAAACAGGATGATAGGACGGGTAGGGAGCACAACAGTATCTGCATCCGCTGTCAACTCTTGGTTACGCAACAAGACGTTAAACCGTAAGGCATAAGCCCCATCAGGGATTGGGTATAAGTCTACTTGAGTATCTCGGTCTACACTGACACCGTTAAAGTTGTAGTAGTAGGGACAGCCTCTTGGGGCATCACTACCTATAAATGCCTTGTTAAACCAAGAGCTAGTCTGGTACTGTAACTCAATGTCCTTAGTGTCGTTCCAGACATCTAACACCTTAAAGTTATTCTTTGCACCGTTCAACTCGTAGTTAAAGACATCGGCTTGGGTGTTCAGAGTCAAGGTAGACCGAAGAGCACTCCAGTCCCACGCAGCTTCGACCTGACTCTTTGCTTCATTAACAAAGTCTCCAATCAGGCGAGGGTAGCTGTTAACATCACCTACACCCTGCACAGTCCCTGCTTCTGACTCGCGTAATCGACGTAAGACCTTATTGACAAGTTCTAAATATGTCATTTGTTTCTTCCTTTGTTGCTATTATACCACAGATTTCTAAATTTGTCAAGCTTATTCGCCATCAAATGCTACAGTTTGTGCTTCTTTTCTGAGGTCAAACGAGGCAATAACACTCATCTCTGACCCTGCCTCTGTTAACACCTGTATGGAGTCACCGCTTTGCATAACCATACTATCGCTAAACTTTAAGTAGTCGTTAGCATTGATTACAAAGCCAGTTACAATGTAAATCTTGTGGGTTATGTCGTGAGCGTGTTGCCAATATAGGGTGATAAACTTGTTATTCCCTGTGTGGTTACTAGCAAACAAGGTACTAACCTCGGCTTTGTAACCAGCAGGGACTTTAAACAACTCTGTCAACGTAGCTGGTGTTATTACTTTTCCTACTGAGTGTTTCATTTCTTCTTCTTCTTATTGTTCTTTGAGCGTTGGTTACGCTTTGGTAATTCTCTCATAGTCCACCTTTCGTTACAACAAGCCAGATTAAACCAGCTATAATACCTACCCCTGTTATGACAGAAGCTATAATTAAGAACCCGTTAATCCAAGCCCATAGTTTTTCTTTACGTTTAATCTCCGCTAACACAATCTCTCTAGCCTCAGCATCACGTTTACGCTTTGCCTCCGCTTGAAACTTTAACCAATCATCCCAAAGCCCTGCTCTGCCTTGATAGATGAATAACTCTTGGATAGCCGCCTCATGTTGTTTAATCTGTTCTAGAGCAAAGAAAGCCTCTGAGTCTGATCCCGACTTATTAGCCTTCTTTGCTAACTCTGACTTAGAATCAAAGAACTTGAAGATGTGTTGACCCGCTGCCATAATGTCACCACCATTGGCTATAGTCTCCTTAATAACACCAAAAGCAGCGTTGGCTATCGCAAGTTCAGCAAGCATTATCTATTCCAATATGTTAAAAGCCATGTAAGTAAACCACCAGCAGCAGAGGCTATAGCCATACCCATCCAGAACCCACCTTTGCTTTTGTTAGCCAAGGCCAGTAGCTCTTTGATGTCTGTCTCCATGCTCTCTACTTTACAAGTTAAGTTCTCAACCTGTGCTGTCAGTCTCCCATATTCTACGGGGTCTATGTTTCCCATTTATTCCTCCGCAGGTTCTGGTGTATTACCTTCAGCCAGCCACTTCAGATACTCTTGGTAGTCTGTGTTGGCAGGGTCGAAGGGGATGAAGGCGTTGTCGGATAGGCGAATGAAACACAAGGCTTTTTCGCCTGTAATTGGATGGCTTGGTTGTAGTTTGTACATTTATAACTCCGCTGTTGCTGTAGGGCTTACGTAAAAAGCATAAGCAGAACCTGCTGAGTAAGCAGTGACAATGTCCGGCGTGGCTTGATCTTGTATCCCCCCACTAAGTCCTGTAATTGTTGGTGAAATTCTCATAGTGACTTTTAAATGCCAGCTTAGATAGTTATAAGGTGCCCCGTAACTACTGTAAACATTACCACTTACCTTCTGATAATACCGCTGACACAGCGCCAACTCCTGCCCATACTGACGATGCTCGAAAGGGGTCGCTACGCTTCCTGCCTCTAGC
>Ga0209138_1002972_pt1 | contig 12646 bp, 20 predicted proteins | sample SaaInl3SG_22_DNA_FD_184645 | JGI IMG/M metagenome (GOLD analysis project Ga0209138, IMG submission 184645) | Marine microbial communities from expanding oxygen minimum zones in the Saanich Inlet - ESP_153SG_22_DNA (SPAdes) (version 2) | ecosystem: Environmental > Aquatic > Marine > Intertidal...
GACCCCCGCCTTGCGGACCAACGCATCCTTGAACGCGTCGTATAGGATGCTGAAGCCACGGTTTTGTTGCATGAATACATGGTTGATGTAGTCGGTCGCTTGCTCGGCTTGAGCAACATCCTCGGCTCCGTGTGGCACGAACTCAACGACTTTCTCGCCGGACGTGAACACTTTCATCAATGACGGGAGGATCGACTGTACGGTATCGCGTACATCCATCGATACGACGGAAGAACGACCTTCCTCTTCATCGCCGAACGGTTCGCCTCGGTAATACTGGGAGGCGGCGTTGCGCTCTTGCGAGATCGTGTTGTCGATGTAGTCAATCGCGTCTTGCACTTCGGATGTGATGATGCCGTTGAACTCGTCATCGCTCATCTCGTTCGGTGCGTCGATCTCGATCCCCATGTCCGACAGCGACTTCATCGCCTCGTCGATTGGTGATCCGTTCATGTCGTCGTCTTTGTATTGATCCATATCTTTACCTTAAAGCGGTGAAAGTAATCCAGTTGCGGTGCGGATCGCATCTCGTCCGTACCCTTCATCCATATACCCGCCTTGAGTATACAACCTAACAAGTTCTTGGTCAGACAGTCGTGGCATACGATACTCTGTTCCTAGTAATTCAGAGATAGCGTTCACGGTGTCTGGGCCAACAAAGTCTAATGTGCCAACGACAGCTTCATTTAACGCAGACCCGATCTCAGCCGGTACAGCCAATAACGGATTCAACTGTCCTTCAGGCGTTGCGGCTTCTGACGCGAGTAATCCGCCAACCGCTCCGACTGGGGCGGGAGTTGCCAATATATTCGGGTTGTTGACCTGATCTGGGTCAAATGCCGCTCTATCCCTGTCACGGATATTTGTCGGATCAAGTATCGCAACCTCGGTTACTCGACCTCTTCTATCGGTCATTTCTACCGTCGTATACCCTTGAGAGCGCAGTATGTCGTTAGCCTCAACTTGAGCTTGTTGATAAGCAACCCTAGGGTCAACTCCTTGATCGAGCAGGTTCCGAGAAAGGGTTTCTACTAACTCCAGTCTTTGACGATTAGTCGCCGGTATGTTCTCCGCAACTAGGTTGTACTGGTTTCCACCGAACGAAAGACCGTAGTCATCTAGCGGAGTCGCGTAAACAGCCGGACCCATACGTCCTGACTTGGAACTCTCAAACTCCAATATTCCTTCAACTGGTGATCGATGGATAAGGTTCCTATCGATATCTTTACCCTGTTCACGCGCTCGGCTGATGCGTGAAGCTTCGTCCATTGGGAGTTCGCCGGTTGCGATCTTTCGAGCCGTTGATTCTGGATAGCCTGCTTCAACTAAGCGGCGAATCGTTGCTATCAAACTCATTCTGGAAAATACCCAAATTCGTTCAAATCATTGCCATCGCTAAACACATCTTTAACTTTGACCTTCTTGTACAAAACTTTACCCGCTTCATCACCCATTGGCCCATAGCCAGAAGAAGCATGATCTTCCGCATACTTTTTACTCAGTGTAACGAAGTCTCCGGCATTGATGTCATCAACGTCTTTCGGCACTCCACGATAAATCGTAATCTCCGCATCTGGGTCACCGTAAGCCTTGGTTATCGCTTCATAACTTTCATCATCATACTCAGGGTTCCCGCTTCCGTAATACTGCTTACCTTGAGGGCTATAAAGGTCGCTTGGGAAGAACCCTTCGCCTTCAGGGGTGACGGTTAGGTCATCAAGGCGAGCGCCCGCAGTCGGTTGATGAGCCATTCGATATGAAGTATCTATCGCGTCTTCTGCTAACCGAGTCACTGATCTAGCAGGAACCAATGGGAGTAGTCCCGCCAATGACATCCCAACATTTAGTGGAGTGATCTCGCTAGGGTTTTCGTAATACATATTTGCATCAGCAAGCAGTCCCATTACATCGCCTGCAATCGGTACTGGAGATGACGCTAACGCCGCTATATCAAGAAGTCCTTGCCTTTCCATTATTTCTTCACACTCTTCTTGCCGGAACACTGCCACCGCTTACGCGATAGCCGGAGGGGGGAGTTGGGGTCTTTGGCGGCTTTCGGGTACTGCTTCATTTGCTCATACGATCGAGCGCAGTAAGCATCGCCTTTAGGAGTATTGGGGCGAACGCTTGCGCCTTTCGCGCCATACGATACCTTCTTGCCCGTCGAGGTCACTTTGACCTTCGCTTTACCTTTTGCCGGTTTAGGCACGGCCTTTTGCCTTCTTCTTGGCGGTTTTAGCGGCTTGCTTGAACGCTTTAGCCTTCGGGTATCCTGCTTCATCAGGGCGAGCCATCCGCTCCTTAGCCCCTTCCTTAATTCTCTTACGCTTTGCGTGAATATTCGCGTACAGTCCGCGACCGCCCATTGCCATGTCAGATGACCCCTTTAATCAATCTCTTTAGTGGTTGCGTCCAACTAGACCCGCTAGATGACCCATAAATACCCACAGCCGCATCACCGGCTAGGGTTAGTATACACGCGTCCGCTAAATCAGGCGACGATAGCCCACGCTTCTTCATCTCGTCCTTGGACTCCAGTCGCAACCGCCCAGACGAATTAAACGTGTAGCGGGGGGCCGTTAGCTCGGCAAGCAGATCATCGTCCTTCGGTAACGCGCATCCGCGTTGCTCCAACCAGTTCTTCATCTTGCCCCATAGCTCAGCGCGAAGATTCACATAGGCGCTCTTCATCGCCGGTGACTCGGAGACGTTGATCCCGATCGCAGGTAAACCAAGTTCTCTGAGTCTATCCACAACGCCGGAACCTAGACCAATCGAGTCAATGTATATCGCGGATGGACGATCTAGCGATTCCTCGGCGTCGTATTCATTCTTAATCGCGCCGACCAGTTGCATGAGATCAAGTCCCTGCCACTTCTTCACTTCGGTAATCACGTTGCCCTTCTTCTTGGCAAGCGCCGACTTGTCCGATCCAAAGCGGGCAACGTCAATCCCATAAGTCATCGTCGAGAACTGGTCGACCTCGATGTCACGGTTCATCGCTTGCTCGACAACGGAGAACGGGATCATGGTGTCGTCGTCTGATAACGGGAACTCGCCCAGTACGCGGACGCGGTATGCATTGCTCTCCTCGCCATACTTGATCGCCATCTCGCGGACGAACTCCTTGGAGACTCGTTTGCTCTTTTCGCAGTTGACGTGAAGCGTGAACCACTCATCCTTCAGTCGGTTGTGCGTCTCATAGAAGTAGCCCGTGGACCGCACTGGGTTTCCAAGTAAGACCGTGACAGCCGAGTGGCCGGACATAGAACCCGCCGCCGCTTCAAAGACCGCCTCTGGGACGCCCGATGCTTCATCTGCCACAAGCATCACGTTGTCAGAGTGGATACCCTGCAACGCTTCAGGTTGTTCGGCGCGTGAGGTTCTGGCCGAGATAAACGCCTCCGTGGGAGACGGCTTGAGTTCGATGCGGTCGCTCTTCACTTCAAGTAGCTCGGAGAGCGCGGGAGGCATCTCCTTCACCCATCGTTTGATCTCGGCGAATAGCGCATCGAATAACTGTGATGACGTAGGGGCCGTGACGACGACTTTCACGGGGTAGCGCGTCAGCAGATACCAGAGCATCGCCCAACTTGCCGCCGTGGACTTGCCGACCCCGTGACCCGAGCGGACGGAGATGCGTCGGTTGTTGTCGCAAATTGCTTCAAGGAACTGCGTTTGCCACTCGTCTGGCTTAACCTTGAATACGTTCTTCACAAAGGCGACCGGATCATCGCGGTACTTCTTGATGAAATCTACAAAAGGATTTTGCGTGGGTGCGTTCATTTGTCTCCTATACCCCTAGGGGGTCACGTCGATGTGTGTCTCGTAGCCGCCGTCGCCGCCCCGTCAAATAAACCGATGGGGGGGGTCATCGCGGCGGACTTATCCACAGATGGACGTTTTTTCGTGTTCAAGTTTTGACCAATCCGTGCCGACCATTTCGTGACCTATCCACAGGCTCGGGCCAACTCTAATAATATCAATGACTTACGTCCCAACGTTGACAAGTTACTTCGGCGCGTAATCCTTATTATGTTAAATCGCATTTACGTCTCCGGTCACGATGTGGTCACGTCGTCTCGCGTGTGCGTATTCGCCGCGATGTGTGTTTTGTTGTTTATTTGCCATCTTCAACGTGTTCAAACTGGCCTTCGATTGTCAGCCCTTTGATCGCTTCGAGGTATTGCTGATGGATATTCACGTTCGCATCTATCTGCACCTTCTCGCCCCACAAATGCGGGTCCATTCGTGATGCTATCCATCGCTTGTTCTCTGCGATCACTCTAGCCGCTGAAGGCTCAAGCGAACCATTACGCACGTCAGTCAGCATTGATTCGATATCGGCAACGTGCCATTCAGCCCTAGCGATCCTTGCTTGCTCATAGTCCTGCTTCCTTGCCGGTACGCTATCGATCCAACGACGAACAGTCGTGTATGGAATATCGTTGCGCTTGCACCACGCATGAAGAGATTCACCCTGAGACACGCAGTCCACTAACTCCTGCTGTAACTCAGAAGCGTCCTCTGACATCTTGAGCCATCGTTCTCTGCGCTCTGCGCTTCTCGGTAACGGCTCTCCGCCACCGCCTTTCAACGTCTTGCTAGTCATAGTCAACCTGCTTCTCTCTTATCACCGTTTCCCAGAATGTCTGGCGCATGGCTTCGATTGACCCGTAAAGCATGAACAAGTCCTTCTCGCTACCACCAAACCAGAAAATAGGCTCCCCGTCTTCCTGAATAATCGTAAGCGCCATTCCACGCGGAACAATGCCACCCGTATCAATATCATCAGCCACGTCAAAGAGCATCTTCTCCACAGCTTTACGATTCTCATCTTCAAAGTCTCTCGCATCGAACGGCTTCCCGTTAATCCCTATTACTTTCTCTACCACCCTGCTTCCTCGCTTGATGTGACATCCACATGAGTAGTATACGCACCTGCCACCTGTTTCAAATGGGTCAACGCTGTTGGATTCTCGTGAGCCATCATCACGATGTCCGCCGCTGTGTACACGATGAAGTCGTCTCCCAGTTCACGCCCCAACGTTGCCGCGACGTATTCGGCATCCTGCGGATTCATCACGGCGACGGCTCGCCGGTCACCCACTCGCGTCTGTAAGTCGAACCACGTCATATCCGAAGGCGCGCAACCGTTCTCCAGTGCTTCCGTCTCCAACGCATCCACGCCTCTCTCCATGACGCCTAACCGTCTCGCGTACTCAAACTCGTCTGCGCTCAACCGCGCTTCCTTCATCCGCCCATTCGCCTTGGCGAACTTCGCCGCTGTCTCCGCACTACACTTCGACGCCAATCGGTCAATGCTCCCCCAACGTGCAATCGCATCCATCCTCCTGCGTTCCCAACTTGCCTTCGCCTTCCGCGTCACATCCGACGCATAGTTATCGTCACCCATACCTTTATCCCTCAAATCTAATAATGTTTCACGCTTCCATTCCCGATGGTAAACGGGAGTGGATTCCAACGGAATGTCGTCGTAGACAAGCGACGACTTCCGTGCATCCGCGAACCATACAAACGACTTCCGCCAACATCCGCCAAGCTCCGCAAAACCGAGGCGGAAGTTATCCCTTTCCCTTAAGGGGATTTAATGACTTCCGCCACCCCCTTTTCAGACTTCCGCCAACTTCCGCCAACTTCCGCCAAAACGATCATTCGGCCTCTCGGTCCTGCTCAATTTGCTCCTCAATATCGATCGTATCCGGACAACGTTGAGACGCCATAGCGTCATAAATCCGAAAATGTTTCACGGCCTTACGGTCTTCCTTTATCGCAAAAATGCGATCCCAGTTCGTGTTGAACTTCTCACGGTCTACCGGTCTGTATGCATCACCTTTGCCGCTCATGCCAAATGCTCCCAAACTTTCCCATTCACAATTTTGCTAACGTGCGTCTTCGTTACATCGAACTTGCGGGCAATCGATTCCAACGTCAGCCCTTCCTTACGCAACTCCCTAATGAGGATCACGTCCTCTGGGTCTAACTTACGCGTGTTGTGGTTACGCCAATACGGGCTGTTCGTCATACGCTTTTCCTTCTTAACCGATCGACGTTGTAATGAATCACTGGCTCTATGTCCCTATCATCACCACGGTCTACGCGTCCACCGATCGTGATCGAATCAGGCGTCTCCCGCATTGGGATAGAGAACACGCCGTCGTTGTAACGGATAACGAATACAGCGGGAATATTTATGCGCTGTGCCATCTCGTTGATATCGTGCCACTTCAACAGGCTTAATATGATCGTGTCGTATGTATCGTGATCGACGTTGCGACATTTGATCTCAACCAACGCTTTGACTTCGCCGCCTTCAAGAAGCGCGTAGTCCGCTTTATAAGCGATCGGTAGCTTCTGGTATTCCAGTTTCAACATCTTCGCGTATGCATCGATCACGTCGCGCTCACGCCTTAAATCCTGCGCTGTCTCGTACATCACGCTCATGCTTTCTCCCCCCATCGTTTCAATAGATACTGCTTAGACAGGCGTAGATTCCACGTCGTAGTGAGTTCCGCCGCCAAGCTGATCGCGTTTGTTTTCTCATTAACTGCACGTCTACGCTTTAACTCGTACTCATCCCTATTTAGCCGCACCCAACGCTTGACCGTGTACACCGATGTCCCGATACACTCCGCAATCTTGGTGTAGTTGCGACCATCCTTATACATCTCAACGATGATCCCGATCTGCTCCTTAGTCATTCACAAACCCTCGCTCTTCTTTAGTATCCGACTCCGGTCTATGCACAACGCACAACCCTTTCTGCTTTGTCTTCCCGCTCAGTTGCTCTATCGCGAGATACCCATCATCGATCCACGAATCCACGGCTCTCTTTGCGGCGTGTTTCGTGACCCCGAATTTATCCGTCATCCATCTAACGATATAACGGTCTGACGTTTGCGCCGCGTTGCTGAACGGGCTTTCACGGTTCCAACGTAGCTCAACCTCATTGAACGTCTGATCGATCTGCTGTTGGCTAATCTCGTTTGCCTCCCTTCGCGCAACCTCGACCTCCGCTGTACGGTCCTCAAGCAAGCCGGTCTTACCTCGACCATAGAAACGCACATCACGGTCTGCCACGTCGTTCGCCTTCACGACACAACCGCACACGATGGATTGCTTATTAAGTGGAAGCGCTAAAGCTTTGCACGGGCTGATCTCCGCATCCCCGCTGATCGCCCACATCGCGTACACCAGACGCGCACCATCAACTAAGGCGGTTGACCCTCTAATCGCTTCACGCGCCTCCTCGGCCCTTGTGATGCCGTTCAGGCCATCCTTACGCATATGATGCGCAACGATCAGCGTGGCTCCGGTCTTAGCGCAGATCGATGACATCGCTGTCCACCAAACCTGCGCCGCCTTCGGGTCAGCATTAACGTCTGCCCAACAGAACGCTTGCAACGGATCGATGATGACCAACGCCACATCATCCATATGCAATAGCTGATCCATAAGGTCGTGGTAATGCTCGGTCATTGAGACGACACCCATTCCCTCGTTAACCAATGCAATCGCGCCCGTAGCGTCTGGAAGCGGAACAACGACAAGGTTTGGCGACGCTTTTTCGATTTCGTCCGACGTAGATATTTGAGCAAGACGACGATGGACGGAGTCGGCTGAATCTTCTGCGGTGAGGAATACGACTTTTCCGCCTTTTGTAACACGACCTCCAAAAGCAAACGGCGTGATTTCAAAAGGGTCATCCCCTCGGAATAGTGCGACCTTGAGCGCCAAATCGAGGAGCGCAAATGACTTTCCAATACCGCCTGACGCCGCGAGTAAAGCCGGAACACCTTGCGGAAAGATACCTTCGACCAGATACTCCATCTCTGGCGGTTCTCCCTTAAAGCGAGCGACGTGCCAGTCGTCGAGATGTAATCGCGTTTGACGCTTCTCTTCCGCTTGTGCGGCCAAGCTAATGGCCTCTCGCAAAACCTGTTGTACTGATAGCGCCACTTCACCTTGCTGTGCGCTGTCGTTGTCTGTGTCATCGCTGTGTCCCCCTGACGTATTCTCTCTGATCCCCATTGCTTCCATTTTGGAACGGATAGCATTGAGCGTATGTAGCTCACCACGTTTTGCTCTGGCTAACTGGTAACCGGCTTTTTCTGTGAACGCAGTGATGCCTCGGCCATCTTCTTCTAATGTCCTGCCGTTTCTTGTGGCGACGCGCATCTCATAGAGCTTCCACCCGTGTTCAATAATGTCGTCGAGCGTTGGCATGGATGACGTGCTTTCGTAGTACGCCATGATCGTTGACAGGATTGTCTTCGTCATCACGGCTTCGCGTCCGTCGTCGTACTGGCCGAACGGATTGGTGCTAGTGGATTGCAATGGCGCGTCATGCGTTCCCGCTGTCCCGCCTTCCACCATCGCGAGAACCCAGTTCGGAGCATCCGCGATGTCGTCCATGTCATAGGTGTAGCGATTACCTGACGCGTGACGGCTTGGCGCGGCAACGACAAAGCCACCTTCGCCTCGCACGTCGATCCCTTTGCCGATGAGATTGGTATCGGTCTTTACATGGAACCCGTCAGGCGCTCGCAGGAATATGTGCTTGCCACCTGATCCGGTCTTCGCTGTTGCGGTGATCGGTAGATCGTCGTGCGCCATCTGAACCTGATCGAGCGTCTCCAATCCGGTCTTGCCCTGACCCGTGTCCACGTCGATCACAAATATGTTATTGCTGATTGATCCGGTGACCAGTCCAATGTTGTGGCTATGCTCCATCCCGTCGAACCAGACAAGCAGTTGATCGTCGTCCGGTTTCCGTTTTGTGTAGCGTTGCCAGTTAATCGCCGGATGCTTGCCTGCGTTCCTGCACTCATCTTTCTTCTTGCAGGTACAGATGCCGTCCTGATCGACGGTGTACACCGGTATGACGCTGAACCCGAGTCCCGCGTAGTATCTGGCCCACTCCAATAATGTATTAGGCTGTTCCATATTCTTCCCACAGAGCTATCTTGTTGTTGTAAAAAACGCCCCCCGAAGGGGGCAAAGTCACCCGCTTATCAGGTAGTCTTCCTCGCTCTGTTGGAAGCCGGTTTGGTGTTGAACAATTCATTCAACACGTCAATGCCTTCGCTGACCGCCATGTGACGGTCTGAGTTGGCAAATTGGATGTTCGACCGCTTTTCGGTCACCTTGAATACCGCCTGCACTTGGTCTGGGTTAATCAAGACCTCCGTGCAATCCGGTGTGCTGAGTTTCACTAACATCGTCATTCCCTCAGAACTCATCATCGTCTACCGGAGCAGGCGTTGGTGCGGGTTGAGGTGCAGGTGAAGGCTGTGGTGCAGATTGCACTACAACCGCTTCTGTTGTTCCGCCTGACAATTCCGCAGGACGGTCCACCCACTTCTTGATCTCGAACTGAGGAATCTTCGTGTTGCCCTTGCCAACTTTCATCGGTGTCGAGCCAGTGATCTGCACAACCGGCGATTTTCCGGACTTGAACTCCGGATTTTCCTCGCACTGGTTGTACAACTCTTGGATGAACGTCAGGTTCCCGAACGTGTTCGCGCTGAACTCGCGTACCGGTTCGTCGCCAAACATCTTTGTGCTGACGACATCGATACGGAATCCGAGCTTATACGTTGGATTACCATCCCGATCTTTCTCTTCAGGTTGAGCGATGCGGTTATTGATGCTTGGCCACGGCAACCAGTCACGACCTTGTGCGTCGATCTTGAGCCAACCAAGCTGTAATCCTGCAACGTCAAACACCGCAGGCGCATCCCAAGTGAACTCAGTCTTTCCGTCTGGTGAACTCATTTCCCATGAGCTAATGGATGGACTGAAACGAATGTACGGCTTACCCTCACCGCCTCCTAGATTTAATGGCATTTCTACTTCTCCTCTTTTGTGTTTTCGATTTGCCGTTTTGCATCTTCTACTATTTCATTGAGCGAAGGCTCGCCGTCCCAGTAGAAGCTCTCTTCGTCGTGCGGCACACCGGCCACAAGATCGAATGGGTTTTCGCTGAGCATTAAGAACTTACTCATGCGAACAATAGAATCCTTGAATCGTTTCAGAGAACGGTTATACGTTTCATCGTCTAACTTCAGGATGTGATACGCGTTGGGCTTTCCCTCTTCCTTCGGACTCGCATACGCGAAGTACACGTCGGGGTTGTTGCCGTGCGCTCGTTTATAGAACGACGCCTGCATCGCGTGTGACGGTGACCATTCACTCGGAATCCGTGCAGTGGTCTTGAGGTCCACGATCGTATGCTTGTTTGCGTCGTTCGCGTACAGGAAATCGAGATAACCGATCACGTCGACCTTCTCGTGATGTTGATCGCCGAATCGACATGGCAATCCAACTTCCCACTGGCCGTTGAACGTCTGACCGACTGGCGGTAGCTGTGGCTTGCCTATTCCGTGATTGGTTTCCAGTTCGATCATCGCGTCAATGCTATTCATCAGATAGCGATACAAGCGTGTGCGCTCTTTCTCAACAGCGTCGTTGAGGTTAATCGTCCCCTTGAGTTTATCGAACTTAGCCAAGGTGATATCGTGCGCCGCTTTAGGGTCAGCCTGCTCAAAGATGTACTTGTTCAGCCCGTCCTCAGTTGCGATTCCACGCCAAGCCGCCGCCCCCATTGAAAACTTGTGGCCGAATAACGCCTTGGCGATCCATGCAGATGCACTGCCGGTGAACATATTAACCGCACTAGGCGAAAGATGTGCGATGCCATGATGTTGGAATGGGTTCATTCTTCTCACTTTCCTTATCGGGTTCTTGAACTCGAAACCGAATCTATCTTTTTTCAGGTGCGCCCGCAAGCGCATATTGATCCCATGCTGATCCCAGAACTCCGTGTCCTCGAGGTCCTTGAACGGGTGCGGCGGAAGGATGGGCATTATCGGCCCATCATCCGTAATTCGTTAATAAGGTGAAGCAAGATGTCGTCAACATCGAGAACTAGCTCCTGAATCTCTTCTTTGCGCTCGTATAGCATGACTCCCATCGCGTCTTTGAGATAAGCAAAGAACTGACGTTGAACCTCAGATGCTTTCGCTTCATAAGTGCGAGCCTCCATTGGGTCGCCTTCAGACCAACAACCGTCGGCCAAGTTACGCAAGTGAAGAACGCGCTTCACTGCTCCGCGAAACCGAAGGTCAAACAAACAACTTACAACGCCCCACTCATCTCTATCGCCGATCAAACGATCAAGCGCCTGAATGAAATCGTGTACCGCTTCTTCCATTTTGATTTCTGGTGTTTCCATTCTATGTCCCCCTGAGACGGCTTACGCCGCCGTCCTCTTGATTCGCTTGTAATATCCAGAAAAGCTCGCCGCGCCTTGCTGAATCCAAATTCGCTTGGTTTCTTTTTCCTGCTTCGCAATCCGAGCATCTTCCATACGCAGAACCTCTCCGGCAAATACGCTCGCATCGACTGGATTCCCATCGACGAAGAAGTTCAGGCCAACGCTATCGTAATTACCGTCTGCAATTTTGCGAGCAAGCGGCAAAAGCATTGCGTACTTGTTCTTGCGAACCTTACGAAACTCATCGAGAATCACGCGGTCCGTTTGGATTTCAAAGTAATGCGCCATGATCGTATCCCCCAAAGAGACGGCTTACGCCGCCTCCGTGTTTTTGGTTAAAGACGCATAAGGCGGAATGATGTGCCAAACCCAAGCCATTCCGCTTTTTGTTGGCTGACCGTTACACTCACCAGAACAACAGCAAACCCAAGTGTCATATTCAGAAACAACCAACTCACCAGTCGCATCATCACGACCCATGTAAAGATGTGATGACCAAACTTGGCTATCAGTGTTAGAAGGCTTGATAAACTCAAGATGAGTCTGCACACCTTGTGATTGTGCAAACTCGATTGACTGCGCGAACGTGCTTGGACGACGAATGTCATCGATTAACTCACCACGCTTTCCAGTTTTAGGATCGAATTTAAATACTTTCATGTTTTTGACTCCATTAGTCATTGATTGAGTCTGTATTAAAGCATGGATTTCGTTTCATTTGCAACAACTTTAGGGAAAAAAAGTTAGTCGCCGTCTTCGTGCATCTTGGCAAGCACATTCAGCCGAGCAATATCTAGTGTCACGCTTGGGCTAAGCCCGCCCTTGACTCGGTACTCAAAGTTTTCATGCCATTCGGGATTGCGGCATGGCTTCCAGTCGTTCGACGAACCATACGCGTTCCGCGTAGAGTCCACGCGAAACTCGATCTCCGCTCCATCGGCCCATGCGTGTATCGCATCAGCGTGTTTATGCTTCGTCGCCATCAGCCCTGAACCTCTCAATGCAGATCGTGTTGGACATAAACTCGCCCTCCTCTTCCGGCTCGCATACCGTGAAGTTGTTTGCGCGGATCATCAGCGAAACCGTGATGCCGTTTAACTGGCAACCGTTCGCAAACTTGATCGCTTCTTCAGCGTCAACGAAGTGCTTAGTCTTCATACTTATCACTCAGCAAAAGCCAGAACGAAAAAGTGAAAGCGACAAAGACGATCAGCGCAATTTCTTGTTCGGTAAAATACATTGCTGTCCCCATAAGCCGATCAACGCGGCCTCCGCTCGTCCGTCGTCCTTCACGCGTTTAAACCGATCCGCTTGATCGGGCCAAAGTTCTGAAGCGAGTTGACGGGA
>Ga0209138_1002992_pt1 | contig 12590 bp, 9 predicted proteins | sample SaaInl3SG_22_DNA_FD_184645 | JGI IMG/M metagenome (GOLD analysis project Ga0209138, IMG submission 184645) | Marine microbial communities from expanding oxygen minimum zones in the Saanich Inlet - ESP_153SG_22_DNA (SPAdes) (version 2) | ecosystem: Environmental > Aquatic > Marine > Intertidal...
GGCTACGATTGCGTTTCTCGCATCTGAAGCTGATGAGCTTAGTGCAGTAAGTTCTGCATCTGTTGCGTATGTTGCATCTAAACTTGATGAGAAGTCTTCTTGTGCTGAGATTCTATCACTAAATGAAGCACTATCACTTGCAAATGCTCCACTGATGTCGCTTGCAATTTGTGCAGAGCTACTAAGTAGAGTTGGTTTATTAAGAATATTATCGTACTCTACGCTTTCAGCAAAAGAAGCAGTTTCAGCATAAGAAGAGCTCACCTCGTGAACAACCTCGTGAGATGCTGTTAAAGCATATGATGCTGATACAATCTCGTTAGTGTAAGTTGTTCCGTCACCTTTAGTGAATGTAATAGTTGTTCCACTAATAGAAGAAGTAGTAACTAAACTTCCTGTATCTACAGTTGCAGTGGCTGCTGCGTTTGAGCTCATACGAGCTGCTACAGCGATACGACCATTAGCTGCATCACTTCTGATTACAATACCTACTGTTTGAATCTCATCATCACCTGTAGGTTCTGTAGCTGTAAGACCTCCACCGTTGGCAACATAAAGTTCATCGCCTATAGTGAATGTACTCGTGTCTACTGTGTCTAAAACACCTACTATGACACCTACACCGTTTGAAGCTGCTGTAATTGCTTCAGCCGCTAAACCAACGACTGGCATTTTAGCTGGGTCATTAGCATCTGCTTTAGAAACTAATACTCTATCTTGTGCAATGTTATATCCTGAGACATACATTGGATCTCCTTTTGCTAAGTTTTCAGCTGCTCTTACGTTAAAATAAGCTCTGTCAGCGAAATCAAAAGCAATAGTACCTGCTCCGTCAGTTCTTAATACTGAGAATGCAGATCCATCTGTGAATGCTGTATCTTCTAATGTGATCTGAGCTGATTGAGATACTAAATAAGGAATATCTGTAATACCTGTGTAACTGATCTGAGATGAACCAGAAACTAATGTAGGTTTGTTAAGTATTCCGCCAAACTCTGTAGTCTCTGCAAATGAAGCTGTTGCTACAGATCCACTCTGTGCTACTGAAATAGGGAACGTTGTGCCGTCACCCTTTGTAAATGTAATAGTGTTTAAAGCTACAGAAGCTGTAATAATGTTACGTGTTGCTAATGAAGCTGTGTTGGCGTTTGTAGCTGTACCTTGTAGTGAACCAGTTGCAGACATTGCAAACATATCACTAATAGTTAAGAAGTTACCAGCTGCGACTCCATCAGTTAATGAACGATATCTTAATGATACTGTTGTGTCGTAACCAACAACTACTTGAGTATATGCTCCTGCTGTACCTGCTGTACCTACAGTTGTTACACCTGTTGTGTAAGCTGTACCATCTATTGTAGCTAAACCGAAAGTTTGACCTGCGTTTGTGGCATCAGACTGGTCAAATCTATAAGTTTCTCCTCTGTTTAAAGTAAGGTTTGGTGCTTGTAATCCGTTAATCTCATATCTATCAGTACCTCCGTAGTTTAATACTCTTAAATCTACTTGGTTAAATACATCTGTATCTGCATTAGCAGAGTTTAATGCATGGGAAGCGGTTACTGCAAAGCTTGCTGAAGCTATTACGTTGGCAAGTGTGCTACCGTCACCTAAATGTAAAGTAAGAGTTGTTCCGCTAATAGAAGCAGAATCTACTAAAGATGCAGTTACTGCATTAATAGGTGCTAAAAAATGAGCAGATGAAGTGTCAACCGATACTGATGTATCACCCCCTCCATTGTATGAAAAAGTTTCGATACCGTCACCACTTGTGATTGTACCGTCAACCCTTGTTGCTTTATTAGCGTAAGATGCTGTTCCGTCGAAACCTAAAGATGCGGAAAAACTACCTGTAAGGTAGAATGAACCTGTCTGCTGTATTTGATTTGATGCCATTATTTATTTCGTTTGTTATAAATATTATTTTATTTCTTAACTATTACGGATTAATACTCTATTTCCGTTCCTATACAAACCATTTACGGGTATTCCGTTTGCTGCTGCTTCTACATCAGATACATATTCCTGTAATCCTTGAGCTATAACCTTTCCTTTGAAAGTAGAAGACCCTGAAATAGAGGCTGTTCCGTTAACTTGTATTGCTCTAAGAGTCATATCTCCTGTTGTTGAGAATGAACCTGTTATATTTAATCTACCATTGAATGTATTTGAACCTGTTCTAGCTATATTTTCATTTACAGACATTAATACTGGATCTGATGATCCACCTCCATCAAGTCCTGAACCTACTGATACAAACTGTACTCCGATTGGTTCTGGGGGTTGTGCTATATATCCTCTAAAGAATGTAGCTACGTTTTCGCCACCTATAGCATCTACTGTAGGGGCAGAAGTAACTTGTACTTGTATAGTATCTCCAGGTTGTACTCTAACTAGACCAGAGTGTACTTGTACTGCGTGTTGAGAGTTAATAGTACCCCAATCTGAAGCTGCTGCTAATGTCTCACTACCATTCTTTTGTATACGTACTCTCCTACCATTTGTGTTATTTGCGCTAAGTATTACACCTGCGTCAAATATCATTTGAGTTGTATTAGGACCAACAGTATAAAGACCGTTAGCTGCCATAGAACCTGAGGTTTCATTAAACTCCTCTACATCCCAAGTAAGTATTCTATAAGCTCCTCCTGTGGAACCTGCAATTGTTTGGTTTGCTGATTTGTAATAGTTAAATCCTTGTAGTCCTTGGTTTACATTTAATGAAGATGAGAATGAGTTGATATAGTCTAAAGTAGCCATATCTTCCCCAGCTACAGGATCGTGAGCTAGAAATAATCTACCACTCATTGAATCACCTGCTGTTTTAACAAAGATTCTATCATCAGCATCAAAAGATGTTGGAGTAATGTTTACCCAAATAGCGTTGTCTAAATCATAAACATATGTTGTTCCATTTAGATTTGGATCTGGGTCATCAACCACTACATAAGATACACCATCACCTGCTGATGCTGGTCTACCTGCATTAGGTCCTGTAATAGTTTCAATAAGTGACAGGTTAATATTACCTGCTGAATCTGCATATCTAGCATTTACTGTATCGATAGTTGAAAATATACCTAATGAAGCACTGTAGTAAGTAGAATCATCAGACATTGTAACACTAACTAAATCAGTGTTTGAATCGAAGTTTAAGTATTTAGTCCACTGATCACCTGCAAAATAAGATGCTGATGCTGCTGTTACTACGTTACCTGCTTCGTCTGCGTTAGATACAGATACTATAAGTATTTCGTTAGAACCTGTGAAGAATCTTCTATAAGACCCTGTTGGTTCCGGTAATAGGTTTACTGAAGGTTCTATTAAAATGCTGTCAGAAGTTGCATCTGACTTAGCCATTTCTAATATACTTCTAGAATAGTTAACATCAATAGAGGCAGAGGCTAAAGCTGTTGCTGTAAGACCTGTAACTGGTTTAGTTACACCCTTCCATTTTCCTATAGATTGATCGTATTGAAGACCATACCCTTTAATAAGTCCAATGTCTTCAACATCTAACATATTCTCTAAACGAGATGCTGTTATTTGATCCATTTCCCATGCAGGGAATGATGCTGTATATTGATAGGTCTTATTAAATAAGGCCTGTCTTTGTCCGTTTGATCCTGAAGGTAAGTTAAATGCCATATTATGCTATTCTGATCATTATTTGGTTTCCGTTTTTATACGGCCTTCCGATTAAAACTCCGTTTGCTGCTGCTTCTACATCAGATACATAGTTACCTATACCTTCCATTTGTATGTCTCCAGTTAAAAATGCACTTCCTGAGAATGTAACATTTTGCATTGATGCATTACCATCTACTACAAGTGATCCAGTTCCAGTAATATTACCAGAAAATGTTTGGTCTGCTGTAATACTATTTGCAGTATCTCTTCTAAGGATTGTTGCGTCAGTTGAAACGATCTTGTTTTCAACATCACCTGTAACATTTATACCGTCTCCACCTAGCATTCCTGTAATACCAGATCCTGGAGGAGTGTCGTTAATCACACCACAGAAATATGTACCACCTGATCTATTAGCTAAGTTTCCAGTAGTCAGATCGGCTGTACCTCTACTAAAAGTTTTGTTTCTATCGTTCCAACCTCTTTTTACTTGTACTTTGATTTCATCTCCTGGTGATACTGATAAGATACCTGTTGATACGTTAATACCTTCATCTCTCCATGCTGGTCCTCCTCTAAATCCATTATAGCTTAAAGTGTGAGATTGTTCTGCTAATACCCTAGTGTCATTTAAAATGATTCTAATATGAGTAGTAGTTGCATTACCAGTCATTCCGTGACGAACACTAGCTCCTGCGGAGAATGTCATTCTTGATACTCCTGAAGCTGGTACTGTGAATACTCCTGCAGTTATAGTACCTCCTGTATCGTTAGTGTCTGTTGTATCGAACTGTAAATCTGACCAAGTATTGAAAGGTGGATTATAATCAAAGGAAGTTACTGTTCTAAAAGCTCTTAAGTTTGTATCCTTTGTAGGTACTTTTGCATTAGTTAATGCTAATGTTGCTGGTTCTGAACCTGTTATAGGTAAGTCAAATGCTTTAAGGTTATTTAACATTACAGAACCTGAACGTTCTGCATAACGTGCATCAGCTGCTTCCTGTGAAGGAGGTGTTACCTCATACCAATCATTTGGTTCTGCTGAATATAAAAAAGCTGTACCATTATTACCTACTCTACTACCTGTTTCGTTAGCAAGTACATATAAGTCTCCATCAACAGATGTTGTTGGTCTTTCTGCTAATGTACCAGTTATTACTGTGTTTAGTGTAACATTTACATTACCATTTTCATCAGGTGATCTACCTACAATGGTTTTTGTATTTCTATACTTTGATATAGAAGCTGAGTTATATGCTACTTCCCATTCGCCAGCAACACCATAACTCATACTCATGTATAAGTTATTATTACTAAAACTTATGTCCTCTACGTAGTTGTCAAAAGTATAAGTTTCAATGTCATTTGCTGTGTCTGCAAATGCAGCTGTTGTAGCATAAGATGCAGATGCAAATTTTATTTGTTCAAGGTTACTATCAGATAAAGTGTAGCTTGATCCTGTGTCTAATACAGCAAGGACATTTTGTGGTAATACTATATCTGTTTTAACATCATTATTATTAATGAATGATATTATACTTGAAGTTGTACTTTGAGTAAATTCAGATTCTACATAGTAACTACCAGTAAATGAACCTGTAAATAGTTTAGGTATCCAGTTAGATCCTGTAAGGACTAAAAATGCTCCGTCTGCAGGGTTTGCAGCATCTACATTCTCTAAATCATTAAGATAGGACCCACTAATAGGCTCCATTCTCCATGCTCCTATAGTAGAATCATATCTCCAGTTCTTCTTAGCGAATGTGAACTTTAAATCCGTGGACCCTGAAGGGAAGTTTAATGCCATATTATGTTATTCTTATCATTAATAAGTTTCCGTTTCGGTACAGTTCGTTAACCTGTAACCCTCCTGCTGCTGCTTCTGTATCATTACGATACTCAGCTAGTGTCTGGAAGTCTATGTCTCCAGCCATTATTATTTTTCCAGGTAATACTGATGTACCTGTTGCGTCAAAGTCTTGTGTTGTGGTATCAGATGAAACACCCATTACACCACCTATAATTTGATCTGCTGAAAATGCATTATCAGTATTAGTTCTAGCTACAGTGTCATCTACTCTGATTGTTAAAGTACCACCTGTACCTCCTCCTAATAATCCATCTTCTGTTCTTATATCAGATAATGAATCGGGATTTGTTGTTTTATGAACATATCCTGAAAAGAAGTTACCTCTATTTAAACCAGTAGCTAATGTACCTGTTCCACTATCCCCATGGAAATGCATTCTGAGTCTTAAGTTAGCCTCTACAGGTACTGGTCCTGTGTTTAGGGTAACGTTAATATTCCATTGTGGGTCGGGGTTACTATAATAACTTTGTCGTCCTCTTCCTGGGCTATGTACTGATGCTTTGGCTAGTACTTCACGTGTACCTTCATACTCTAAAAGTACGTGATACATATTGATGAAATTTAGTCTAGATTGTTCTAAACCTGCCTGGAAAGACATAAAGTTAACGTTATTAGGTACGGTATATCGTGTTACCCAAGTACGTGATTCTATGTTTCCATCAGTGTCGTTATATAAAGTTCTGTTATGTTGTGCATCTGTGTAATAAGCTGCAATCCATCTCCAAGTTGATAAGTATTGATACCAACCTTGCATTGCTCTAGATCCTGATTGGAATGCTAATGCATCTACATAATCTTTAGTTACTATGTGTAAATCATCTGTTGGTGTAATAGATCCTGTAATAGCAAAGGTACCTATCATGCTATCACCGGATTTATTAACATACCTTTCGGTCTTGTCTCCATCCGTTGGAGCAGATATTTCAAACCAAGCTGACGCTGATGCAGCGTAAATATACACTAATCCGTTCGAGCCTGATCTATCAGTTCCTACTTCACCTGAGATGATGTAAACATCAGCATCTGCGGGTGTTGATGGGAATGATGATGATAAACCTGTAGATACGTTTGCAATCTCAACAGGTATATTATTTGTAGTTAATCCTGATCCTGTAACACCATTTACTGATTTTACTTTACCGAATGAGAATGATTGGCTTAAAGTAGGTTCTCCATAACTACGAGAAAAGTGGAGTGATGATGTGTTATCAAAACTTAACCCTGTTAAGTAAATATCTTGTGGGTAAGAAGATGCGGTTGCTACATTTATACTTGTAGATGCTGATTCAGCATATCCAACTTCATCTATTAAGATATCAACAGATCCTGTCTTTAGATTTGTACCGTCATACCACACCTTTTGAATATAATCAAACTCAGTTTCAGCAGCTAAATCGTTAGTAACAAAGAACCTGCCTCCAGATATTGATGAAGAATATTCAAGGTTAGTAAGGAATCTACCAGCATCTGCCGATCCTGATGGTTTCCATCGTCTGCCATCCCATGTTAAGAACTCCTCATCGTCCGGATCAACTGATATGACATTTCCTAAATCTCCCAGATTAGATCCTGAGCCAACAAGGTATGTTTTCCATACATCTAAAGATGAGTCAAACTGCCATCGCTTTCCGAATATTGAATATATCTCACCATCTGTAGGCGACTTGGGAAACTGAAATGCCATCTTTATCTTTTATTTATATTAGTTACACTAGACCAAGACTTCCCTAAAAGTATACTAGATACCTGATGCTTGTTAGCTCCAGTTTTAGTGGCTATGTCTTTATTTCTAATCCCCTCTCTACTTAACTTTAACTATTTCTAACACTGTATCAGAAGTTAGTTTACACCTCCCGTTGTTCTCTCCTGTTTTTGGAGATATCAACCCTTTAGTATAAGCATGTAACATTTGCTCACTTCTAGTAGACCAGGTTAGGTTAGATAGAGCATTGTTTAGTTTGTTGCCATCCTCATGGTTTACAGAGTATTTATCTTCTACGTTATCCACAAAAGAACTCATAACTAACCTATGTACTAATACTAAAACGGTCTCTCCCTCTTTGCATAGGTTAACCTGGTGATACCCTCTGGAATCCTTTCCTGGTGATAGTATTTTACCCTTTATATTAGTTTCAAAAGTTACGAATTGATTTTTAGATGTAATGGTTCTAGATAAGCTTTTAACCCTACCTAAGTTGCTTACTTGGTATAAACCTTCGTACCCCAGTATGTCTTTCCAATCCTCCTGCATATTATACTGCTATTAGCTTATTACAACCCAGCTAGTTCCATTGTAGAAGTGTAAACTTGTACCTTGAACTGCTAAATCACCTAATCTACCTGTTGGGAGTGTAGCAACTGGTGCTAGATTCATTACGTTTGTAATGTTTACACTACCTGTTATTGTTTGATCTCCTTCAAATGTGTTGGATCCTAATGATACATCGTCTCCAGAAATACCAGAAACTGATACCCAGTTGTCTCCATCGTAAACGAAAAGTTCTCCAGTAACGCTGTCATCTAACCAAATACTACCTGTTGAAGGTGATGCTGGTGGTAAATCTCCTACATCTACAGAAGCTCCTCCACCTCCTGTACCTGGGATGACTACGTTAAATACAGAAGCATCTCCTTTTGTGAACTGTAATGTAGCATCTGTTGAAGATGTTGCGAATAAAGAAGCAGTAGTTAAGAACTGTGCTGCAGGTAAGTCTATGTTGAATGAAGTACCATCACCTTTATTGAAGGTTAATGTATTAGATGTGATAGAACCTGTAGTAAGGTGTTGATCGGCATATCCTTTAGTAATGAGTTCATCATTAGTTAATGGATTAGATCCTAGGTTGGAAAGTAATCTACCGGTTACTGTATCTCCTGATTCTAGTACATAACGAGCATCATTACCAGGTTGGTCTAGTGGTGCTAGTTTAAACCATTCTGCTGAGTCTGTTGAGTAAATAAATGATTCACCATTTGATCCTGTTTTATCTACATCAGTTTCACCTGCTACAACATAAACTGTACCATTACTTGCGGTTGCAGGAATACTTCCTGATAGACCAACTTGGACGTCTGTTAAGGTTGTAGCTACATTACCTCGTAAATCAGGTGTAGTACCATTAACAGATTTAACTGTTCCAAAGGTTGCCATTGATGCCGAAACATCTGCAAACCCTCCGATAGAAAGTTGACCTGTAAGTATTTGATTACCAACTACATGCAGTCTTTCTGTTGGGCCTGTTGTACCTAAACCGAGATTGCCTGAGAGTTCTAGTACACCTGTTACAAGAGCATCTCCCTGTACGTGTAAGTCACGTGTTGGAGAGTCAGTTCCAATACCTACATTGTTAAAAATAGGATCGTAGTAAAACTGGCCAGCACCATCTAAGGTACCGCCGTTGTTAAACTGTACTGATTTGTTTGAACCTGCTACGGATGATCCTGTAACAATACCTGTTAAACCAGAACCGTCTCCTGCAAAGGTACCGTTAATAAATGAGGATCCGCTCATGTTTATCTCCCTCGCTCTTCCTAGACCGTCTTGGAGTAAACTATCCTCTATTTGAAGTAGAAACTGATAAGTATCCTCTATCCTTCTGTTAATTAAACTGCTCATGGATTATAGTAGATTTGAAGTGTTATTTTTTAATGATATTACTTGTCTAGCATCTAGATTGTACCTTTTTGCTGTATGCTCAAGTAGGATGTTAATATGTTTTTCTTTACGACTCTCGTTTATGTTAGTCACTTTTAGCTTTTGTAAGCCTCTTTTATAGTATTTTTCTACTTGTGAAAGCTCTTTACCTTCATAAATATAAGTGTCTTTCCAAGGCTTAGTGTAGAAATCTTTGTTTATTACTTCTAAAAATAGTTTACCCTCTCCTTTTACATCTTCTGGAATAAATTCTACTGATGTGAATCCTCCCTCATGAATAGTCATTGGGTAAACTCTATTTCCTTTTGTAGTCTCTACTACTAAACGTGCCTCTGTGTCTTTTAACTCTGCATTTTTTGTTTGCAGATTAAATGAAAACTCCGCAGTTTTATCTGATAACTCTACCATATTACTTTGTTCTAAACTTAACCTCTGTTATAAATATAGAAATATCCTCTCGAAGTTCTTTACGATAAGCAAAGTTTCTGGGGATTCCTGCTATTTCTAAAATACGTTTTTTAGATACGCTAAGATTTGGATTTAAGTCCTCCAACATCACAGCTGGTTGCATTCTTTCTTTTTCGATGTCTGTGAAATCAGACCAATCTGCATCTCCATCCCCATCGGCACCAGCTCTACCTCTAAACTGTGCTATGATATTCCATAACTCAGCACCAGCCCTGTCCCATATAAGTGTGGATTCGTTCCAAATCCTTTTACTAGCCATATCTAATGTATATTATATAAATATGGTAAATAAAGGGATTATTTAGTTTGAGTAAGCTTGATTAGTTTATCAAAACCACTCTGCAGTTCATTTATTTTGGATGCTATATTTCTGTTTTGATTTTTCAAATCTACAACAGTATTCTTTAGGTTTTCTTGAAAAAGAATATTAGTATTCCTCATCTGCTTTATTTCCTCGTCTGCGATCTCACGAATGATGTTTTTCATGAAATCCGCATCCTTACCCATAGTAGTCTCAGCTAAAGTGTTTTCAAAGTCCTTTATCTTAGAGTCAACTGATTTTGAAGTACGAGATATAAAATTTTCTATGTTAATCATAGTTGTAGAAATCTCCTTACTTTGTTCTGATTTATGATTCTCTAGTTTTGTAGTGATGTCTCGCTGAAGCTCTCTTAATACGTCCACCTCTTTTTGTGTAGCATAATCGGTAGGGATTTTATTCTCTACTTCATTTACTAAATCTGTTAGTTGAAGATTTGCGTTTGTAATCTCACTCCTTATCTGAGGAATCATCTTAGCTGGAATGTAGTCGTCCTTAATATCATTAACTTTAGATGCAAGTTTGTTGAACTCCTTAAGTGTCTTTTTAGACTCTTGTGAAGCAGCTGCCGATGCTTTAGCTACCTTTCCTATCTCTGTTTTAGTTTTTCTCTCTACTGATTTTAGAGCATCAGAAGTAACGTAAGGCTGGAACATTTCAATAATCTCACGTCTAATATCAGATACAAGCTCATTAGATGCTACATTTTTAGGAATAGCGTTAGCTACTTTTGTAATGTTAGTTCTAAGTTCAGCTACTAAGTCTTCAAGTACATCTTTCTTAACAACATTAGTAGGTATCTTTCTTTCTACAGATTTAATATCAGTTGGTAGTTTTTCTATTTTAGTATTAAGGTCACGATAAAGCCCAGATACTAAATCAATCTTTTCGTTATGTTCTAATACTGTTGTGTATTTTCCATCGAGACGCTCCTCAAACTTATCCATCTTCACATCATAGTTGTAAAACTGCTTCTTTGCTGTGTTCTCAACGTCTATGATCTGACCTTCTACTTTACGCTGTAAGTCAAAAGTTCTCTTCAAAAGTTCATTTACCTGGTCCCCAGTCTTCTTAATCCAGTCATTGTTAGACTTCCACTTGTTGGTTGTCTCATCAATGAAACTGTTCAACCTCTTTAGGATTGATGTTTCGGTGTTTAGTAAATCTGCTTTGTAATCTGGTTGCTTTGGTGCCTTGTTGAAGATACTTGCCATAACTTTTTTTTTATAACTAATAGGTTTTTGTGAGTCCGTTATCGTCCTCATCCTGTTGTAACTGTTTTTTTAATGAATCTATTTGATTGAGTAGATCTTTCTCCAATCTTGGATTAATCCCCCCAATCCTTTCTTTTTTTAAATATATCTCCAAATCTCTTAACTTCTTCTTTGGATCATCTTCTTCTAATATAATGTTTTTTTCTGCATCTTCAAAGTCTGAATGCTCCTCTTCTTCGATTTCCCAGTCCGGTGCCTGTACATGCTCGTAATCTACCTCCATCTGCTTCGGATCTAAACTCCCACTCTCTCCGTAAATCTGGTACAGCTTCTCAAGTTCCTCCTCGCTCATCTCCCGCTCCGGGTACATCGTCTCATCAGGAAGGCCCTCCGCCCACTCAATCCAATCCTCCTGCTCCTCTTCAACACTTGGAAGCCACTCTGCCCCCTCGTACTTTTCAGTAACCTCGTCAACGGTTAAAGGATCTTTAGGTTCAGACTCAAGTACTTCAGGTACTTCTTCTTGAGTACTTTTTTTACTCGGTGCCAGCCTGGAAAATGCAAAGTTTGACGCTATGATTAAACTAACTGCCAATGGATCGAAAACAAAGACAATAACCAACAATAAAATGTTGATGATACGGTCCATAGGAACACCCGTTAATCCTGCTAAATATTCTAATGGCCCTAACTCACCTGCCACATCAGTGTCAGATTTGAGCTGTAAGATCTCCAGTTGATACTTTTGAAGGCTATCTGCCACTTGATCCCGTTTCGCTCTTATATCTCTTCTATTGGCTTCCTCGGTGGTGATACGCTGCTGTGATAAACGTAGTTCAGCTGTGCTTACTGTTGATCGAACACCCCCAGCCACCGTGGTGTCTCGTACTTGGATCGACGTAGCCTTTGCGTTACTAAGAGTTGAAATATTGTCAGAAATTTGCTGAAGCTCTTTTTCATACCTTGTTACATCTGATTGATAAAAATCTGCCTTCTCCTGCAAGAAAGCTACCCTGTTGTCTCGCTGCATCAACTTGTTGAACGTCTCCTGATAAGCCGCAGATAAAAATCCGTAGATCCCCATCGAAGTAATAAATACCAACACCACCACAGCAGTAGTTAAGTACCACTTTAAAATAGTACCTAAAGTCTTCCAGTAACGATGAAGAAGAGTAGCGGTAACAAGCTTTGCAACTTCTAAACTACCAGCCATGATCATTACCTCTAATGATGCACCCGCAAATAACTTGCTCAGACCACTTACTGAATAGAATGCTGCTGATCCTGACACAGATAGTGCTGATAGTAATATTAAAGTAGGGAGAGTTCTCTTCCCTAGCCAATCAATAAAGTTGTTTATTGCGGTTATCATTACAAATAATATAATCCTTTATGTTGGATTATGCAAGTTTTCTGGAGATAAAAATACTAACT